>Ga0206947_1090_pt1 | contig 26466 bp, 5 predicted proteins | sample Alteio_BWOrgHeat_3_FD_153239 | JGI IMG/M metagenome (GOLD analysis project Ga0206947, IMG submission 153239) | Enriched cells from forest soil in Barre Woods Harvard Forest LTER site, Petersham, Massachusetts, United States -... | ecosystem: Environmental > Terrestrial > Soil > Temperate forest > O...
GCTGGTTTAATATTTAATAATAATACAGGCGCCATTAGCGGTACGCCCTTAATTGCAAGCCCTGCAACAAATTATACCGTTACAGCGGTTAATAATACCAGCAGCAGTACGGCTGCTATTAATATACAGGTAATAACACATAACGCCGATCTTTCTGCTTTGCAAATAAGCAGTGGGCAACTGTTGCCATCGTTTGCAGCGGCCACAACTTCTTATACCACTGCTGTGAATACCGATACAACATCGGTTACGGTAAAGCCTGTCACCTTTGATCCGGGTGCAACTGTAACTGTGAATGGACTGCCGGTGTCACGCGGGGCATCATCTGTTCCAATAACGTTACTGCGGGGGATAAATCCTATACCGATAGTGGTTACGTCGCGTGATAACGTAACAGCTAAAACTTATGTCTTAAACGTAACCCGCGCGGCATTAACTGGTTTAAATAATGCACATCTGTCTAACCTAACTGTAAGCAGTGGAGCTTTGTCGCCGGTATTTGCAGAGGAGACTACCCGTTATATGGATACTGTTGGCAATGCTACATCATCCATAACCATAACCCCAACAACCAGCGTTGGCACAGCTACGCTAACGGTAAATGGAGTTGCGGTAGCATCTGGCACGGCATCGGCAAGCATTCCGTTAAGTATAGGGAGTAATACAGTAAATATTGCGGTAACTGCGGCCGACGGTATAACCTTGCGCAATTATACGGTTGTAGTTTTGCGCCCGTCAAACGATGCCTATCTTTCCAGCCTTTCTCTTTTCAGGGATGCCAGCAGTAGTCAAGTCGGTTTAAACGGTATTCCGTTTAGTAAAACGCTCGGCAGTTATACGGCCAGCGTAAATGATAGTGTAACCTCGGTTACTGAAATAATAACTGCGGATGACCCGGGCGCTTCTGTAACGATAAACAGCGTGCGGGTTATACCAGGTACAGGATCAGCCAATATCCCTCTAAACATGGGCGCCAATACGCTTACTACTGTTGTAACCGCACAGGATGGCGTTACCACTAAAACTTATACGGTTGTCATAACCCGGAAGAAATCATCATTTGCTGCTCTTTCGGCCTTAACTTTCGATACAGGGACACTGAGCCCACATTTCGTAACTACAATAACCGGCTATACTTTAACCTTAAACAATCCGGCAACATCAGTTACCATAAAACCAACGGCATCGGATATATTGGCCACCATTTTTTTGAACGGTAGTATTGTACAATCGGGCAAGCCGGTAAGTTTCCCGTTAACAGCGGGGGGTAATAACATTAGTATCCAGGTGCTTGCCGAGGACGGTGTTACTTCTAAAACATACAATATTGCTGTTGTTCGCGCTTACGCCAATGCAACGCTATCCGGACTTTCGCTAACCAATGGTAGTTTAAGCCCGGCTTTTGCCCCGGGTATTACCAATTACACCACAACCGTAAATAATACAACAGCATTGGATGTAATAACACCCACAGCTACCTATGCCGGCGCTACCATAAAAGTAAATGGCGTTTCGGTAAGTTCCGGTACGCCATCGGCAAATATTTCGCTGGCCGTAGGGAATACCACCATCAATGTAACTGTAACAGCGCAGGATGGGGTTACAAAAAAAAACTATGCAGTTGTGATAACCCGTGTTGCTAATAATGCTTATCTCAGCAGTCTGATACTAAGCAGCGGTAGCATAAGTCCTTCTTTTTCGCTAACCAATGGCAGCTACACTGCAACTGTAAGCGGGGCTACCACAGCCATTACCGTTACGCCAACGCTTAATAACCCGCACGGCTCTATAAAGGTTAATGGAGTTATAGTAGAGTCAGGCACCGCATCAGCAAGCATCCCCTTAGTTGTGGGAACCAATACCATCAGTACACTGGTAACAGCACAGGACGGAGTAACACATAAAACCTATACGGTTATCATAACCCGGCCATCTAACAATGCCTATCTGGCAGGATTTTCGCTTAGCAATGGAATGTTAAGCCCCGGTTTTTCAATGGCTAATGGAACTTACACAGCTTCGGTCAGCAATGCTATCAGTTCTGTCAGGGTAACACCAACGCTTAATAACCCACGCAGTTCTGTAAAAGTAAATGGCACTACGGTAAGTTCCGGAGGGTCGTCGGGCGATATTGCACTGAATGTGGGTGACAACGTGATCAGCACAATAGTAACTGCAGAAGACGGCATAACGCATAAAACCTATACGGTAACGGTAAATCGCGCCGTGAGCGGATTGAACAGCCTTTACCTGCCGGGCAGTGACGAGCCAAGCCCGCTGACACTCTCCTTAAAGCAAAATGTAGAAGCCAACAATATTTTATCGCCAAATGGCGATGGTATCAATGATATTTGGGTGGTGAAGAATATAGCCTTTTATCCGGATAATACTGTTACCGTTTACAACAAAGCATGGGAGGTGGTGTTTACCAAAAATGGTTATACTAATGATTGGGACGGAACTTACCGTGGCTCGGTATTAAATGAGGGCACCTACTATTACCATATTGATTTAGGTAATGGCACCGCAAAAAAAGGATTTATAACGGTGGTTAGCCATTGAGTAAATCGTTGATTTATTGGATGATTGAAGTATTGACGCGGTGAGGTCGTTAAGTAACCCGGTTGTTGAGAAGCGGTCGGCTTACTTATTTGTAACTTTTTTAATACAAATAATTTCCTCAGCTGATTTATAATATTTTTAATTTTTAAACGACTGATACCCCCTTTAGAAACCCCAAAGTTCCTGACTTTTACTCCAGTTTGATTAGTAAATTGCTTGTTCTATTCTATTTCTTAATTATTTACACGGATATCCTTTTAACAACTCTTATGCAAAAAAAACTTAACAAGTTTAAGAATCAAAAAATAACCAGATTTTTGAGGCCATTGCAGGTGTTTGCAAGTTTGTTTTTGGCGGTGACACTGTTGGCTGGTAAATTGTGGGCTCAGGCGCCGGTTATTAGTTACAGTACGCCGCAAACGTTTTCAAAAAATGTAACCATATCTCCGCTTGCCCCGGTTAATACCGGTGGTGCGGTGCCTATTGGTGTTGCCACAATAGCCACCGGTGTTGCACCTGTATCAGTAGCGGTAGATGCATCGGGAAATGTATATGTGGCCGATGATGTCAACAATCAAATAAAAAAAATTCCTGCGGGAGGTGGGGCTGTGGTCACTTTACCGGCCGCGTTTAATACGCCTACAGGGGTGGCCGTCGACGCTGCCGGAAATGTTTACGTGGCCGATCATAACAATAATAGGGTTCAAAAGATCCCTGCTGGAGGAGGAACTATTACAACTTTATTGTCGGGCACTGTTAGCCCTTATGGCATTGCTGTCGATGCTTCGGGAAACGTATATGTGTCCGACTGGAGTACAAATGTGATAGACAAGATACCTCCTGCCGGTGGAAGTTTTGTTGCATTGGGTTCGGGACTCAATACGCCGACCGGCATTGCAATAGATGCAAGCGGCAATTTGTTTGTTACCGACCGGGGGAATAAAGCCGTTAAAGAGATATTGGCAGCCGGTGGAAGCACCGTTACACTCACAAGCGGATTAACGAATCCTAATGGTGTGGCAGTTGACGCCGCAGGAAATGTTTATTTTGCAGATACCCAATATACCACCATTAAGGAAATTCCTGTGGGAGGGGGGGCTTTAATTGACCTTACTCCGGGCGTCGGCTGGCCACTTGCAGTAGCCATTGACGGTGGCGGCACTTTATATGTTGGTGACGGTGAAAATGGTTTGGTTAAAGAATTTAAAGATGGCGGATATGTAATTAGTCCGGCGTTGCCTGCCGGGTTAGTTTTTGATACCAATACCGGTATTATTACAGGTAAACCCACTGCTGCACGTTCGGCGGCAAATTATGCTGTTATTGCACATAATAGCAGCGGGAGTGACAGCACCACAATTAATATATCGGTAATAATACTTCCCCCTCCAACCGTTAGTTACAGCAGCCCACAACTTTATACCGTTGGTAATGCTATTACGCCACTTGCGCCAACCAGCAGCGGGACCGGGCCGGTACCTGCGGGCGCGGCCGTTAAAATAGCAACAGGTTTTAAAAGTCCGACCTGTTTGGCCTTTGATGCGCAGGGCAATTTATATATAGCGGACAATGGAAACAAGAATGTAAGAATGGTTCCCGCAACCGGCGGCACGCCTCTTTTTATTGGATCGGGCTTTGTGCACCCTACCGGCGTTGCTGTTGACCAGCAGGGTAACGTGTACGTGGTTGATAATGGATCAAGAGCCTTAAAAAAAGTAATGGCAGGAAGCGGTACCATAGTTACCTTACGATCGTTCTCCGGATCAGACGATCCTTATGGTGTTGCTGTGGATGCTGCTGGTAATATTTTTGTTTCCAATCGCGCCAATAATACCATTGATAAAATACCTCCTGCCGGCGGTAGTTTTGTTACCGTAGGATCGGGGATCAATTCACCCCAGGGCCTAGCAGCTGATGCTTCGGGGAATGTGTTTGTAGCCAACCGCGGCGACAACACGATTAAAGAAATTGTCGCGTCAAGCGGCAGTACTGTCACCCTCGCTTCCGGATCGGGCAGCCTAAATAGCGTGACTGTCGACCGCGCCGGAAATGTATATTTTGTAGATTTATCCAGCCCCGCTGTAAAGGAAATACCAGCAGGGGGAGGGAGTTTAATTACGATTGGTTCGGGCCTGGTTACCCCGGCTGGTGTAGCGGTCGACGGCGCCAATAATGTATACCTTACAAATAATCTGAAAGACATTTTAAGAATAAAGCCCGCCGGCGCTTTTTTTATAAAGCCATCGCTGCCGCCCGGCTTATGGTTTGATAATACCACAGGAACCATCAGCGGAACGCCAACTTTTGCTTTGCCCGCTGCCAATTATACAGTTACAGCTTTCAATAGTGCAGGAGATAGCGTCACTACAGTTGTGAATATAGCGGTAACAACAACTAATGCCGACCTTGCAGATTTGCAAATAAGCAAGGGGGCGCTGTCGCCATCATTTGCAACGGGTACAACTTCCTATACGGCAAACGTTACCGTAGACACAACTGCGGTTAGGGTAACCCCGGTAACTGCAAATTCCCAGGCAACAGTAAAGGTAAACGGATCGGCGGTTACTTCTGGTTCGCCGTCGCCGTTCGTTATTTTGTCGCCGGGTTCCAACATTATCAATGTTGTTGTAACTGCGGCCGATGGCGTAACTACCAAAACGTATACGGTAACTGTAACACGGCCTTCTTCTACCAGTTCAAATAACGATCACCTGTCATCGCTGGTATTAAGCAGCGGTACATTATCGCCGGGCTTCGATGGTGCGACGGTGAGTTATACCGCATCAGTTAGCAACGCGACTTCGTCTGTTACGGTGACGCCTACTACAGTTGAGGCCGGCGCCACAGTAACAGTTAATGGCGCGACAGTGGCTTCGGGGTCGGCCTCGGGCAGTATTCCGCTTGCAATAGGTAATAATACCATCAATATTGTAGTAACAGCCCAGGATGGTACCACGGTACGTACCACCACAATTGCGATATTAAGACCTTCCAATAACGCTTATCTTTCAGGTCTTGATGTTAAAGGGCCGAATTATCGCGCACTGGCCCCCGGCTTTAATCAAACCGTTAATAGTTATACGACAATAGTACCGATGGCCACTTCCTCGGTTACAATAATACCTCACGTCAGTTATTCAGCAGCTACCGTCAAAGTCAATGGCGTAACAGTAGCTTCCGGTACTCAGTCAAACCCAATTCCGGTTAGTCCGGGCAGCAATACCATCACCATCCTTGTAACCGCACAGGAAGGCACGCATAAAACTTATACATTGGTGGTAAAGCGCTTATCCAGCGACGATTCTCTTTCAAACCTTACTATCAGCAGCGGTGTTCTTAGCCCGGTTTTTGCGTCGGGAACACCGGGGTACACCACTTCTGTATCCACGGCTATTACATCCGTCACCATAACGCCAACCGCCAGTGATCCGCTCGCTACCATTACGGTATGGGTAAATGGCGTAATGGCGCCGCCGGTGTCATCAGGAATGGCAACCGGAAGTCTAAATATAGGCACAGCCAATGCGCTGATTAATATTGAAGTACTTGCGGAGGATGGTGAATCTGAAGGAGATTACGATATTGTAATAAACCGCCCGTCTAACAATGCTTACCTCTCTAATTTAACCGTTAGCGGCGGTACACTAAGTCCCGCCTTTACTATGACCAACGGCACATATAAGGATACGGTAAGCAATGCCACAACTTCAATTACAGTAACGCCAACATTGAACAATCCACATGGTTCGATAATGGTGAACGGTACGGCAATAGCTTCGGGGGCAACATCGGCAAGTATCCCTTTAGGTGTGGGGAATAATACCATCAGCACCGTTGTAACCGCCCAGGACGGGGTAACGCATAAAACCTACACGGTAACAGTAACCCGGATATCCAATAACGCTTATCTTTCAAGCCTAATGCTCAGTAGCGGAACCCTGAGCCCGGTATTTTCGCTAACAACGGGCAGTTATACGGCTTCGATAAGTAACGGCACTACGGCAATTACGGTAACACCAACGCTTAATAATCCTTACGGATCCATAAAAGTAAACGGTACTGCCGTATCATCAGGCGCAGCCTCGGGTAGCATTGCCTTAAGCGTAGGCGATAATGTAATCAGCACCGTGGTAACCGCACAGGATGGCGTAACCCATAAAACCTATACGGTAACTGTAAACCGGGCGATGAGTGGCATGAACAGCCTTTACCTGCCAGGTAGTGGTGACAGGACCGAGTTGGTCACTTCATTAGGCGAAAAAATAGAAGCCAACAATATTTTATCGCCCAACGGCGATGGTATTAATGATATTTGGGTAGTGAAGAATATCGCATTTTATCCTGATAATACCGTAACCGTTTACAACAAAGCAGGGGAGGTAGTATTCACCAGGAAAGGTTACACCAACGATTGGAATGGTACCTACCGCGGCTCGGTATTGAGCGAAGGAACGTACTATTATAGTGTTGATTTGGGTAATGGCACCACAAAGAAAGGATTTATAACAGTTGTGAGTCATTAGGTCATTGCAGGATTTCTGATATCGAGGATGACGATAAAGCCGGTTGCTGACGAAGCACCCGGCTTTATTTTTAGTGGGAGGAATTAGAAACCCCTGCGGATTCGCGTTAAGGATTTCAGTGGAAAGCCCGCAGCCGCAGCGGCTTAGCGCCGGCCTGGCGAGGACTTGCAACGGAAAGCCTGGGCCGCAGGCAACGCCATAAAAAGTCATTGGGGCATTTGCTTCGCGTCATTGGGTCATTGTTTCGCTTTAACGATACTGTTCAATGACCCAATGACCCAACCACTTATTGGCTAAAACCCTCCACTTACTAAAACTGCGGAAAATAAATCTTAAATCTCGTCACTTTTATGTTACTGAAAAAACACAAAACTGAGGTTCGGAAACGCTTCTTATTGCAAAAAATGGCTAAGCGCCACCCTGATTAAATATATCCGTTGAATAGAAAAATGAGTTTCGCTAAATATTGAAAAACAGCGTGTTAACGCGTTGCGGATATTTGCGTTGGGCTTGTATTCCGCCTGTTTCGGGTACTAAAATCAATGATAATACAAAATATAAAGCTATAATGAAAAAAACATTACTTACCCATCCTTTATTACAAACTGCCGTTTTGAGCAGTGTGAATAATCTTATTAGCCGAAGCCGGCCTTGCCGGCTGCTGTTAGCATCCATATTTTTGGTGTGGATGGTGGCCGGCATAAGCTTTAACAGTTTGGCACAAGCGCCCAGTTTTAGCTATACTGCTAAAAATTTCATCTTAAATAATGCAGTAACGCCTGTAGGCCCTGCAAGCAGCGGAGTTGCCGCGCCGGGTTATAGCAGCAGTTCTACAAGTTTCGTTTCGGGTTATAACACCCTTACCGGCACAGCGGTTGACGCTGCGGGCAATGTTTACATAGCCGATGCAGGGGCCAACACCATTACCAAAATACCTGCAGGGGGCGGCAACTTCAACGCGGTTGTTATTGGCTCGGGCTTCAGCAGTCCGCATGGGGTGGCTGTTGATGCACAGGGTAATGTGTACGTGGCCGATTATGGCAATAATGCAATAAAAGAAATTGTTGGCGGTTCGGGCGCTCCTATAACCATAGGGTCGGGTTTTAGCCAACCGTACAGTGTGGCAGTTGATGCCGCCGGTAACGTTTACCTGGCCGATCAGGGTAATCATGCGGTAAAGAAAATCCCTGCAGGGAACGGAGCACCGGTTACTGTAGGATCAGGCTTTGTTGGGCCAACAGGCGTAGCCGTTGACCGTGCCGGCAACGTTTATGTAGCCGATGCTTTTACTAATACGGTAACCGAGGTTCCGGTTGGCGGGGGCGCGCAAATTGCTATCGGCTCGGGCTTTAACCAGCCACAAGGTTTAGCGGTTGACGTAGCAGGCAACCTGTATATATGCGATGCCGGCAATAGCTCGGTAAAAGAGGTACCTGCCGGAAACGGAACGCCTGTTGTGTTAGGTTCGGGCTTTTTTATCCCGGTAGGGGTTGCCGTATCAAGCACAGGTTATTTATATGTATCGGATAATGCAAATGGTTTGGTGCGCGAAATTATACCGGTTGGGGGTTATTATATTAATGCATTACCTGCGGGCTTAAGTTTTAATAATACTACAGGCGTTATTAGTGGTACGCCAACGAGTGTGCAGGCGGCCGTGCCTTATACAGCTACTGCTTACAATAGTTTTGGCGGCGCCACGGCTAACTTCACTATTAAAGTGAGCGCAACTGGCGTTATTTATACCTCGCCGCATACGTATATTTTAAATACGGCTATTTCGTCATTATCGCCAAATGCAGCTATTGGGGTTGCTGCGCCGGGTTACAGCAATACGCCGGTTTCTATTGGGTCGGGCTTTGCGTTACCTGCCGGTGTGGCGGGCGATGCGGCCGGTAATGTTTACATAGCCGATCAGAATAATAATGCGGTTGAAAAATTAGCAGTTGGCACTGGCAGCCCGGTTACCATCGGCTCCGGTTTTTCTACCCCGGCGGGCGTCGCAGTTGATGCTTTGGGTAATGTTTACGTAGCCGACAAAGGCAACAATGCAGTGAAAAAAATACCTTTTGCAGGGGGCTCGCCGGTAACTATTGGCACCGGCTTTAGTAGTCCGGTTGGCGTGGCAGTGAACGCTGCGGGCGATGTTTTTGTTGCTGATTTTGGTAATCATGCCATAAAGAAAATAGCTGCAGTGGGCGGCGCCACAACTGTTTTAAGTACCTCATTTGTAGTACTAAAAGGCATAGCACTGGATGCGGCCGGAAACTTATTTATTGCCGATGCATCAAGTTCAGGCATAAAGGAAATTTCGACCGCTGGTGTCTTTAGTACGGTAGGATCAGGACTAAACGAACCTGCCGGTATTACGGTTGATAACGCCGGAAATATATTTGTATCGGAATCCGGAGTTAATGACGTACGAATTATACCTGCCGGTGGTGGCGCTGTTACTGTTTTCGCCAGTGGTTTCAATTCGCCGCAAGGCCTCGGGTTTGATGGCTTAGGAAATATATACGTGGCTGATGCGAACAACAACGCCATCAAAAAAATTACGCCTGTTGGCGGATTTTACATTGGCCCGGCTTTGCCTTTGGGTTTGGTTATTAATAATACCACAGGTGTTATAAGTGGTACGCCAACGGTTACCAGCACAGCTACTAACTATACTATATCAGCTTATAACAGTTCTGGCGCAGGTTCGGCAGTTACCAATATACAAGTTTTGAGTATGAATGTTCCTGCCTTTACTTATAGCAGTCCACAGCTTTATACTGCGGGTACTGCCATTTCGCCGCTTTCACCTACCGGGCCGGGTGTGGCAAGTCCGCCTTCTTATAGCAGTAGTTTGGTTAATTTCGGGTCGGGATTTGTTAACCCAAGAGGTGTAGCAGCAGATTCGACCGGCGCTATTTACGTGGCCGATTATACAGCAGGTTTGGTATGGAAATATCCGCATGTTGGTTCGGTAACAACCGTAGGAACAGGTTTTGTACACCCGACATCAGTAAGTATGGATGGCATGGGTAACCTTTACGTAGCTGATAATGGTGCTAATGCCGTTAAGAAAATATTTGCAGGAACTAATATTACTGTCCCGATTGGCAGCGGATTTAATAATGTTTTAAGCGTTGCCGCTGATAAAGCCGGTAACTGTTATGTTGCCGATAACACCAGCGGGTCGTTTAAAGAGATACTTGTTAACGGGACCACTACTACAATAAACGCGTTTACCTTCACCGCATCGCAATGCGTGGCGGTTGATGCTTTAGGCAATGTATATTTAGGAAGTGCCAGTACAGGTAACGTTAAGGTGTTTCCTGCCGGCGGGGCAACAGCTTATTATATCGGATCGGGTATTACCAATCCGTATGCAATAGCTGTTGATGCAACCCACAACGTTTTTGTGGCCGATTATACCAATAACGCCATTAAAGAAATACCTGGTGGAACCGGTACCAGCGTAGTTACCATAAGCACAGGTATAAACCAACCCAGTGGTTTGGCGGTTGACGTAGCCAATAACTTATACGTACCCGATTATGCCAACAGCCTGGTAAAAGAAATAGTACCTGTAGCAGGATATTATATTGACGTTTTGCCTCCCGGATTGGTGTTTAACAATACTACCGGTGTTTTTAGCGGCACACCAACCGTACCGTTTAAAAACAGGGATTGTATAGTTTACGGCTATAATAGCGGTGGCGGCAATTTTACAAGGGTAAATATTACGGTAAAAGGCGATGCCAGTTTGGCTAACCTGGTACTTACCGGCGGCTTTATAAGCCCGGCTTTTGCGTCGGGTACTACCAGTTATACTTCCAGTGTGAGTAATTCAGTATCGTCAGTTAATATCACCGCAACGCCGTATGATCCGGGAGCTACTATAAAAGTAAATGGTACTGCGGTAGTTAACGGAGGAATATCGCCAAATATTCCGATAGCAGTAGGTGCAAATACCATTACAACCGTAGTAACATCGCAGGATGGCACCCTGACCAAAACTTATACCGTTGTGGTAACGCGCGCTGGAGCGTCTTTATCTAACGTGTCAACTTTAAGTAACCTCACTATTAGCAGCGGCACATTAGCGCCGGTTTTTGCCAGCGCCACCACCAGCTATACGGCAACGGTTACCAACGCCACCACATCCATAACGTTAGCACCAACCGTTACCGAAGCGCATGCTACAGTAACAGTTAATGGTGCAACAGTCGCCTCGGGCACAGCATCAGGAAGTATTGCTTTGGCTGTAGGCCCTAACGAAATTACAACAGTAGTTACTGCGCAGGATGGTGCTACTGCAACTACTTATAGTACTGTAGTAACACGTATTTCTAACGATGCTACGCTGTCGGCTCTGGCGCTCAGCAGCGGTACTTTGGCGCCAGTTTTTGCATCAGGCACTATCGGTTACACTGCAACAGTGAGCAGCGCTACAACAGCTATCACCCTAACGCCAACTGCTACCAACGCCAATGCAACCATCAAGGTGAATGGCGTAACCACGGCATCGGGTACAGCATCGGCAAGTTTGCCTTTGGCAGTGGGTGCAAATGTGATTACCACTGTGGTTACTGCGCAGGATGGTACAACCACCAAAACCTATACGGTAACGATAACCCGGCCATCAAACGTTGCAACACTTTCAAACCTAACCATCAGCGCAGGTACGCTTACGCCCGTGTTTGCCTCGGCTACAATAGCTTATACAGCATCGGTAAGCAATGCTACGGCGTCAATCACTTTAACGCCTACTGTTACCGAAGCGCATGCTACTATAAAAGTGAATGGTACAACGGTGGCATCAGGCTCGGCATCAGCAAGCATTGCTTTAGCAGTTGGCGCAAATACAATTACTACAGTGGTAACTGCGCAGGATGGCAGTACTACTAAAACCTATACGGTTGTGGTTACAAGGATATCAAACGTTGCCACTTTAAGTAATCTTACTATCAGCAATGGCACCTTTGACCCTGCGTTTGCACCTACCAACACCAGCTATGCGGTAACCGTTGGCAATGCTGTTTCGTCGGTTACTGTAACCCCAACCGCCACCGAGGCCCACGCCACCATAAAGGTGAATGGCACAACTGTGGCATCGGGCACGGCATCGGGAAGCCTGGCTTTAGCCGTTGGCTCAAATACTATTACTACGGTAGTAACCGCACAAGACGGCGTTACAACCAAAACGTATACCATAACCGTAGTAAGGGCTGCTCCGCTGTCGTCAGATGCAACATTAAGTAACCTTACTTTTAGTGCTGGTACTTTAACGCCAGTTTTCGCAAGCGGCACCACCAGTTACGAATTAGACATCAGCAATGCAACTTCGTCCATTACCGCAACACCAACTGCCCATGAATCGCACGCTACAATTACAGTTAACGGCGTAACAGTAGCGTCGGGGACAGCGTCGGGCAGCCTTAGCGAAAATATTGGTGCTAATAAGCTATCCATAATGGTTACCGCCCAGGATGGCACCGTTATGTTTTATGCCATAACCGTTGTACGGTCGTCTGTATCGTCTGTGGCCACTTTAAGCAGTTTGACTTTAAGCAGCGGTACATTAAATCCGGTGTTTGCCTCGGGTACCACTGGTTATGCGGCAACCGTAACTAATGCAACCGCATCTATTACTGTAACACCAACAACAACCGATGCCGGCGCAACCGTAAAGGTAAACGGCGTCAGTGTTGTTTCCGGCACTGCATCGGCAAGCCTGGCTTTAGCAGTGGGCAATAATATAATTACTACAATAGTAACCGCGGCCGATGGTACAACTACCCAAACGTACACGGTTACAGTAACCCGTCCATCCAACAACGCGTATCTGTCTAACCTGGTATTAAGCAGTGGTACGTTAAGCCCGGTTTTTGCAGCAGCTACCGCAACCTACACTGCATCGGTAACCGGCGCAACAACTTCTGTCACCGTAACACCAACGGTTAACAATCCAAATTCGTCAGTAAAAGTAAATGGCACAACCATGGCATCGGGTACGGCTTCGGCAAGTATTCCTTTGGTAACAGGTACCAATACCATAACAGTTGTTGTAACCGCCCAGGACGGGGTAACGCATAAAACCTATACAGTCACCGTAACGCGGCCTTCAACAAATGCCTATTTGTCTAATCTTACTATCAGCAGCGGTACTTTAACGCCGGCCTTTACGGTTAGCAATGGTACTTATGCCGATACGGTAGCCAATGCTGTTACGTCGGTAACGGTTACACCTACACTAAACAATGGAAATTCAACAGTAAAAGTGAATGGCGTTTTGGTAACATCGGGCACAGCATCAGCCAGTCTGCCTTTAACCAGCGGAAATACCACCATCAGTATTATAGTTACTGCGCAGGACGGCGTAACACATAAAACCTACACTATTATTGTAAACCGGATATCAAACAACCCATACCTTTCCAGCCTGGTGCTTAGCAGCGGTACGTTGAGTCCGGTTTTTGCAGCAAGTACAGGAATTTATACTGCATCGGTAAGCGCCACTACTACGTCAATTACTGTAACGCCAACCACCAACAGTGCTAACGCTAAAGTAAAGGTGAACGGCGTATTGGTACCCAGTGGTACGGCTTCGGCGGCTATACCATTAGTAGTTGGCAACAATACCATTACTGCAGCTGTAACGGCGCAGGATGGTGTAACCAAAAAAACATACACTATCACCGTATTTCGCCCATCAAATAACGTTTATCTATCGCATTTAACTATTAGCAGCGGCACATTGAGTCCGGTTTTTGCCATGACGACAGCCGCCTATACTGCTGACGTAACCAATGCAACTACGTCTGTCACCATAACGCCAACGCTTAACAATCCTAATGGTTCGTTAACGGTTAATGGTACTGCCGTAGTCTCGGGCACAGCATCAGCGGCTATCCCGTTAAATGTGGGCGCTAATACCATCAGTGTATTGGTAACTGCACAGGATGGTGTAAGTCATAAAACCTACACCATTACGGTAACAAGGGCATCAGGTTCGCTAAATAGCCTTTACCTGCCAGGCAGTGGTGAGCATACAGCATTTGTAACCTCGTTAGGCGAAAAGGTGGAAGCTAATAACATTTTATCGCCCAATGGCGATGGTATCAATGATATATGGGTGGTGAAAAACATTGCCTTTTATCCGGATAATACGGTTACCATTTACGACAGGGCAGGTAAAATAGTATTTACCAAAAAAGGTTATACCAATGATTGGGATGGCAGTTACCGCGGCTCGGTGTTGGCCGAGGGGACTTATTATTACCATGTTAATTTGGGTAATGGAACAAACATCAAAGGATTTATCACTGTGGTAAGTCATTAAGTTATTGAGTTATATAAATTAGTTAATTTATAGTTAGGGGGCGGCCGGTTGCTGATAAAGCAGCCGGTTCGCTTTTTTTAACACCATGTTGTTGATCACTTGCGGAGAGCGCATTTTAATTGTCGGATGTTATGCTTCTTTGACGCTTTGCACCGGAGCTAAATACAACGAAATTTTATATTTCGCATTTCAATATCAAAGTGTTTACTTCGCACACACGGAGTGTCTTTTTTAAAGATGTAAGAAACTGATATTCAAATTGTTGACTTTTAACCATTGGTTAAATTTGTGTAACTATCTGATAATTAAGTGTTTAATTTATACTATTTCAAGCAAATAGTTGTATTGATAATCAATTAGTTAAGGTATTTTTTGCCGGGCAATGTTTACATCAAAACAAACAAATAATATCCCGCACCAAGTTTTGCCTGTTCTCCATGTTTCGTGCCTTGTGTATTCGGTATATTTTACCCACACCACAATAGCGCAAAAAGTTAAACAGTGTCTAACAATCCTTGTATTGTTTATTAACAGGAATGTTACAAAAGGGCAAATCAAATCCGCCATCAAAATAGTAGCTTTACGCAGATACTACGGCGTAAACTAACCAGTATCCCCTATACCTTATCGTACGCCCGTTTATTTGACCAATTAGCTTGTACTCCCGAGGTAGATTATTAATAACAATACCCAATGATTTTAACTTTACGAAACTGTAGCCGCACAATAATAGCCGGCTTTACTGGCAAATTGAATTTGCTTTTTTTAGCATTGCTGATTTGCTTTTGCAATCAGGCATTGGCGGCTGATAGGCCGGCAAATAGCAAAAGTAATAATGCAGATAATATTGGCGTTTCGGGACCAACTATTACCGCGGGAGCAGTTACAGGGATTATATCAGCCTGCGCGGGAAACGCTTCTGCAAGCCCGAATATTATCCAATTTGCAGTTTCAGGTAGCGGTTTATACGCCGATATTATGGCAACAGCACCAATAGGGTTTGAAGTTTCACTGGCAACAGGCAGCGGATATGGCAGCAGCATAACGCTTGTGCAAACGGGCGGTGTTGTTAACACAGCGGTTTATGTGCGTTCAGCGGCTTCTGCGTCGGGTAGCATATCCGGGAATGTTTCGCTTACATCTGCGGGTGCAGCAAGCCAAAATGTGGCGGTAACAGGTGTGGTAAATGCGTTGCCGGTGGTCAATCCGGTGCCGAATCAAACTATTTTCAACGGTTCAATTGTAGCAGCAATTAATTTTCCGGGGACCGGAAATTCGGCTAACTGGGTTAACGATACCCCTGGTATTGGCTTAGCTGCCAGCGGTACAGGTGATATTGCCGGCTTTACTGCCAACAATACAGGCAGCAGCCCGGTTACGGCAACGGTTACGGTTTCCCCGCTGAGCACAAATTACGCCTATATAGGTTGCGGAACTGTAATTATTAATAGATACTTAGGGTCGGAAACATATCAGCCTTTTGTGGCTGTGGTTAACACAATCACTAATACAATAGTGAAAAATATCTCGCTCGGTACGTCAACAGAAGATATGACTCCGTACGTAACGGTAAGCCCTGATGGCAGCCGTGCTTACGCGGTGTTGTACAGGTCTCAAACAACTTTTTTAATCAATACATCATCAAATATAGTTATACCCGGAAATGGTACAATGCCTTCGGCTATAAGCCCCGACGGCGACACGCAATATTTGTTAAACTTTGGCGGCGTAGCGGCATATCATGTAGCCACTGGTACATATAGCCGTTTTAACTTTGAAGGCTCTCCAGTAAAACTATTGCTTAATAATGATGGCAGCAGGCTGTTTATAGAAACTGCCACTGTCACAAATAACGGCGGCCACGACATCGAAACCGAAACCGAAACCGACGGGATTGTAGCAATTAATACGGCTAATGGCGAAATGGTGTCTGCTTTGAGTATACCCAGCATAGGCGATGCCATGATAAAAAGTCCCGATGGAAGCAAGATATACGCTTTGAGTGGCGATACCCCGAGCCTTTTTGTTTGGGATGCCGCCACCGGAGTTCAGCTGCCTACCATCACCCTTAATCATATTGCCAGCTTCGGAGGGTTTAGCCCGGATGGAAGCCGCCTCTATTTGCTAAATTCTGGCTCCACAATTTCGGTTATTAACACTATTACAGCTACACAAATTGCTAGCATTGCAGTGGGTAACGATCCGAGGACCGCGTTGATTAGCCACGATGGCAGCCGTCTATACGCCATAAATTATAGCGCAAACTCTGTATCCGTAGTTAATACAGTAAGTAACGCCGTAATTGCTACCCTGCCGGTAGGCAGCAACCCATACGGCGGCTATTTAACCCCCGACGGCAGTAAGTTGTACGTATCAAATAGTAATGGAGCCAGTCTTACGGCGATCAAGACTGCCACTAACACGGTAATTACCACGGTACCGGTAGGCAGTGGTCCGGGAACCATAACAGGAACTGCCGATGGCAATTGGATATATGTAACGGCCGGTAATGCTGTTTCAGCAATTAACACCTCAACCAACGCAGTAACTAAATTATTAACGGGTGATAATCCTTCCTATTTACCTGTCAATATGTTTACCAACGGCACAGGTTGCAGCGGTGCCGCGCGTAGTTTTACCATCACTGTGAACCCTGTTTCATCTGCCGATGCAGATTTAAGCGGTTTAGCATTGAGCACTCCCAGTCTAAACCCGATATTTTCATCGACTACAACAGACTATACCGCAACCATAACACCGGCTGATATACGTTATTACGGTCAGCCCGCGATCACGCCCACAACGCATGCGGCTGGCGCAACTATAAAGGTAAACGGCGTTGCCGTAACATCGGGTTCTCAATGCTTCCTCGCGTTAAAAGCCGGTAATAATCCCATAACCATTGTTGTTACTGCTGCGGATGGTACAACCACCAAAACCTACAGGGCTTTGGTTTACCTCGTATCAAACAACCCGTATCTGTCCAGCGTGGCGCTTAGCTCCGGAACGCTCAGCCCTTCATTTTCAGAGACTGAAAAGAGCTATACCGCTATTGTTGGCGACGCAGTGAGTACCGTTACGCTAACTCCCATAGTAAATTATCCTTTGGCTACCGTGTATGTAAACGGCATAAAAGTGGCCTCAGGTACGGCTTCAGCAAATATTCCGTTAAGTCCGGGCGTTAACACCATAACCACTGAGGTAGTTGCGGAGGATAATGCCACTGTTAAAATTTATACCATTAAAGTGACACGCACATCGCCCGCGGTCAACCTTGCCGGGCTTACAGTTAGCAATGGTACTTTGAGTCCCGCTTTTGTTGCTGACTCCCTCAATTATACTGATGTAGTAAGCAGTACTACAGCCTCAGTTACCGTTACGCCAACAGTAAACACTCCCGGCGCTACTGTAAAAGTAAATGGCGCAGTAGTTACTTCCGGCGGCGCCTCGGCAGCTATTCCATTAAAAACAGGTGTTAACACGATAACCGTAGTTGTTACTGCGGTAAACGGCATTGCAACCGAAACCTATACGATAGCAGTAATCCGTCTTTCAAGTAATCCTTACTTGTCGGGCCTCGCGCTAAGCAGCGGCACTTTAAGCCCTTCTTTTTCGGAAACAAGGGCTAATTATACGGCAACGGTACCCGGTGCAGTTAGTTCTATTAAAGTAACGCCCCAAGTAAGTTTCCCGGCGGCTACAGTAACGGTGAACGGCGGCCCGGCAACTTCGGGTATTGCATCGGCGGCAATACCAATAACCCCTGGCAGTAATACCATAACCGTTGTTGTGACTGCCCAGGATGGTGTAACACACAAAACCTACACCCTAACTGTAACCCGGCAAAAACCAGCTGTTTGTACGCTTTCGGGCTTAACCTTCAGTACAGGTTCATTAAGCCCGGCCTTTGCAACAGCAACGCTCAATTATAATTTAACCGTTGGCACTACCGTCACGTCCACTAATATAACACCAACAGCTACCGATCCCCTGGCTACCGTTTACGTTAACGGAATTGTTAAGCCATCCGGATCGCCAACAACACTGCCTTTGGCAACAGGCATAGTCAATTATATCAGCGTGATGGTGGTAGCGCAGGATGGCGTAACCAATCAAACTTATTATATAACAGTACCCCGCCTATCAAACAACGCGTATCTTGCCAGTCTTGCATTGAGCGGCGGCGCGCTAAGCCCTGCTTTTACATTAACCAACGGGGTTTATACCGCAGCGGTAACCGGGGCTACAAGCTCAATTACGGTAACTCCTACGCTTAATAATCCGCATGGATCAATAACGGTTAACGGTACAGCAGTTACTTCGGGCACGGCATCTGCAAGTATTCCTTTAGCTGTGGGCGATAATACCATTACTACGTTGGTAACAGCAGAGGACGGCGTAACAATAAAACATTATAGAGTTACCGTTACCCGGCCATCCAACAACGCTTATCTTTCCAGTCTCGTACTAAGCAGCGGCACACTAAGCCCGGCCTTTGCCATGGCCACAGGCAGCTATACCGCTTCGGTTGGCAATGCCACCTCATCCATAACGGTAACGCCAACGCTGAATAACCCACATGGTTCCATAACAGTTAATGGTACAGCAGTAACCTCGGGCACTGCGACGGGCGCTATCGCGTTAAGCGTAGGTGATAATACCATCAGCACTGTAGTAACCGCGCAGGATGGCGTTACCCACAAAACCTATACGGTAACCGTAACCCGCGCCATGAGCGGTTTCAACAGCCTGTACTTGCCCGGTGGCGATGGAGCAAACCCGTTATCATTCTCCTTGAACCAAAAAGTGGAACCCAATAATATTTTATCGCCCAATGGCGATGGCATCAATGATATTTGGGTGGTGAAAAATATCGCTTATTATCCCAATAACGTGGTTACTGTTTTTGACCGCGAGGGCCAGGTGGTGTTCACCAAAAAAGGCTATACCAATGATTGGACGGGTACTTACCGTGGTTCGGTTTTAAACGAGGGGACTTATTATTACAGTGTTGATTTGGGTAATGGGACGGTAAGCCGCGGATTTATTACGGTGGTTAGTCATTAGGTCATGGAGTCATTAGCTCATTGAGTCATTTTGTCGGGACGAACGATGTTAACAGATAAAGGCCGGTCGCTGATAAAGCAACCGGCTTTTTTGGTTGTATTGTTTAATATCGAGAATGTTACAAATAGGCGTTTAAAACTTGTTCGGATAATGGTAGTTTTAACGATAATTGTAGGTGCAATAGCAAGAAGGCCTATTCCCCTGTAGATTTCACCTTGTTGCTGATATGCCGGTACAACTCGCGCTCAGGATAACCCTTAATAACCATACACATGACTTCAGCTTTACGCCCCGGAAAACGCCTGGCAATTACAGGTATTGCCGCCAAATTTAATTTGCTTTTTTTAGCAATGGTGATTTGCTTTTGCAACCAGGCCAGGGCGGTAAACACGTCAAAAAATGCGTCTAAAGAAACCGCCGGTCTCAATATCACCGGGCCAACCATTTTAAGATCAGCTGTAACCGGTTCTATAACCGCTTGCGCGGGTATGCCTTCAGCAAGTCCTAACATTGAACAATTTCCGGTTTCGGGAAGCGGCTTAACCGCTGATATTACAGCATCGGCCCCTTCCGGGTTTGAAGTTTCACTTTCAGCAGGTAGCGGGTACGGCAGTAGTGTTACGCTTACGCAGGCGGGGGGTGTAGTTAACAGTACTATTATTTATGTGCGTTCGGCTGCTTCTGCTTCGGGTAGTATATCCGGCAATGTTTTGCTGGCATCTGCTGGTGCGGCCAGTCATAATGTGGCGGTAACGGGTACGGTGAATGCGCTACCTACTGTAAATCCGGTGGCTAATCAAACTGTAATTAATGGCAGCGCGGCAAGTGCTGTTAATTTTACAGGTACAGGCAATGGCTTTTTGTGGACAAACGACACGCCCGGCATAGGCCTTGCTGCCTCTGGCACCGGCAATATTGCATCATTTCATGCGGTAAACACAGGCAGCACCCCTATTACGGCCACGATTACCGCTACACCTGTGCATATGAATAATTATGTGTATATACCCGGTCGGACTTCTAACGCCACCTCGGTGATTGATGCGGAAGCTGATACAATAAAAACATTAATCCCTTCATCTGGTTTACCTTCTTTTGTAACGGTTAGCCGCGACGGCGCCAAAGTATACATTGTTATAGGGGGCGGCATTGAGGTAATTGATGCTGCAACTAATACGTTTTTAACGTCAATCTCACCGCCGGTGGGCGCAGTTACCGCTTTAGCCGTCAGCCCCGATGGAACCAGAATCTACGCCAGCGATCAGAATGGAGGTGTGGTAAGGGTAATAAACACAGCAACCAAAACAGTAATATCTACAATTACAGTAGGTAATAGTCCTTATGAATTGTCTTTAAGCCCTGACGGTAGCCGTTTGTACGTAACAAATCAAGGGTCTGGCAGTATTTCGGTGATAAATACAGCAACCGCTGCTGTGATAGCGACTATTCCTGTAGAAGCTAATTTTATGGCGTTTAGCCCGGATGGCAGTCTTTTATATGCGCCAGGAGGAACCAATGTGTATGTGATAGATGTTGCAACCAATACCATTTTGACCGCAATTACGGACAACAGTCACCCGCAAGCCGTAGCAATTACACCAGATGGCAGCAAATTATATGTGTCAAATTTTACAGATAACACCGTATCAGTTATCAATACTGCTACAAGAACTTTAGTAGCAACCATTCCAGTGAATTTAAGACCTGAAGGATTATCAATAACTCCTGATGGTAGCCGCGTATTTGTCGCAGGCCAGGGGCCGGGCAATGGAAAAGTTTGGGTAATAAGCACTACTACCAATACATTAATAACTACCATCCCGCTGACGACAAGTATATATGTATATGGCAGCTTTATAGCCAGCCCGACGGGTTGCACCGGCGTACCAACTACTTTCACAATTACAGTTAACCCAGCATCACTTAATGATGCTGATCTTACCAATTTTGCCATAAGCAGTGGTACATTAAGTCCTGTTTTTTCATCGGCTACAACCAGCTATACAGCAACTGTAAGTAACAGCACCTCATCAATAACGGTTACACCCACAACCGCTACTGCTTTACAATCAATAAAAGTAAACGGCATAACAGTGACATCGGGCACCGCATCGGCCAGTTTGCCACTATCAGTGGGCAATAACACCATTACAACGGTTGTGACGGCACAAGATGGCACAACTACGAAAACGTATACCACAACCATAACCCGAATATCAAATAATGCCAACCTTGCGGGCCTTACCCTTAGCGAGGGTGCACTAAGCCCGGTTTTTGCTGCTGCTACAACCAGCTATACCAGCAGTGTAGTAAACGCCGTAACATCGGTCACCGTAACTCCCACTGTTAGCGATGCCACTGCCACTATACAAGTGAACGGCGTTACGATAAGTTCGGGCTCGGCATCGGCAGCTATTCCTTTAGCCGACAGACCCAATATAATTACCATTGTAGTAACTGCGCAAGACGGAATTACCAAAAAAACTTATACAATTACAGTAAATCATACATCCAATAACGCCTATCTCGAAAGCATCGCGCTGAGCCACGGTACGCTGAGTCCGGCTTTTACTTTAACAAACGGCAATTATACCGCATCAGTAAGCAACGATATCACATCCATTATAGTCACACCGAAAGTGAATCAGCCAAATGCAACGTTCACAGTAAACGGACATTATCTCGGCATTTCTACTTATGTGCCCTTATTAGCCGGCGATAATGTTATCACTATTGTTGTAACGGCACAGGATGGCGTTACCCACAAAACTTACAGGGTAACGGTAACCAGGGCCACCTCAACAGCTGATGCCTACCTCACCGACTTGCAATTAACCATTATTCCCGAAAATATTTCGATTCTTAGTTTTGTGCCGGAGCAAACTAACTATAGCAGAGTAATAACATCAACATCGGTTACTTTAAAACCTGTAACCAGTAACCCGGGCGCCACAGTAACCATTAACGGAGCAGCCATTAGCTCGGGTAGCACAACGTCAGATCTGCCCATAGCTTTTGGCAACAATACTTTTAGTGTTGTGGTGACAGCACCCGATGGAACAACCCAAAAGACCTATACCATCGTGGTACAACGGATACCATCGGCTGATGCAAGTCTTTCAGCCTTAACCACCAGCAGCGGGACATTGTCGCCGGCTTTTTCACCCTCTTCTTTTAATTACGCGGCAACGGTAAGCAATTCAACCACCTCAATTACGGTAACACCAACAACCAATAATGCTTATGCTTCGGTGCAAGTAAACGGAACAGCGGTATTATCAGGGGCGGCTTCGGCGGCTATCCCGTTAAGCGTTGGAAACAATACGATCAATGTTGCGGTAACGGCCCAGAATGGAACCAGCAAGTTTAATTATGTTATTACGGTAACCAGGGTTTCCAATAATGCTTACCTTTCAAACCTAACCCTTAGTAGCGGCACTTTAAGTCCTGCGTTCTCTTCCACCAACGGTATTTATTCCGCATCGGTAAGTAGTGCTACTTCATCAATCACAGTAACGCCGACGTTAAACAATCCGCACGGCACAGTAATTGTGAACGAAACGGTAGCGACATCTGGCAGCCCGACTGCTTTCATTCCGTTAGTTGTAGGTACCAACACCATAACCGCAGTTGTTACAGCGCAGGATGGCGTCACCAAAAAGCATTATACCGTTACTGTCACCCGGCCATCCAACAACGCCTATCTTTCCAGCTTCGTGCTAAGCGCTGGCACGTTAAGCCCAACTTTTGCAATGACCACCGGCAGCTACACCGCATCAGTTAGCAACGCCACCTCATCAATAACGATAACGCCAACGCTCAATAATCCGCATGGCTCCATAAAAGTTAATGGCACAACGGTAACTTCGGGCACAGCATCAGGAACTATCGCGTTAAGCGTAGGTGATAATACCATTAGCACTGTAGTGACAGCACAGGATGGCGTTACCCATAAAACCTACACAGTAACCGTTACCCGCGCCATGAGCGGCTTCAATAGCCTTTACCTGCCCGGCAGCGATGGCGCAAACCCCTTGTCATTCACCCTAAACCAAAAGGTAGAGGCCAATAATATTTTATCGCCCAATGGCGATGGTATTAATGATATTTGGGTGGTGAAAAACATTGCTTATTATCCCAATAATGTGGTTACGGTTTTTGATCGCGAAGGCCAGGTGGTATTCACCAAAAAAGGCTATACCAATGATTGGACAGGTACTTACCGCGGCTCAGTTTTGAACGAAGGTACTTATTATTATAGTGTTGATTTGGGTAATGGGACGGTAAGCCGCGGGTTTATTACGGTGGTTAGTCATTAATAAAGTCATTGAGTGATTAGGTCATTGAGTCATTTTGTTAGGGATGAACAATGGTAGCACATGCGGGCCGGTTACTGATGAGGCAACCGGCTTGCTTTTTGCGAAGTACCGATGAATTGCCGCAAGTTTCGGTAGGAGCATGGTTTCTGTGGAGATGTTTTATAGTGCCGTTAGTTAGTATTTATTAACAAAAATATTACAAATTAATAGCCAAAACCAACTATCAGAATAGTAGTTTTACTGCTGACCAAGCCGGTGTTATCGACTGGATTTTGCCGATAGGATTTTAATGTTACCGGTTTCCTTACCAATAAGTTCGCTATGCTGTAGACCTTGAATAAAACACCCATGATTTTAACTTTACACCAAAAAAAACGCCCGATAATTACCGGACTTGCCGCCAAATTGAATTTTCTTTTTTTGGCGATGCTGATTTGTTTTTGCCAGCAGGCAACGGCCGGAATCAAGCCGTCAAATAAGGCTAAAGAAATCGTTGTCGCCGGCATTGACGGACCAACGATTTTAAGATCGGCAGTAACCGGTTCTATATCAGCCTGCGCAAGAACTCGGTCAGCAAGTCCTAATATCGAACAATTTTCGGTTAATGACGCCGATCTTTCAAACCTAACCACCACTGCAGGTACCATTAAACCGGTATTTTCACCGGCCACAACCAGTTATTCAGCACCGTCCGTAGTAGCCTCATCAATAATAGTAACCCCTACAACCCATGATGCTAATGCAACGGTAACGGTTAACGGTACAAGCGTAGCATCGGGTACGGCATCGCCAAGAGTGCCCTTGTCCGGTGGCAATAACGCCATAAGTATTGTGGTTACTGCTCAGGATGGTACAACCACCAAAACTTATACGCTAAATGTATATCGTAAATCGAGTGATGCAAACCTTTCGGGCCTTACTATAAGTAGCGGTACGCTAAGCCCGGCCTTTACAACAGGTACAATTGGCTATACCGATGTTGTAAATGTAGCATCGGTTACGGTAACACCTACGGCTCGTAATGCGGGCGCTACCATATCGTTAAACGGTATTGTTGTCATTAGTTCCGGTACTGCATCGGCACCTATTGCATTATCCTACGGGTCAAACGTATTTAACGTTTTTGTAGTGGCAGAGAATGGCATTGCGCAAAAAGAATACACCATTAACGTGTACCGTTTATTAAATAATGCCTATCTATCCAGCCTCGCGTTAAGCAGCGGCACTTTAAGTCCTGCGTTTTCGCAAACTACTACCAGTTATACAACAACGGTAGCTAATACAGTCAGTTCTATTTCGGTAACACCCCAGGTAAGCACCCCGGGGGCTACGGTAACTGTGAATGGCAGCACGGTAACTCCGGGCAGCGCATCGGCGCCAATACCATTAAGCCAGGGCGATAACACCATAACCACAGTTGTTACTGCACAGGATGGTATGACACATAACACTTATACCCTAACCGTAAGTCGGCAAAAGTCAGCTGTTTGTACCCTTTCGGGCTTAACCTTCAGCACCGGTTTATTAAGCCCGGCCTTTGCGGCAGGAACACTCAGCTACAATCTCACGGTAGGCACCACGGTAACCTCAACCGATATAACACCAACAGCCACAGATCCGCTGGCTACGGTTTACATTAATGGTACAGTAGAACCGTCCGGATCGCCGACAACATTACCGTTGGCGACCGGTATCGTCAATTATATCAGTGTAATGGTAGTTGCAGAAGACGGCGTTACCTACCAAACCTACTATATAACAGTGCCCCGGCTGTCCAATAACGCCTACCTTGCCAGCCTTGTGCTTAGCAGCGGCACGCTAAGCCCGGCTTTTACTTTAACTAACGGTGTTTATACGGCAACGGTAAGCGGTACTACAAGTTCAATTTCGCTAACCCCGACGTTGAACAACCCGCATGGATCCATAACGGTTAACGGTACAGCAGTTACATCGGGTACGGCATCCGCAAGCATTCCTTTAGCTGTGGGAGACAATACCATTACTACATTGGTGACAGCAGAAGATGGTGTAACAAAAAAACATTATACCGTTACGATAACCCGGCCATCTAACAACGCTTATCTCTCGAGCCTCGCGCTAAGCGACGGCACATTAAGCCCAGCCTTTGCCCTTACCACCGGCAGCTACACCGCATCAGTTAGCAACGCCACCTCATCAATAACGATAACGCCAACGCTCAATAATCCGCATGGCTCCATAAAAGTTAATGGCACAACGGTAACTTCGGGCACAGCATCAGGAACTATCGCGTTAAGCGTAGGTGATAATACCATTAGCACTGTAGTGACAGCACAGGATGGCGTTACCCATAAAACCTACACAGTAACCGTTACCCGCGCCATGAGCGGCTTCAATAGCCTTTACCTGCCCGGCAGCGATGGCGCAAACCCCTTGTCATTCACCCTAAACCAAAAGGTAGAGGCCAATAATATTTTATCGCCCAATGGCGATGGTATTAATGATATTTGGGTGGTGAAAAACATTGCTTATTATCCCAATAATGTGGTTACGGTTTTTGATCGCGAAGGCCAGGTGGTATTCACCAAAAAAGGCTATACCAATGATTGGACAGGTACTTACCGCGGCTCAGTTTTGAACGAAGGTACTTATTATTATAGTGTTGATTTGGGTAATGGGACGGTAA
>Ga0206947_1092_pt1 | contig 26373 bp, 21 predicted proteins | sample Alteio_BWOrgHeat_3_FD_153239 | JGI IMG/M metagenome (GOLD analysis project Ga0206947, IMG submission 153239) | Enriched cells from forest soil in Barre Woods Harvard Forest LTER site, Petersham, Massachusetts, United States -... | ecosystem: Environmental > Terrestrial > Soil > Temperate forest > O...
AGAACGGTACCGATGGCGCATAAACTTTGCACACCACCGCTATTTTAGCAATTGCATTGCGAACGCTGATATTTGGGTTTACCCTTACGATGATGTCATCAGATTTTGTGGTGCTGGTAGTTGTCGCGCTATTTATAGCTATGCCAACGGCATACTATTTTATGCATGGCTGGCTGCAAAGCTACAGTTATCGCGCCGAACTATCCTGGTGGATATTTGCTGTAACGGCCGCAGGCGCAATTATAATAACATTAATAACCGTAAGTTACCAAAGTATAAAAGCGGCTTTGGCTAACCCGGTTAAGAGTTTGAGGAGTGAGTAGCGGAAGTCCGGAAAGTCAGTAAAGTCCGGAAGCCCGAAAGAAGCTGCAAAAAGCGATCAAAGATTAGAGTTTGATCCGGGAAATACAATGGTTTAGTGAAAATTCCACCATAGAACTAAAGAACAAATAGCATGATACGAAACTATTTAAAAATGGCCTGGCGTAATATCCTGAAGAATAAGGCCTCTTCAATAATTAATATCGGCGGGCTTGCTGTAGGTATGGCGGTGGCGATGTTGATAGGTTTGTGGATTTGGGATGAACTCTCGTTCGATAAGTACCATCAAAACTACGACCATATTGCCCAGGTAATGCAAAGCCAAACCTTTAACGGCGATGTACGGACCGGTAAAGCTATCCCCGTTCCGCTGGGCGATGAGTTGCGTAAAACCTATGGCAGTAATTTTAAGTATATCGTGTTATCGTCGTGGTCGTGGACCCATATTTTGACGGTGGGCGATAAGAAAATCTCCAGCGGGGGCAGTTTTATGGAACCCGATGCACCAAAGTTATTTTCGCTCGATATAGTCAAAGGTACAGGCGCGGCTCTTGCCGATCCATCCTCCATTTTGTTGTCGCAATCGTTAGCTAAATCGCTGTTTGGCGATGCCGATCCCTTAAACAAAACGGTGAAGTTTGATAACGTAAAAAACTTTACAGTTGCAGGCATATACGCCGACCCGCCGCAAAATACCATGTTGCAGCAGCGCAAAATAGCATTTATTGCCCCCTGGGATTACTATGCACTAAATGTTGTATCCAAACAATCATTGACTAACTGGGGCGATAATTCATTTCAATTATATGTTCAAATAGCTGATAATGCCAACATGGCTGTTGTTTCGGCGAAAATAAAAAATGCAAAATTAAACAGGGTAAGCAAAGACGATCAAAAATTTAAACATTTGTTGTTTCTGCACCCCATGAGCAAATGGCATCTGTATGGCGAGTTTAAAAACGGATTTAATACCGGCGGCAAAATTGAATATGTATGGCTGTTCGGTATCATCGGCATTTTTGTGCTGTTGCTGGCCTGCATCAATTTTATGAACCTGAGCACTGCCCGCAGTGAGAAACGTGCGCGCGAGGTAGGCATCCGCAAAGCTGTTGGTTCGTTACGCGCACAACTCATCGGCCAGTTTCTTTGCGAATCGTTATTGGTGGCCGTATTTTCTTTTGCTATTTCAATTGTATTGGTACAATTAGCCCTGCCGGTTTTTAATAGTGTGGCCGATAAAAATATGAGCATTTTGTGGGGAAGTCAGGTGTTTTGGCTGATTGGAATTAGCTTTTGTATTTTTACAGGTTTAATAGCGGGTAGTTACCCGGCATTTTACTTGTCATCGTTTAAGCCTGTAGCTGTATTAAAGGGGACCTTTAAAGCCAGCCGTTTTGCCGCCATGCCGCGCCGCATTTTGGTGGTGCTGCAATTTTCGGTATCGGTAGTTTTAATTATCGGTACCATCGTTGTTTTCCGCCAAATACAATTTGCTAAAAACCGCCCGGTGGGTTATAGCCGCGATGGACTGGTTAACATTGACTTGGCTACCGACGATCTGCATAAGCAATTCAATGCGGTAAGAGAAGATATGATACGCTCCGGTGCAGCTATTGAAGTGGCAGAATCGTCGAGTCGGGCTACGGGGATTGATAATAACACCAGCGGCCTGATATGGAAAGGTAAAGACCCCGGCATGACTGATGATTTTGCTTTTATAGGTATAACGTTTGAATATGGCAAAACAATGGGCTGGCAATTTACCGATGGCCGCGATTTCTCCAGCCGTTTCCTAACCGATTCATCGGGCATGGTACTGAATGAAGCCGCGGTTAAATACATGGGATTAAAAAACCCTGTTGGGCAAATAATACGGTATGGCGACCAGGACCACGTGGTTTTAGGTGTGATAAAAAACATGGTAATGGAATCGCCTTATGAGCCGGTAAAGCAAGCCGTTTTTTTAATCAGTAAAAATATGGGCGGCTATTTGGATATCCGGATTAATCCTAAAATGAGTACCCATGAGGCGCTCGGCAAAATAGAAGCCATTTGTAAAACGTACTCGCCATCCGTTCCGTTTGCTTACAAATTTGTCGACGATGAATATGACAAAAAATTCGGTGATGAAGAGCGGGTAGGCACACTGGCAACCTTTTTTGCGGCCCTCGCTATTTTTATCAGCTGTTTGGGCCTGTTTGGCATGGCATCGTTTATGGCCGAACAGCGCACCAAAGAAATTGGCGTCCGTAAGGTACTGGGCGCAACGGTTTTTGGTTTGTGGCAATTAATGTCGAAAGATTTTGTGATACTGGTAGGTATATCGTTACTGATAGCCATTCCCGTTGCCGATTATTTTATGACCGGCTGGCTGCAGCATTACAATTACCATACAGAAATGTCGTGGTGGATATTTGCCGCAACCGGTGCCGGCGCTATTATTATAACGTTGTTAACGGTTAGCTATCAGAGCATAAAGGCTGCTTTGGCTAACCCGGTTAAGAGTTTGAAGACAGAGTAGGAGGAAGTCATTGAGTCATTTGGTCATTGAGTCATTGCAGAATTCGACACAATACCCAATGACTCAATGACAGCAAAGTGAAATGACTCAATGACAGCGAAGCAAATGAACTAATTAACAAAAATATGATACTGAATTATATCAAAGTTGCCTGGCGTAACCTAACCAGGAGTAAAACGCATTCATTAATCAATATCTCGGGACTGGCTGCCGGATTGGTTTGCAGTCTGCTGATTTTGCTATGGGTGAATGATGAACGCAGCGTAGATGCTTTTCACCAGCATAAAGACCGCCTCTTTTCTGTTTATCAGACCCTGTACGACGGGCACAACGCCAGTGCAGGTTATGGCACACCCGGGCCGCTGGCCGATGAACTGAAAAAAACCATACCGGAAGTTGAGTATGCTTCGGGTTGGGGATTTGGCGGCCCGCACATGTTTAAAAGTGGCGACAAGCTGTTAAAGCTGGATGGCAACTCTGCACAGGCGGACTTTTTTAAGATGTTCAGTTACACCCTGTTGGAGGGTAATGCGCAAAACGCTTTGAATACACCATTATCACTGGCCGTATCACGCAAAATGGCGGTGGACTTTTTTGGAAGCCCTGCCGCTGCAATCGGAAAAACACTCCGCTTTGATAACCAGAAAAACTTCACCATCAGCGCCGTATTTGAAGACCTGCCGGCCAGTAGTTCCCAACGTTTTGAGTACCTCACCAACTGGTTTGAGTTTTTGCAGGAAAATCCATGGGCCAGTGTGATGAGCAACATCGGCCCCGGAACTTTCGTGCAACTAAGGCCAGGATCAAACCCGGCGCTCGTAAATCAAAAAATTGCACATTTCTTTGATCGCTTTCATCCTGAGCAGCCAAAGGATAACAGTGGCCCGCCGCAGCTGACCCTGCAGCCTTACAGCGAAGTTTACCTGCACGGCAACTTTGTAAATGGCAAAGTTGAAGGCGGCAGGATTGGATATGTTAATTTATTCAGCATCGTAGCCCTGTTCATTTTGATCATTGGCTGTATCAATTTTATGAACCTGGCAACTGCCCGGTCGCTCAAAAGGGCGAAAGAAATAGGGGTGAGAAAAGTAGTTGGGGCATTGCGGTCATCGCTTATACAACAATTTATCATCGAGTCGTTGTCGGTTACTTTTTTTGCCGTTATTATCGCTTTAGTGTTGCTGGTTATTTTACTGCCTATGTTCAACCAAATAACGGGGAAACATATCGGCTTGCCTTTTAATCAATTATCGTTTTGGGTTCAACTGGCAGTTGTAACAATTTTAACCGGCCTTCTATCGGGAAGTTATCCGGCCTTATTGCTGTCATCGTTTAAACCTGTTAAAGTATTAAAAGGTACGTTGAAGATGGATAGCGGCACTGCGATTTTCAGAAAAGGACTGGTCGTTTTCCAGTTTGTGCTATCTACAATTCTCATTATAGGTACATTGATGGTGTCGCGGCAGGTGAATTACCTGCAATCTGTTAACTTAGGTTATGACAGGGAAAACCTGGTGTATGTGCCGCTGGAAGGAAAACTCGGTAGCCAATACAAGGTTTTTAAGCAGCAGGCACTAACCCTGCCGGGCATACAATCCGTTACCCGCACCAGCAGTACGCCCACGTTAATTCAACAAAGCGATGCCGCCATTGACTGGACAGGCGCCGGCCCGAATACGAATGTGCAATTCACCTACACTTATGCAGGTTACGACTTTACCAAGGCGCTTAAATTAACATTACTAAGCGGCCGCGACTTTTCAAAGGCATTTCCAGGCGACTCCAGCGGGTTCCTCATCAACGAGTCGGCATTAAAACTGATTGGCTACAAGGACCCTATAGGCAAGCGATTGAAATTTCGCGGTAGAGAAGGGCACATTATCGGCGTGTTGAAGGACTTCCATTTCAGCTCACTCCACGACGCCATCAGGCCGTTGGTGGTCCCCTTTGGCGAAAATCTTACTTACGGCAGTGCGCTTGTGCGCACGCGGCCCGGTCAAACCAAACGGGCCATCGCCAGCCTGAGCGCTGTGTGGAAACAACTCAATCCTGATTTTTCTTTTAGTTACGCATTTTCGGATGAGGAATATAATAAGCTGTATAATAATGAGCAACTGGTGAATAAGCTGGCCGATGGTTTCGCCGTGTTAGCGATATTTATTTCGTGCTTAGGTTTATTAGGATTGGCCATGTTTACCGCCCAGCAACGATTGAAGGAGATTGGCATCCGTAAAGTATTAGGCGCAAGCGTAAGTTCTGTATTTGGATTATTATCGAAGGAATTTTTATTGTTGGTAGTGATTGCGTTGTTTATAGCCTCACCAGTTGCCTGGTATGCCATCAACCAATGGCTGCAAAACTTTGCTTATCATACGCCGCTGCAATGGTGGATGTTTGCAGTATCGGGCGGTTTAATTATACTGATAGCTTTGGCCACCATCAGTTTCCAGGCGGCTAAAGCGGCGTTGGTTAACCCGATAAAGAGTTTGAGGGCGGAGTGAAGTTAAAGAGATTAGAGGTTGGGGATAAGTCAAAAATAACCGCCTTCTGTTTCGGTAAAAATAACATTGGTTAGTAAAGGATGGTTATTTTTTAACACTGAGATACGGAGATGGCACGGAGAACACAGAGAAGTAAAATATCAAATCAAACTCTGTGCTCTCTGTGATTCCTCTGTTTCTCTGTGTCAAAAAATTGTTAGTTATATAGAAAAGAGCTTAGACGACCCCTACTGCCCGTTCTCCAGGCCTGAAAGGCCGTAATCTATCAGCGATGGGCAACGCCCATCCCACCTTGCGGATTAGCAGGAAACGGAAATAACCTGATCAATTTTGTAACCAATTAATCAAAAAAAGCATCTAACTTTAAATCAATAACAACCTCACAATGAATAAAAAATTACTGTTTTGCCTGGCGGTTTTAACAACTGCCATTACAGGCTTATTCGGCCGCGCCGTTGCGCAAGATTTGCCCGGCAAACGCGATTCACTTACTTCAGCCATATTAAAAGAGAAAAGGATAATCCAGGTAGTACTCCCCGCAAAGTATAAACCAGGATCAGCCGACAAATATGACGTTTTGTATGTGCTGGACGGCGATTGGAACACCAAACTGATGTCGCAGGTACAGCAATTTATTGAGGGCGAAGCGGGCATGCCGCCCATAATTATAGTGGGTGTTTTAAATACCGACCGTAACCGCGATTTTTTGCCCACCAACGTTGCGGATAATAAAACATCCGGCGGGGCCGATAAATTTTTAAACTTCTTTAAATCAGAATTGATTCCGTATATCGATAAAACATATCCATCCAACGGAAGCAATACCCTTTTTGGACATTCGTTCGGTGGCGTATTTGTTACTTATGCCTTGTTAAATGAACCACAGCTTTTTAAATCGTACATAGCTGCCGACCCAAGTTATTGGTGGGATAAAGGCGTAATGCGCAAGCAGGTAAAAGACAAGATGCCGGGTTTAGTGAATATAAATAAAACATTTTATATCAGTGGCCGCGAAGGTTTCGGCATGAAGGACATGGGCATCACTGCGATGGACACCGTACTTAAAGCAACAATACCCGTCGGCATCGTATGGAAAATTTCGGCTTATCCTGATGAAACTCATGGTTCGGTAAGGCTTAAAAGCATGTACGATGGATTGAAATTCAGCTATTCGGGCTACACCGCAAAACCCGTTGAATTTCACCCGATGCAGGGTGTTATGCTAAAGGGCAAGCCCATTAAAATATGGAGTCTTGACGATGCCGGTAATGTGCGGTACACCATTGATGGCAGCGAACCTTTAATAACGTCTACCAAACTGCCGCAGGAACTAACGCTAAGCGCCCCGGCAAGGGTAACCGCCAAGCTATTCACCAATGCTGGCCGGTATGATAGAATCACCACCGGCGATTTTAAGGAGGGCGCCTATTGGCCTGCCCTGGCAAAAGCGAAAAACATGAAGCCGGGTGGTTTTCATTACAGTTACTATGAAGGCGAATGGGATAAGCTGCCCGATTTTACTACGCTGAAGCCGGTTAAAACTGGCATTGCCGACAGCACATTTAACATCGACAAAATGCCACGTCAAAATAATTTTGCTTTGCTGCTGGAGGGTGATTTGGAGGTGAAGGAAGATGGTTATTATATTTTTGGCCTGAACTCTGATGATGGTTCAAGGTTTTATCTAAATAATCAATTGTTGATGGACGACGACGGATTACACGACAACCAGGCTAATAAATCGTACATCGTTCCGTTGCAGAAAGGCTTTTATCCTGTCAGGATTGAATATTTCCAAAAAGACGGCGGACGCAATTTAAAGGTGGTTTACATCACACCATCTATCAACGCACCGCAGCCAATAGCTATTCCGTTATCATTGCAGTATGGTAAAAATTAGCAAGCCCCATATTTGGGAAGATTTTAAAATACTCCTGTAATAAAAATTAAAAACCCGGCAACGCATTAGCATTCCGGGTTTTGTTTATAGGTATAAAATTTTTTTAGCAGTACTGCTCAAACGCACCGATCAAATTATCGGCAATCATTTGCGCCGGGCGGCCCTCAATTTGGTAACGCTCAATCATGTGTACCAGTTTACCATCCTTAAATAAAGCCATTGCAGGCGACGATGGAGGATAAGGCAACATATAAGCACGTGCTTTGTTAACTGCGTCAGTCTCCATACCGGCAAACACCGTTACGAACTTGTCCGGGTGTTTTTCGCTTTGTACTGCCATACGTGCCGCAGGGCGCGCATTGGCTGCAGCGCAACCGCAAACAGAATTTACCATTACAAATACAGTTCCTTCACTTTCAATAGCTTTGGTCACTGCATCTGCATCTTTTAACTCCTCAAAACCAACCCTGGTGAGTTCATCCCGCATAGGGGCCACTAAATATTCTGGATACATTTTTTGTTTTTATAAATTACAACACAAAAATAACAAATGATTACCAGTTAAAGTTTAAAAATCAGAATAATAACAATTAGCTGACAGGGAGGGGGAAGTCCGGAAAGTCAGTAAAGTCGGAAAAGTCCGGAAAGTAGGAAAAGCCTGGAAAATTCGGAAAACGGAATTTTAGTTGTTGGTTTTAAATTTAAATGGTTACAAATGCCTGTTTTACGCCGACCTGCCAGACATTTTCTCTTTTCTACTTTCCGACTTTTCGGACTTTTCTGACTCCCCGACTTCACGCAATGTTTATTTATAATTAATATTGTTTTTCAGAAGCGATTAGCTATATTGCCTTCCCTATAAATTAATTTCGTTGAAATGAATTCAAAGCCATCTGACATCAGTACAGTCATCATTGTAAACAAGAGCAGGCAGCGTACATTACAGGTAAAGACCAAACACATAGGCCGGCTAAAGCACTATGCCGCAGGTGTTTTGGGTGTTATTGTATTGCTATCCGGCACGGTTTTTTATCTGCGGGCAGAGAACAACCGGAAAGAAGAAGAGACGCAGCAACTGTTGTCGCAGCTATCAAAACTTCGCAGCACCATGCCGGTAACCGCGGTGCAGGAGAGCAAGGCCGAGAATGCGCAGGCTTACGTTCAAAGTATTGAAGGTAAGTTGCAAAAGATAAACGAATATTTAAGCAAACGCGGTTTAAAAGGTTTTTCTGTAAAATCTGTTGGGGGCGATGCCAATGCCTCGGCCGCAAAACTTACCGATAAAGAAACATTTTCGTTATACGACGAGTATTTGTCACGGCTGTTACATTCAGTAGCTTTCACTCCAATGGGCTATCCCCGTGTAAGCTCTTTAACCTCTTTTTTCGGGTACCGCAGCGATCCGTTTAATACCGCAAATGCAGAGTTTCACCCAGGAATTGATTTTAGGGGTAATACAGGTGATGAGGCCAAATGTACAGCCAACGGCCGCGTTGTTTCTGCAGGATGGTATGGCGGCTACGGCAACTGTGTGCGTATTGCCCACGGCAATAGTTATGAAACTTTATACGGGCACTTATCCCGCATACTGGTAAAAGTAGGAGATGAAGTTACCGCCGGGCAAAAAATTGGCCTGGTGGGTTCTACCGGTCATTCCACCGGAGCTCATTTACATTATGAGGTCCGCAAAAATGGTAAAGCAATAAATCCTGTTAGTTTTCTTTCGCTAAACAATTAAACAACCCCATAAATCATGGCATTCTTCTCTAAAAACGACAAAGTATCTCTCGACCTGCAATCCATCTCTACTCTTATCTCCGAAGGCTGTGTTTTTGAGGGTAATCTTAAAGCGCCTTCATACGTACGTATCGACGGCCTGATAACCGGTGATGTTATTGTTGATGAAGGTTTGATAGTTGGCGAAAAAGGCGTAATAAAAGGTAATGTTATAACCAAGGAGATGGTTGTTTACGGCACAATTAATGGTACGCTGCAAGTAAATTCGCTCGAAATTAAAGCCTCAGGGAAAATTAATGGCGAAATAAACACACAAACCCTTGCCGTTGAAAATGGCGCGGTTTATAATGGAAACCTTTCCATGCGCCAGGATAATAAAGGACTGCCACAACAAAAAGCCAAATTAAGCATACCTGCCCAAAAAGCCCTCGAAGCGGAAATGGCGGGAAGTTAATGGTTCATGGTTCATAGTTCATAGCCGAAGTTTGTCCTGCTATGAACTATGAACTCTCCCAAACTCACGGTTCTTAGCAAGAAGTCCTTCGGCTATGAACCATCAACTATGAACTCTCCCAAAATTCCATTTCATTTTCATCCAACAATACCCTAACTTTGCGTTTTAAAATTAAAACGCTATGTCATCAGTAGAAACTGCTTACGTTAAATACAAAGTAAAAGACTTTTCGCTGGCCCAATGGGGTCGCAAGGAAATTGAATTGGCCGAGGCCGAAATGCCTGGTTTAATGGCGCTTCGTAAAGAATACGGACCATCAAAAGCTTTAAAAGGTGCGCGTATTGCAGGCTGCTTGCACATGACCATTCAAACCGCCGTATTAATAGAAACATTGATTGAACTGGGTGCCGAAGTTACCTGGTCGTCTTGCAACATATTTTCAACCCAGGATCATGCCGCTGCCGCTATAGCTGCTGCCGGTGGTTCTGTTTATGCCTGGAAAGGTATGAATGCCGAAGAATTTGACTGGTGTATTGAACAAACCTTATTTTTTGGCGAGGACCGCAAACCGTTAAACATGATTTTAGATGACGGTGGCGATTTAACCAATATGGTGCTGGATAAATATCCTGAACTGATTGCCGGTATTAAAGGTTTATCAGAAGAAACCACTACAGGCGTACACCGTTTATACGAGCGTATGAAAGCCGGTACATTACCAATGCCCGCTATTAACGTAAATGATTCGGTTACCAAATCGAAATTTGATAATAAATATGGCTGCCGCGAATCGCTGGTTGACGCTATCCGTCGTGCAACTGACGTAATGATGGCCGGTAAAGTGGCCGTTGTTTGCGGTTATGGCGATGTGGGTAAAGGATCGGCAGATTCGTTACGCAACGCCGGTGTACGTGTAATTGTTACCGAAATTGACCCTATCTGTGCATTGCAAGCTGCAATGGAAGGTTTTGAAGTTAAAAAACTTTCGACTGCCATTACTGAAGCAGACATTGTAGTTACTGCTACAGGTAACAAAAATATAGTTCGCGAAAGCCATTTCCGTGCATTAAAAGACAAAGCGATTGTTTGTAACATTGGTCACTTTGATAACGAGATTGACATGGCCTGGTTAAACGGCGCTTATGGCAATACCAAAATTGAAATTAAACCGCAGGTTGATAAATATACCATTAACGGCAAGGACCTTATTATTTTGGCCGAAGGCCGCCTGGTAAACTTAGGTTGTGCAACAGGTCACCCAAGTTTTGTAATGAGTAACTCGTTCACCAACCAAACGTTAGCACAATTGGAGCTTTGGAACAATGGCGATAAATACGAAAACCAGGTTTATACCTTACCCAAACACCTTGACGAAAAAGTTGCCCGTTTGCACCTTGAGAAAATAGGCGTTGAACTGGAAGTTTTAGATCAGGATCAGGCTGAATACATTGGCGTTACTGTTGATGGGCCATTCAAGCCAGAGTATTACCGTTACTAAGTTTTTTTCGCCCTCGGGGGCGATTAAGAGGTTTTTCGTTATTGCTTAATGCCGTTAGGTTAATAATTTATTTATTAACCCAACGGCATTTTTCTGTATATTGTAAAATAAAAAACGCAGAACAACTTTTCTCAAAAATTTAAGTTATCAGCATTAATACAGATATTTGTTTCTATGAGTACCCTTTGGCAAAATATACAACAAAAAATGCTTCACTCGGGCAGTAAGCTAAACCTGCTGATCGGCATAAATATCATTGTTTATTTATTGATCAATATCCCCGCAACCATCCTGGGGCTTTTCCACGCTGATTTTATAAGCGCATTTGCAAGTGACTATCTTTTGCTGCCATCTAATCTCACTTTATTACTACATCATTTTTGGACGCCATTAACCTACATGTTTATGCATGCAGGTGTTTTTCACATTCTGTTCAACATGTTATGGTTTTATTGGTTTGGGCAAATATTTGAAGAATACCTCGGCAAAAAACGCACTTTAGGGCTGTATTTATTAGGCGGATTCGGCGGCGCATTTTTATTTGTTTTAAGCTATAATATTTTCCCGCTCTTCGCGCCAATCACCGCAGCCGGCGGTTCAACACTGGTTGGTGCATCGGCAAGTGTAATGGCTATTATGGTGGCAACTGCAACGTTACTGCCCGACTATACTATCTCTCTTATCTTTATCGGCCCGGTCAGGCTCAAATGGTTGGTGTTGTTTTTTATCATTCTTGATTTTTTTGGGATAGTGGGCGCCAACGCAGGCGGCGAAATTTCGCACCTTGGTGGTGGTTTAATGGGCTTTATTTATATTAAGCAAATGCAACGGGGCAATGATTGGATAGCATCAATTGCCAAGTTATTTAAGCCCAAATCAAAATTGAAAGTGGTGTCGAACAACACTTCAAGGGGTTCATCAAATTTTCCGCGACAGGAAGAAATTGACCTTATATTAGACAAAATATCAAAATCAGGTTACGATAGTTTGAGTAAACAAGAAAAAGAGGTGCTATTTCGCGCAAGCAATAATGAGGGATAAAAAAAACCTGACATTTGTAGACAAACTCATTTTATGGTTAAACATCCTGCTGTGTCTTGCTCTTTTATTAAGTTATTTCGCCCGTTTTACTAACCCGGCAAATGATTGGGTAGTAGCATTTTTCGGCCTTGCCTATCCATTGCTGTTAGTAGGTAATTTGCTCCTTATTTTCTACTGGCTGCTTCGCCGCAAATGGTGCGTTTTTTTATCCATTATCTGTATTGCCATCGGATGGCCCGTACTCAGAAATAATATTGGCTTCCATAACCCCGGTACCGATTCTGATAACTATCAGGACGGCAAATCGCTTGATTCTGGTACAGTTAGAATGATGACCTACAATGTACATAGCTTTAAACGATATGGCGCAAAGAAGGATATTTCTACCAAGCACGATATATTGGCGATTATTAATCAGCAACAGCCGGATATTATTGGGTTCCAGGAATTTTATACGCGCAAACATGGCCAATACGATATGCTTGATTCTGTCCGAAAGATAATGGGCTCAACTTACTATTATTTTGAGCCGCTTATTTACAACAGTGACGAAGCTATTGGGATTGCCATTTTTTCGAAGTTCCCGATCACGGGCCATGGTTTGGTGTCGATAGTGGATAAGCGGAGCGAAAATGCCTGTATCTATATTGACGTGGTGAAAGGTAATAAGCAATTTCGGGTATATAACGTGCATTTGCAGTCCATACGTTTCGATCCGGAAGATTACCAGTATATAAAGGACATTACCCGTGACGGGGCCGATATGTCGTCCACAAGGCGTTTAGGCAGTAAGTTAAAAAACGCATTTATAAAACGTAGCTTCCAGGTATTAAAAATAAAGACCCACGCAACGCTATGCCAATACCCTTTTATCATATCCGGCGATTTTAATGATACCCCCGCATCATTTGCCGTTAACGAAATGGCCAAAGGCCTGAAAAATGCTTTCCGCGAAAAAGGCTTTGGCCTCGGTCGCACCTATAACGGCAATTTTCCCAATTATCAGATAGATTACATCATGGCATCCAGCCTGTTTGATATAAAAAATTATCACATCATCGAACAAAAACTATCAGACCATTACCCGGTGAGGAGCGATCTGTTTTTGAGGTAGTGGTTAGTCTTGAGTCGAAAGTGTGAAGTCAAAAAAGCAAGTGACTCAGAACTTTGAACTCCAGACTAAAGACTATTTCTTCATTTCTTCCTTCAACGCCCGTAAAAATTCATTGGCGTGTTGCGAACCAATAATATAGATAAGCCCGTCGCGGTCGGTAAGGTAAATGGCATCATTGCCGGCGGTAAAAAAGCGGATGGTGCCCTTTGAATGCAGGTTATATACCGGGTTATTAAATAAATACCGGCTGTATTCATGTTTTTCTATTTTAACAATGCTATTCAGGTCAATTTTAACCAGGCGGGTGGTCCAAAGGCCATTAAGCAGGATGCTCTTATTTTCAATTTTGGTGCGAAAATGCAGCAGATATCCCATAATAATGGAGATAATAATGATGGCAAAACCAACAACTACCAGCAAATCGCCGTTCCGCTCGCGTTCATCAGTAAAAAAATAGGCCGCAAAACAAAACATAGCCAATACCAGCCTGATGGTTATGGGTATAAATTCTCGTCCGAGGTATTGCTTTTCAACAAAGGCAGGTTTATCGCTCATCTTATTAATTTGAATATTTTATAATTTGAATATTTGGATATTGATTGATGTTGTAACTTGTATAACACGCGAAATTTAATAGTTTTACCACAGAGGCCACCGAGAATGCATGGAGCACACAGCGTCTTTTATGGTAATTGTCTCATTTATAGCAGCTTGCCACTACGTTTTTTACCCTCTGCGTGCTTTGCGCCTCCTTTGTGTTCTCTCTGCGGTTAATTTCACCCATATAAAACACCATAGAGCCATTTATCTTCAAACCGGCACATTTTCAAATCTTCAAATTAATTCGAATATAGTTACTTTTTTGGTGTTCGTATTAACTTTATATCGGTCATCAAGCCGGTAGCCACCAATCCATATCAATTCGCCGTTGCCGTTAATTAATAATGGGATTTCACTTTTTTGATGCAAAGGTACTTTCTGATTGATAAAAAAATCACTTAATTTTTTTCGTGTCTTCATTCCCAGCGGGTAAAAAAAATCACCCTGCTGCCACGAACGCAGCATTAACGGAAAAACCAGCAATCGGGTATCCGCCGATACCGCCATTGGGTTATTTTTTACAATAAGCGCACCGTCGTCGTGCAAAACCCTTAATTCGCGGCTGCCAAACCGAACGGCCCTATCATCAACGCCTATCAAAACCGATTGATAAACGGGCAATGCGCTTTTGGTGATGATTAGTTGAGCGCGGTCGAGCAGTAGTTGGTAATTTGTTGTTTCAAATATCCGTCCGGAGTGTTTATCCAGCGAAGAAATTAAATCGTCAACCACTGTTTCGTTAACACCAAACTCCTGTAATAAATTAAACAGTATCAGCCGTTTGGGTTCCAGCTTCTTTATCGCAGATAGCGAAATGTGTATTTCTTCGCCGCTTGTAACAAATAGTTCTTTTTTTAATTCATCAACCCTTTGTGTCAGCAATAATTCCAGTTCCTTAAAACGCGTCAGGTTGTTTTGAAAAGTTTCCTCGAGCGATGGGTTCAGTTCCTTTAGCTTGGGCACAACTTCGAGCCTTATTTTGTTACGGGCATATTTAGTTGACGAATTGGAGCTATCTTCAACATAACTGATACCATTTTCAGCTACTATGTTTTGAATTTCTTCGCGGTTTAAAAACAGCATCGGCCGTACCAGGTAACCATTGGCCGGTAATATGCCGTGCAGGCCTGCTATTCCGGTGCCCCGTGTAAGATTTAACAATATAGTTTCAATTGTATCGTTTTGGTGGTGCGCAAGCGCGATAGCTGTATACTCCAACTGTTGCCGTATTTGTTCAAACCATTGATATCGCAAATTGCGGGCGGCCATTTGGGTTGATATTTTTTGTGAGGCTGCATAGTTTAAAGTATCAAAACTGGTGGTATGAAACTGTACGCCGAGCTGTTGGGCCAGGTTTTGGCAAAACAGATAGTCGCGGGTTGATTCATCGCCGCGTAGTTGAAAGTTACAATGGGCTATACCAAAATCAATTCCTGCCGATTGCAGCAAATACACCATGAGTACAGAATCCATTCCGCCACTAACCGCAGCCAGCACTTTGTTATTGGATTTGAACAGGTTATTTTGCTCAATAAAATCAGTAAAACGTTTAACCGGCAGCATCCTTCAAAAATATTAATTTAAAACCCCAACAAAAAACTAATTTTGCGCTCGTGAGGAAAATTGTTTTAAGCCTTTTTATATTGCTGATAGCGGCCGGCGCTATGGGCCAAAAAAAATCGATTGTAAACCTGCTGCATTCTAAAAGCAGCACCGGGATAAAAATAGGTGGTAAGGATTTAATAAAGGTTTATGACGGAACTTTTAAACAGGATTACTCGACCTTAACTTCGGACAGCGCTTACTTTTACGTACAGGATAATGCCGTTGATGCCTTTGGCCATGTGGTAATTAACCAGGGCGATACGCTGCATATTTATGCCGATAAGCTAAATTATAACGGTAATACCAAAATAGCTATCCTTACCGATAATGTAAAAATGGTGGATAAAGATGCCGTTTTAACCACCAACCATTTAACCTACAACACGGCAACCCGTATTGCCACCTACACCGATGGCGGCAAGCTGGTAAATAAGGATAACATACTGCTAAGCAAAAACGGTTATTATTTTGCGTTTACACGCGATTCATATTTTCGTTACAACGTAACGCTTACAACACCCGATGCGCTCGTAAAAACGGACACCATGCGTTATAATACGGGCACTAAGATATCCTACTTCTACGGTCCAACCCATATTTACAGCATCAAAAAAGGCGAAGCTGCAAAGGACCGCGATACGCTTTATACCGAAAACGGCTTTTATAACACGGTGGTGGAGCAGGCGGCATTTGGCAAAAACAACTTGTACAAATCGGGCACCAAATCGTTAAAAGGCGACAGCTTGTTTTATGATAAGATAAAGGGTTATGGCCGTGCAGTAAAACATGTTACCTTTAGCGATAGCGAACAAAAAACAACCATAAAAGGCGACCTGGGCACTTATTTTAAGGCCGACGAAAAAACCATTGTTACCGAGGACCCTTACATTATAATGGTTACCGAGCAAAAAGACAGCACCAAAACCGACTCGACAGCCAAAGTTGATTCCTTAACTAAAGCACCCGCAAAAAATAAGAACGCCATTAATATGGCCGAGCTGATAAAGAAAACTATACCGGGAAAAGCAGACTCGGCAGCCAAAGTAGATAGCCTAACTAAAACGCCGGCAAAAAATAAGAACGCCATTAATATGGCCGAACTGATAAAGAAAACCATACCGGGTAAACCGGACACGGCAACAGTTAAAAAAGCTAATATCAGTATGAGGCAGTTAAAAGCTGATTCTGTTGTAAATAATAAAAATATTGCAGCTGCGGCTGATTTAGTGAAAAGCAGTGATCTATCTACAATGGATACGGCAGCTATCCGGCGGAATATTCAGCAAATAAAGCCCGATTCGGTAACTAAACAACTCGCTCTTGCACAGGGGCAAAAGAAAACTACACCACCATTAAAAAAGCAGGCAAAGATAACCAAGCCAAAAACTACAGGTAAAGCAACAGATAAAGCAGGCCCTCCGGCAAATGTTGCTCCGTTGAAGAAAGCGCAGAAGATGAAGTACGATTCCATCTACATGTCGGCAGATACGATTGAGACGCGGATATTGACTTATAAAGATTACAAAGCCTACCTGGAACAACAACGCTTATCGCGCATAAGGGACACCACGCCAAAGCCGAAAAAACCAGGAAAAGAATCGAAGTTTTTAACCGGGCACTATGCCTGGTTGCCTGCAGATACCAGTTTTTATCGTACCAACTATTTTGGCGCCCCAAAACCGAAACCGGTTAAAAAGAAAGTTGTAAAGCCATTGACTAAACAACAGCTAATGGCCGATAGCATAGCTAAACAGCATATTGCCGATTCAATAGAAATGGTGAAAAAGCTGGAACCTGCCGACACGGCACGTATACGGATGGTATTGATGTATCACCATGCCAAACTCTTTAAATCGGATTTACAGGCGAAAGCCGATTCCATGTTTTACAACACCGCCGACTCCACCGTCAGCTGTTTTGTAAACCCCATCATCTGGACGGAGGGCTCACAACTGTCAGGCGATACAGTGTTTTTGCAGATGAAGCATAAAAAGCTGGATAACATGACGATGTTCCCCAATGCTTTTATCGTTAATATTGAAAAGACGGACTCACTACACTTTAACCAGATAGCCGGCAAACGCATGCGCGGCTATTTTAAGGATGACAAGCTGAACAAGATGGACATCATTGGCAATGCCGAAAGCATTTACTTCACGCGTGATAGTGGCAAGATGACCATCAGCGGCATGTCCCGGTCAATAAGTAGTCGTATTCACGTTAATTTTAAGGATAATAAAGCCACCGACCTGGCATTTTATACTAAGCCGCAAGACACTTATGGTCCGCTAAAGAAATTTCAGGACGACGAGAAGATTCTGAAAGGTTTTATCTGGAAGCCCAAAGAACGGCCCGCTTCGAAGGAAGCGATTATACCATCGTACAACCGTAAAAAGAAACCTGCGGTAAAACCACCGGCGGTTAAACCTAAAACCGGCAAACCACCAGGGAAAAACGTATCTGGCGGGAAGACTGCACAGGATAGTACCCTAAAAACGCAGCCTTTAAAGCAGGATAGCATCTTAAAAAAAGGTGATGTTAAATTGCCTGGGGCAAACGTGAAGAAAGATAGTACGGTGAAGGATAGCGCTTTGAAAACTAAGCCTGTAAAATTGCCGGGAATGAAAGTGAAGAAGGACAGTACGGTGAAATCGAATTAAGTCTACCAATTTAATCAACTATTCAGTCAATCAACCAAAAATCATTAAGTTTGCAGCAAAGCAAACCGATTGAATTTTTACCTTACATATTTCATCATCGCCATTGGCCTGTTCGGGTTTTCGGCTGCGTTTGCGCTGTTTGGGGTGTATGCAGAGCGCAAGGTTTCCGCTTTTATTCAAGACAGGCTTGGTCCTACAGAAACCGGCAAATTTGGCTCGCTGCAAACTGCTGCGGATATGCTAAAAATGCTGCAAAAGGAACTGATTACCCCTGCGGCTGCCGATAAATGGTTGTTTATGGCGGCTCCGGCCATTATTTTTATAGCCGTGTACTTAGGTTTCGCTGCTTTACCCTGGGCACCGGGATTAGCGCCCGCCAAACTCAATTTAGGCCTATACTATATTTTTGCCATCATCTCCATAGAAACCCTCGGCATATTAATGGCCGGTTGGGGATCGAACAATAAATATGCGCTATTGGGTGCCATGCGCTCGGCGGCGCAGATTATTTCGTATGAGATTCCTGCCGGGTTTGCGCTCATTTCGGTAGTGATGATTGCACAAACGCTAAACTTGCAGGATATAGCTGCACAACAAGGTATTTTATCAACCGAAAAGGTGAGTTTTGCAGGCTTTTGGGATGTATCATCAATTGGAGGCTTATTTGCCTGGAATATTTTCAGGGCGCCGCATTTGCTGATAGCATTTGTAATTTACTTTATAGCCTCGCTGGCCGAAAGTAACCGGGCACCGTTTGATATACCAGAAGCAGAATCGGAACTGGTTGCCGGTTTCCACACAGAATATACCGGAATGCGTTTTGCCATGGTGTTTTTGGCGGAATATTCCATGATGTTTTTGGTATCGATGATAGGCGTTATCCTGTTTTTAGGAGCCTGGAATACCCCGCTGCCCAACATGGGCGTAGTAAAATTAGCTACATGGACAACCAATGCCGGCTGGGGAGTGATATGGATAATAGTAAAAACATTAACTCTTGTAGGCGTACAAATGTGGATACGATGGACGCTGCCCCGGTTCAGAGTCGACCAGTTGATGAACCTGTGCTGGAAGGTGCTAACACCCCTTGCCTTTGCCTGCATGTTGGCATCGGGGCTATGGAGAATATTTTTAATGTAGTTCACTGGTTCAGTGGTTCATTAGTTCATTGGTGCAAGGTTAGATAATTTCATAACGGGCAAATCAAAGAATTAACAACCAACAAGGCTATCGATGCAAACCAATGAACTAATGAACTAATGAACCAATGAACGATATTATAAAAAGTATTACCACCACTGCAAAAGGGTTATCTATCACCTTTAAGCACCTGTTTGTGTCGCACAAGCGGCGCGGGGTGTTGCCGGTGAGCGATAGTAATTACTTTAAGCAACTGGAGGGCACTAATACCATCCAATATCCGCATCAAAAGTTGCCCGTGCCCGAAGTGGGCCGTTATCAACTGGATGTGGAGATGGACGATTGTATTGTGTGCGATTTGTGCGCCAAGGTTTGTCCTGTTAACTGTATTGATATTGAAGCCATAAAGGCTACGGAGGCTATCGGGCAAACGTCTGACGGTACCACCAAAAGGCTTTACGCTGCCAAATTTGATATAGATATGGCCAAGTGCATGTACTGCGGTTTGTGCACCATTGTTTGCCCAACAGAGTGTATTACTATGACCAATCAATACGATAAAAGCGTAGTGGATATTAAAGATTTGAACTACCAGTTCTCGGATATGACACCCGAATTTGCTGCCGAAAAACGCCGCGAATTTGAACAGCAACAAGCCGAACGGCAGGCGGCTAAATTAGCAGCCATGCAAAAAAAGGAGGGAAGCGCATGACTTTAGTACAGGCCTTGTTTTATTTAATGAGCTTTATCGCGCTGGCATCGGCACTGTTTGTGGCGGCAACCAAAAACCTGGTGCGATCCATCTTTATGTTTTTTGTTACCCTGTTCGCGCTGGCCGGTTTATACGTTTTGGCCCTGGCCGATTTTGTAGCCATTACCCAAATTGTAATTTATGTTGGTGGCATTTTAGTGCTCATCCTGTTTGCCTTTATGCTATCGGGGAAAGAAACATTGAATGTGATAGCCCAGCAGCGCAAACAGTTTATCAGCATCAGCAGATTGCCTGCCTTGTTAGTAGCAGCGTTGTTTTTAATAGTCTTTGTAAATGTGATAGTTAAGGTGGATGCCAATAACCTGGAATGGGTTAAAAAAGCTATTGCCACCAAAAATGATATTCAGTCAAACGCCGCCACTACCGAAAATATCGGCGTTAACCTGATGACTAAATATTTGCTGCCCTTTGAAGCCGTATCCATTTTATTAATGATAGCGCTAATAGGCGCGGCTCATCTGTCAAGAAAGGAGCGCACAGAATGATATCATTAACCGATTTTTTACTGGTAAGCGCGGTTTTGTTTTGTATTGGTTTGTACATGATCATGTCCAAACACAACGCTATACAAATACTGATAGGGATAGAACTGATGCTGAATGCCGCCATATTAAACCTGGTAGCCTTTGGCAGATACGACCGTTTTAACAACGGCGGACAAATGTTTGCCTTATTTGCCATTGTGCTGGCAGCTGCTACAACCGCGGTGGCATTGGCTATCATTTTAAATGTGTATAAAAAGTATAAAACCATTGATCCGGGGAAGATTGATGGGTTGAAGGATTGATATGAAAATTATTGCAATTCTTTTTTGTTTGTTTTTGTCGATAGGTGCATTGGCACAAAGTGGCAAGGTTGTTAAAACTGACACTACCCAGCTTTATTCCATCCTCGATCCATCATCAGGTGGTAAGCCTTTGTATGTGATTAACGGGATAATTTATACCGGTAATATCAGGGAGATTGACCCGAATGATATTGTGCAGTTTGGGATGTTGAAACCGCCGGGTTCAGTTAACATATACGGCGAACAGGGGAAAAATGGCGCTGCATTGATAACAACGAAATCGCACCCCGATATAAAGATCATAAAAGCTGACGTTGCGCTGGCTGATTCGTTGACGGATAATAATGCCATGTATGTTATTGACGGCGAAGTGTCGAAAAACAAATTAGACGGGCTGGACCCTTACGACGTAGTCAGCGTAAATGTTTTAAAAGATGTATCGGCCGATAAGAGTGTACGTGTTACTGCAAGCGACGTTACCGTTTTAATTATTACAAAAAAATATGGCATCAAATCGTACCAAAATAAGTTGAGTACATTTTCGGCAAAATATAAAGCGTATTTGGAAGCACATCAAAATAATGACAGCGATTGCGGCTATATATTGAATGGCGAACCCGTTGGAGGGCAAAGTAAAAATGAGATAATTAAGAAGTTGTATGAAATTCCGGCCGGGAAGATAAAAACTGTTGATTGCATGGAGAATACTTTTTTTAATAGCGGTGATAGTAAAAAGGAAATTGTAGTTATTACAACTAAAGAATAAAATAAGAAACAAAGCGTCAATGCGATAAAAAGTTGCGTCATTGCGAGGAACGAAGCAATGACGCTTCGGGGATTTATAAAACACTTTGTCATCCTGAGCGCAGCGAAGGATCTTCTACGACATGCAACAGCGAACTATCCAAATGCGCTAATGCATGACGTAAAGTATGTTTCAGAAGATCCTTCGCACGCTCAGGATGACAAAAGAAAAGGGAATTACAACTAAAGAAATAAGTGAACGAATTTTTAACCAGCATCGATACCCTAACCATTTCGCCTTTGTTGGTGTTGTCACCAACAAACGAAGTTGATTGTGAGGACCGGTTAATAAATATCCATATTCAAACACACAGATTGATGTGTTAAAGGATTAGAAGATGAAAGTTATAGGGATTTTGATTTGGTTGTTTTTTGGGCAGAGTGCTTTCGCACAAAAGAAGGATTCCATTCTTAGGGATAGTAGTGGAAAGTTAAGAACGTTTCAACCAAGCAAAACCAATAACCACAACGAACGGCCATTTGTTATCGATGGCCAGATTTATTATAGTAAACACAAAAAAGATAAAGATTTTTATAACATTAATGACATAAAGATATCGGAGACAAGCAAGCCATTAATATTGATGGATGAAATTCCTTACGACAGTGACGTGAAAAAGCTCGATTCCAATAAAATTTTTAGAATTAATATTATAAAACGTCGTGAAGCAGTTAAGAGTTATGGCGCTTCTGCAAAAAATGGCGCGATCCTGATCATAACTAAACAAAATGCAATTAAATCATATCAGGAAAAACTAAGCTTATTCTCGAAAGATTATAAGAATTTTGTGGCTGGAGTAATGAAATATAATGACAATGATGATCAAATTGAATATTTAATACGTGGAAATCAACGAACTAACTTTTTACGCGGACGCTATAAAATTGGCGTGTTATATGACACGCCGGTTTCCCTTATCAAAGAGGTCAAATTTTCTAAAAATGAAAAGTGCTGCGGTGCAGAAAATGTTCAAGTGGTAATAACGCTAATCGAATAAATTGGAACAATTTTTAACCGGAATAGATACCCTAACCATTCAGTTCGCTCTCGCGGCAGCGTTATTGCCCCTGCTTGCCTTTATAATTAATATCTCCATCCCGGGCAAGACTAATAAACTATCAGGCTGGATCTCAACTGCCGCAATTTTAGCAAGCGCCGTTTTATCAGTGTTTGTATTTACCAAGGTATGGAATACCAACCACCTGGTGCATCAGCAACAGCTATGGTTCACCATCGGCGATACTGAAATTTATGCGGGCATCCTGCTAAATAACCTTTCGGTATTAATGCTGCTGCTGGTAAATTTAATTGCCTTGCCGGTGCATATTTACTCCACTGCCTATATGAAAGGTGATGGAAACTATAACCGTTACTTCGCTTACCTCAGCTTTTTTTGCTTTAGTATGCTGGCGCTGGTAGTGGTTGATAATTTGGTGCTGTTCTACGTTTTTTGGGAACTGGTTGGCTTTTCATCGTACCTGCTTATTGGATTTTGGTTTACGCGGCATAAGGCCATAATGGCTAATAAAAAAGCTTTTATCATGAATAGGATAGGGGATATCGGTTTGCTTACCGCTATCCTTATAATTTATGCAGTGTATCACACTTTTGATATTGACAAATTATTTGGACATCATTCTCAAATAGCTTCATTTGCATTTCTTAACCATGGCGAATGGTTCTCCCCAAATGAGAGCAATTGGGTTATTGCTGGCGTCTCGTATCACCTGCCAGGCATTTGGCAATACGTGGCCTGTGCGGGTATCTTTTTAGCAGTTGCCGCTAAATCGGCGCAATTCCCGCTGCATACCTGGCTACCCGATGCCATGGAAGGGCCAACTTCCGTATCGGCATTGATCCATGCAGCTACCATGGTGGCAGCAGGGGTATTTTTATTGGGCCGGGTGTACCCCATGTTTAACCAAACAGAGTTAACCATATTAGCTTCCATCGGCTGTTTTACCGCATTTATGGCGGCCACCGTCGCGCTCACGCAAACGGATTTAAAACGGATATTAGCTTACTCCACCATATCGCAATTGGGCTATATGATTATGGCTATGGGTATCGGCGCATATTCATCCTCGTTGTTCCATTTGATAACACATGCCTTTTTTAAATGCCTGCTGTTTTTGGTGGCTGGAATAGTTATTCATCAAATGCAGCATATCAAAGATGATAACCAGTTGGATATCGACCCGCAGAACATCATGCACATGGGCGGCTTGCGCAAAAAAATGCCGCTTACATTTATTACGGCTTTAATAGGCAGTTTAGCCCTTATTGGTCTGCCGTTCACCTCCGGTTATTTATCAAAGGATGGTATATTGATACAGGCTTTTGAATGGGCGAAAGCTGGCGGCGGCCTGTATATGCTGATGCCATTAACCGCCGTTATTACTACATTGCTAACCGCTTTTTACGTAACCCGATTAATAGTAAAAGTTTTCTTTGGTGATTTACGGCTGCTGCAGACCTATCCATCCATTAAATTACACATAACCGATGGTGGCTGGCCCTATAAATTGCCATTGGTATTGTTGGCAGCTTGCAGCTTATTCCCCTTGTTTTCAGCTAATCCGTTTAGCTACGTGCAATCATGGGTGTATAGTGGCCTAATACCCACGCCAGGTGCAGCTGCCGAAAGCATTTATCATACGCTGGTGCCAATAGTAGTTTCAGCGCTCAGCTTGGCTGTACTTTATTGGGCCTATACCATTTACAGCCAGCAAGCGCCAAATCCTTTTTCGCAAACAGGTTGGTTGTACCGTTTATCGGCCAATCAATGGTATATTGATGATTTTTATCACAAAATTATCATCAAACCTATATTGGTATTAAGTATGAGCGTTTTTTGGGTAGACAGAAGGGTAATCGACGGCTTTATCCACCTATTCGCAAAAATAGTTTTCGCGCTGGCCAAACTCGCCAACTGGACAGATCATTATATTGTTGACGGCTTTTTAAATTTAATTGTTTCACTCGTTAATTTAATTGGCAATTTTGCACGCCGGTTTCAGGCGGGCAAAGTGCAGTACTATTTATTGAGTATGCTGATTGTTATATTAGCGCTGTTTATGGTTTTTATTTTCAGATACGGGACTAACCTCTAATCACCAATTTCTTAAAAAAGAATGCACATACTAACCCTCCTCATATTTACCCCCATCCTGTTCGGTTTCATCATTTTGATGACGCCATCGCGCTGGCGCGTTAGCTTCAAATATATTACGCTGCTGGCTACCTTAGTACAATTGGGTATGAGCGTTTGGATATACCTCAATTTTAAAAACGGGGTAGACTTTGGCGGTATCAATCACGAAAGTCAGTTTCAGTTTTTACAAAAGCTGCCCTGGATAAACCTGGACTTAGGCACCATGGGTAAAATGCAGATTGACTATTTTGTTGGCATCGATGGCATGTCTATCGCCTTGTTGGTGATGTCGTCGTTTGTGATGGTGATTGCGGCTTTGGCCTCATGGGAGATAAAAAGTAATTTAAAAGGCTTTTTTGTGCTGTTCCTTATTTTGGATATGGCTGTGATGGGCGTGTTCTGTTCGCTCGATTTTTTCCTGTTTTATATTTTTTACGAGTTGATGTTACTGCCACTCTATTTTTTAATAGGCATGTGGGGCGGCGCCAGGCGCGAATATGCGGCCATCAAATTTTTCCTGTACACCCTGTTTGGCTCCGTATTTATGTTATTGGTGATGATCGGTCTTTACCTTTCTGTTACTGACCCTGCAACAGGTAACCATACCTTTAACATGGTGCAAATGATGAACCCGGCAAACTATGCGCCTGGTTCGGTATTTTCTACGCTAAGCCATCATACTATTTTTGGTGTCCCGGCGCGCACCATAGGTTTTATTGTTTTGTTTGTTGCTTTCGCGATAAAAGTACCGGTGGTGCCCTTGCACACCTGGTTGCCCGATGCACACGTGGAAGCGCCAACACCTGTGTCTATTATCCTTGCTGGGATATTGTTAAAAATCGGTGGCTACGGCATCCTTCGGGTTTGTATCAGTATATTCCCTGATATTGCTGCCTCCGGCGCGTATTGGCTGGGCCTCATCGGCGTGTTATCCATTTTATATGGTGCTTTCAATGCATTGGCTCAAAAAGATTTAAAACGAATGATTGCTTATTCATCCGTATCGCACATGGGTTTTGTATTGCTGGGTATTGCATCGCATACCGCCGAGGGCATTAGCGGTGCGGTAATGCAAATGGTGAGTCACGGCTTTTTATCAACCATGCTGTTCTTTTTAGCCGGCGTAATTTATAACCGGGTACATGACCGGGGCATTCGCCATTTCCGGGGACTGGCCAATGTTATGCCTAAATATACCGCTTTTGTTATGGTTGCCTTTTTTGCATCCTTAGGTTTGCCCGGTTTTTCAGCCTTTATAGGCGAGGCATTTTCGCTCACAGGCGCTTTTAAATCACCATCAACCAACGGCTTGCTGCCCTATTGGATGGCCGCCTGTGGTTCGCTGGGTATATTGCTGGGCGCGGCCTACTTTTTATGGACGCTGCAGCGGATGTTTTTTGGTACCCCCAATTTTAAAGGCGGTGCAGTTTGGCAAACAGCATTAACAGACTTAAATTTCAGAGAGAGAATAACACTACTCCCTTTAGCGTTGTTAGTGTTGGCACTGGGCTTAATGCCATCGCTGGTGTTCGGTAAAATAAATGATTCGGTGTTGGCTTTGGTTCAGTTTTTACAACCTAAATAAATCACAATGACCTTACGTAGGGCAAAATTTACGGCAAACAACAAAAATAAGCTCATTAGTGGTTACAAAGCAACCATTAAAATGGTAGTTGCCCTTATGGAAACACCACAGTCCACCAAAGAGCTTGTTGTTTTTTCCGGCTTAATCGACGATTTAATAATAACCACCCTGAGGTTAA
>Ga0206947_1093_pt1 | contig 26196 bp, 20 predicted proteins | sample Alteio_BWOrgHeat_3_FD_153239 | JGI IMG/M metagenome (GOLD analysis project Ga0206947, IMG submission 153239) | Enriched cells from forest soil in Barre Woods Harvard Forest LTER site, Petersham, Massachusetts, United States -... | ecosystem: Environmental > Terrestrial > Soil > Temperate forest > O...
GTAGTGCTTATCCCAATTTCCTCAGCATAATCGCCGGCGAGCATTTTTAAGCCAATAAAGGTTAATAATGCGGCAAGACCTATTTTTAAATAATGGAACTTATCAATAATATTCACCAGCAAAAAGAACATGGACCGTAGCCCGAGAATGGCAAATATATTAGAGAAAAATACGATATAAGGATCTTTGGTGACCGAAAAAATAGCAGGAATAGAATCCACCGCGAAAACCAGGTCGGTTACCTCAATAATGAGCAGCACTAAAAACAAAGGGGTAATTAGCTTTTTGCGATCAATTTTTACAAAAAACTTATTGCCTTCAAATTTGGGATGTACGGCAAAGTATTTGGAGGCTAACTTTACTATTTTATGATTTTCGGGATCAATTTCATCTTCCTTATTTCGGTTAATGTACATGGTAACGCCTGTATACACCAGGAAGGCGCCGAATAAATACAAGATCCAATGAAAGCGGGTAATTAAGGTTGAACCAAGGAATATGAAGCTAAATCGCATTAATACTGCGCCGATAATACCCCAAAACAACACTTTGTGATAATGCCTTTTGCTGACAGCAAAGGCTGTAAAAATGAGTACGATAACAAATATATTATCAACCGACAAGGCATATTCAACTACGTAACCGGTAATAAACTCCAAACCCAGGGTTTTGCGGTATTGCGTTAACCCGCCCTGCAAATCGTTAGCGTTAACGGTAAGGTGATGCTGATGTTCGTCGTTTACATGTTGTAAGGCCGCTACGCTGTTAATATTGTGCAACAGTTGCCCGTAATTTAAAATAAGCGCGTAAAAACAAAGCGCCAGCGTTACCCAAACCAGGCTCATAATGGCGGCTTGTTTGGTGCTTACCGCTTTATCGGGATTGGTAAATAAACCCAAATCGAGCGCAAGCATTAAAAAAATGAAGACAATAAATCCCGATATGAAAATAAATTCGTTGCTCATTAATTATTTATTACGTTCGGTAGTGTAACGCACCAGTTGCTCCAAACCTTTTCGTGATTCACCATCGGGGAAGGTGTTCAGGATGGCAAAGGCTTCATCCTGGTATTTTTTCATTTGAGTTTCGGCATATTGCAGTCCGCCCGTATCCTGTACAAATTTAATGATTTGGGCAATCTTTTTGGGGTCGTCGTTGTGGTTTTTTACAAGGTGGATCATTTCCTTTTTCACCTTCGAATTGCTGTTGTTGAGGGAATAAATCAGCGGAAGGGTAACCTTTTTTTCCTTGATATCAATACCCAAGGGCTTGCCTACATCGTCGGTGCCAAAATCAAACATATCGTCTTTTATCTGGAATGCGATACCTATTTTTTCGCCAAAAAGGCGCATTTTCTCTATCGTTTCATCATCGGCACCGGCTGATGCAGCGCCGCATTCGCAGCATGACGCTATCAGCGAGGCAGTTTTCTGTCTTATCACTTCGTAATAAACCGGCTCATCAATATCCATCTTGCGCACTTTCTCCACCTGTAGCAATTCTCCTTCTATCATCTGCCTCATGGCTTCGGATACTATTTTCAGGAAACGGAAATCATCATGCTTAATGGATAATAACAAACCTTTCGATAACAGGAAGTCGCCCACCAAAACTGCAATCTTATTTTTCCATAAAGCGTTGATGGAGAAAAAACTACGGCGCTGATAGGAGTTATCAACCACATCATCATGAATAAGAGTTGCGGTATGCAGTAGTTCTACCAATGCGGCTCCGCGATGTGTTGATTCATTAATGCCCCCGCAAATACTGGCCGAAAAAAATACGAACATGGGCCTCATTTGCTTGCCTTTGCGCTTAACAATATAGTGGGTAATACGATCAAGCAGCGGTACTGAGCTTTGCATGGAAGTTTTAAACTTGCCTTCAAAATCATCAATATCGGCAGCAATAGGTTTTTTAATCTCGTTGATGCTTAGCATTGAAACAAAACACGCTTTTTTATCTATAAAAATTGCCTTTTTGACAACCTGCACAAACATAGTGAATTTTTTATTCCTTCATGGTTCATAGTTGCTTTAGTTCATAGTTCATGGTTCATAGTTCATAGCCGAAAGGTTGCTTTGCTATGATCCATGAACTATTTCCCTAACAGAAAACTGTCTTACCATGAACGATGAACCATGATCCATAAACTACTCGCCAAACTATATTTCACTATCAAATTAAACCAAAGAACAAAAATTCGCTCTATTACTATATAACAACATAAATAAGAAACATTATGAAAATTAAAATATTTGGAGGTTTATTGATCGCAGCATTAGCTATCACCTCAATTGCAGACGCACAATCACGTACACCGGTTATCGATCGCCGTGAACACCGCCAGGAACGCAGAATTAACGACGGTGTGCGCACCCACGAACTTAGCCGTGGCGAAGCACGCAACCTGCGTGGCGACGAACGAAGATTAAACCGCGACCGCCGCATGGCAATGGCCGACGGCCATGTTGATCGCCGCGAACGCGCCTATTTGCGTCACGAAGAAAACCGGAATAGCCGCGCTATTTATCGCGAAAAGCATAACGGCCATTACAGATAATAGTTTTTAAATACAAATTGAGTTTTCATGTAAGCGTTCGGGTGTTTTTACCCGGACGCTTTTTTTATTGGTGCGAATGCGATATTATTTTACCTTTGCAATCCCGTTTCAAAAAGGTTGTAGCGGTTTTAAGGGTTGTAGTGGTTAAAAGGGTTAAAAATAAAGCGCTTCCAACCATTTTTAACATTTAAAACTTTTTTAACTTTTAAAAACTAACAAAAAGGAGAGGTGTCTGAGTGGTCGAAAGAGCACGCCTGGAAAGTGTGTATACGCCAAAAGTGTATCGAGGGTTCGAATCCCTCCCTCTCCGCCGGGTTATTTTCAGGAGAGGTGTCAGAGTGATCGAATGTGCCTGATTCGAAATCAGGTGTACTTTAACCGGTACCGGGGGTTTGAATCCCTCCCTCTCCGCAAAACAAAAAGTCCTGCCGGTTGCAGGATTTTTTGTTATCTGTTTAATTATCAACCGGAGAGGTGTCAGAGTGATCGAATGTGCCTGATTCGAAATCAGGTGTACTTTAACCGGTACCGGGGGTTTGAATCCCTCCCTCTCCGCTTTCCGTGGCCGGAGTGCCATAAATTTAAGGCCCTGTAAATGAAAATTTACAGGGCTTTTGTTATTTGTACGCGCAACCTTGGCGTAGTCCGTTTGCTTTTAATGACCGCAATCACTTCTTAAATTGCTGATAATCATTATATATTTAATTTTATTAAAGGATTTTTGTGATAACTCAAAAATGTGTTTTAACAAAAATTAATACCATGAAAAAGCTTCATTTATTTCTATTTATACTAACAATAACAACAGTTGTTGCGGTTAGCGCCTCGGGACAGGTAAAAAAAGATACGGCCCGGAAAATTGTCATTAATGCCAAGGGCGGTATGTACGATCACGACGGTACAAAACTTGGCTATATTGATAAGAATGATATTGTGAGGAACAATCAGGGGCAAAAGCTCTATTTTATCGATAAAGATGGAAATGTAATTAGTGCTGACGGCAAAAAGTTGGGGAAAGCTAAAAAAAACGGCAACTATTACAACAATAATGGAGAGGTTGTACTTCAGTTGAAAAACCCCGATGCAGAAAAATGTGAGGTTTTAGACCCGCAAGGACATAGCCAGGGTTATGTTCACAGAAACTATAAACTCCATGCCTGCGCCGCCCATTGCTACTGGTTAGAGCAGGCAAAGTTGAAAAAGGAGAAGGCTGAAAAGGAGAAACCCAAAACAACATAACCTTATGGTAAAGTAGTGAGCAAACCAGCTCGCTACTTTATGTGCAAACAGCGAGGACTAATTATCTGATCAACGCTACAAAGCCAGATGATGGCCGTGTGCCATCATTAAGGTTTATAACATAATAGTAGGTGCCCGCAGGCAAACGGCTGCCCTTGAGGGTTCCGTCCCAGGCGTTATAATACCCTGTTGAGCTAAATACTTCAGCTCCCCAGCGATCAAATATTCGCACTACGCAATTGGGATAATCTTTTAAATTTTGGATATTCCAGGTGTCATTAACCCCATCGCCGTTGGGGGTAAAAGTGTTCGGGATGGTTATCCCGTCAAAAACATTTACCGTTACTGAATCTGTAGCCATACAACCTTCCGCTGTTTGTACAGTTATGGTATAGAGGGTTGTCAACTCGGGGCTGGTCCTGGGGTTTAAGATCTTATTATTATCTAACCCTGTAGGCGGACTCCATGTTATATCGGCAATATCTCCCGACATTGTTGCTGTTAATGCCACGCTATTACCTTTTTTAATGGTTTTATTTCCGCCTGCCTTTACAACCGGTAATGGAAAAATATTCGCAATAATGCTGTTGCTTGTTGTGTTGGAAGGCGTAGCGCAAGCCAAACTACTCGTCATCACACAACTCACCACATCGCCATTGGCTGGCGTATTGCTGAATGTTGCACTGTTTGTACCTATGTTGCTGCCATTGAGCAGCCACTGATAAACCGGTGAGCTGCCGCCATTGGTGGGCGTTGCCGTAAAAATTACGGGGGTACCGGCGCAAACGTTGTTTGCTGATATATTTATGCTTACCGCGGGTGCTGCCTGTGTATTAACGATCATGGTAACACTGTTACTTGTTGCATCGGGTATGGTTAAACAAGTGGCGTTGCTGGTAACCCGGCAACTAATTACATCGCCGTTAGCAAGCGTGCTGCTGGCAAAGGTTGGACTGTTTATCCCGGCGCTATTACCATTAAGCATCCATTGATAAACCGGAGTATTCCCTCCGTTAGTTGGGGTTGCCGTGAAAGTGACATTGGTACCGGGGCAAATATTATTTTGCGATAACGCTATGCTAACCTCTGGGGTTAAATTAGTACCAATGTCCATCGTTATGCTGTTACTTGTTGTGTTGGTTGGTGTAGCGCAAGCCTCATTGCTTGTCATTAGGCACGTCACTACATCGCCATTGGCTAAATTATTGGCGCTGAATGTGGAACTGTTGGATCCTACATTGTTACCGTTTACAAGCCATTGATAAGCCGGAGTGGCACCTCCGTTAACCGGCGTGGCGGTAAATGTAACTGGTATGCCGGCGCAAACGCTATTTTGCGATGCTGCGACAGTGATTGATGGAATTGGAACAGCAGTAACATTCATGGTAATGCGGTTGCCGGTTGCGTTTGGAGGTATCACGCACGCATTGCTGCTCGTCATCACACAGCTCACTACATCGCCGTTGGCAAGCGTGCTGCTGCTGAATGTTGCACTGTTTGTGCCTGCGTTGCTGCCGTTAACCGTCCATTGATAAACCGGCGAACTGCCACCGTTGGTTGGTATGGCCGTGAAAGTAACAGGCGTGCCTGCGCATATATTATTAGCAGATGCCGATATGATTAATGATGATGTTGAAACCGGGTTAACCGTTCCGCTTACTGCTACGGTTTGGCTTGGGGCGCCAGGCGATGTTAGCGTTACATTACCGGAAATGCCACCGGTTGATGCATTGGCCGTCGACCGCACATATACCACGGTATTGTTTACAGCACCCGAGGTTTGAGGTATGGTGATACTACCGCCATACCCGCTGCCCGCCGCAAGCGACACCTCGAAATTCACTGGGGCTGTTGCTGTGATATCAGCTGATAAACCACTGCCCGAAACCGTAAACTGTTGGATATTTGGGCTGGCCGATGCCACACCGGTGCAGGCTGTGATTGTGCCGGTTGCCACGGTGGTTGCAATTATGGTTGGTGGCCCAGGATTGACGGTGATGGTAAACGACGTCGGTACACCTGTACAATTTGTGCCTGCTGTGATAAAATTACCTACAGAATGCGGGTATTGACCAACGTTAACCGTATTAGTAACTTTATTTGTAGCGATGCTGATGATTGAAACAGAATTTGATTCAACATTTGCTACATAAACGCTGCTGCCATCAGGTGTTACAGCTATCCCTTCGGGCGATGTGCCCACCGGGATAGTTGCTACAACAGTATTATTTCCGGTATTAATGACCGAAACAAGGTTATTAGATTCATTTGTTACGTAAACGCGGCTGCCATCAGGACTAACTGCGCAACCTATTGCGGCGTAGCCTAAGGGAATGGTGGCTATTAACGTGTTAGTCAACGAATTGATCACAAGTAAATTATTATTACTACCACCGGTTACATATACCCTGTCGCCAGTCGGGCTTGTAGCTATATCAAACACACCGCTCATGCCGCCGACAGTGATGTTATTTAAAACGGCATTAGTTGCCGTGTTCACAATTATCACTTCATTTGATGCGGGATCAGTTACATACAGCCATTTGCCATCCTGACTTATACTCATTGCATTCAGTTGCCCCCCATCCAATAAAATCGAGCCAGTTACACTATGACTTCCTGTACTTATGACAGCCAACCAACCAAAGCTTGCAATTGCAACATAAACATTTTTGCCGTCCGGGCTGACGGTAATGCCAGTAGGTCTATCACCGACTGGTATTGTGGCTATAACGGTATTCGTTGTTGTATTTATAACTGATACCGTCCCTGCAAAAAGATTTGCTATGTAAACCTCGCTTCCATCAGGCGTTACTGCCACATAATAAGGTTCTGTTCCCACAGGTATTGTGGCTTCAACGGTATGAGTTGCAGTATTAATCACAGATACGTCTTTTGAGATTGCGTTAGGCACATAAGCATACCCTGGCGACGCAGGAGTTACCGTGATTTTAGCTACCACGGGGCTGTTTCCATTATTTATAGCGGTAAACGAGCCAATATTACCGCTCCCGCTTGCGGCCAAACCTATGCCTGGTGCATCATTAACCCAGGTAAATGTGCCACCGGTACCTGTAAAATTAACAGCTGCTGCAGCTGCGCCATCATTTACCGTTTGATTAGCAACCGCATTTATCGTTGGCAGTGCATTTACGGTGCCCGTTACAGCCACTGTTTGGTTGCCTGCCCCCGCTGATGTGAGTGTTATATTGCCGGATATACTGCCAGCCGGCGCACCTGCAGCCGACCGCACATAAACCACCGTACTGTTTACGGCACCCGAAGTTTGAGGGATATTAACGCTGCTTCCATATCCGCTGCCGGCAGCGAGCGATATCTCAAATCCGCCTCCGGGCGGAGCAGCCGCTGTGATATTTCCTATTAACCCGCTGCCCAAAACAGTAAACTGCTGGATATTGGGGCTGGCCGAAGCTGTGCCAGCACATGCGGTGATTGTGCCGGTTGCTGCGCTGGCTGTGATGGTTGGTATTGTTGGGTTTACGGTGATCGTGAATGTTGTTGGCAAACCACTACAGGTGCCCGGCGTAATAAAATTGCCTACCGAATAGGGTGCCTGGCCTGTTGATACGGTGGTGGTTGTAGTATTGGTTGCAGTATTAATTACCGAAATGCTGTTTCCGCCTCCGTTTACCACATAAACAATGCTGCCATCCCAATTGATGGATATGCCGGTCGGCTCGGAACCTACCCTCACGATCGAAATAACTGTATTTGTGGCCGCATCTATTACTGATACGCTCGCAGCGGTATTATTTGCAACATACACCCTGCTGCCATCAGGGCTCACCACAACGCCATAAGGATACGAGCCTACTGCAACCGTTGCTATTACCGTATTTGTTGCCGTATTAATTACCGATATATTACCCGAATCGGCATTAGTTATGTATAGTCGGCTACCATCAGGGCTTACCGCCGCACAATTTGGTGCTAAACCTACCGCAATGGTTGCTATGATGGTATTGCTGGCGGTATTAACTACCGAAATGGTATTTGAGGTAGAATTTCCCACATAAAGCGTACCGCCGTCGGGGCTTATGGCTAAAGCTCCGGTACCATTGGCAAGTACTATAGTCGATAGCACCGCACCCGTGGCCGCGTCAATTACCGCAACACTGTTTAACCTTGGATAGGCCACATACAGCTTACTGCCATCGGGACTTATCAATATACCCCAGGCGTATGTACCAATGTTTATTGTTGATATAACTGTATTGGTGGCGGTGTTTATCACCGAAATGGTGCCGTTACAAGTTATATACACCCGGCTTCCATCAGGGCTTGACGCTACCCCAATGGGTGCCGCGCCAACAGGTATTGTTGTGACTGGCGCGTTAGTGGCGGTATTGATTACCGTAACGTCATTGCTGCCCGAGTTGGGTATATAAGCAATCCCCGAATTTCTTGGCGTAACTGTAATTTTAGCCACAACCGGGCTGTTCCCATTATTTACTGCGGTAAACGATGCAATATTACCACCGCCGCTTGCCGCCAAACCTATCCCCGGCCTATCATTAACCCAGTTAAAAGTATTACCAGTTCCGGCAAAATTAACCGCTGTTGTAGCTGTGCCGCTAAGTACCGTTTGATTAGCAACGGCATTTACCGTTGGCAGTGCATTTACGGTGCCCGTTACAGCCACTGTTTGGTTGCCTGCCCCCGCTGATGTTAATGTTATATTGCCGGATATACTGCCAGCCAGCGCACCTGCAGCCGACCGCACATAAACTACCGTACTGTTTACGGCACCCGAAGTTTGAGGGATAGTAACGCTGCTTCCATAGCCGCTGCCCGCCGCGAGCGATACTTCAAAACCTGCCGGGGCCGTTGCTGTAACATTTGCCGTTAAACCATTACCCGATACGGTAAACTGCTGTACGTTTGGGCTAACCGAAGCTGTGCCGACGCAGGCAGAAATAGCGCCGGTTGCTGTACCTGCTGTAATGGTTGGCCCCAATGATGGCGTTGGGTTTACGGTAATGGTATATTTAACCAGTGCGGTGCAATTCATGCCTGCCGTAAAAAAGTTACCAAACGAATATGGCTCGGAACCGACTGGAATATTGGTTAGTATAGCATAAGTTGCCACATCAACAACCGATACGGTATTTGAGCCGGCATTGCCAACATATATCTGGCTACCATCCGGTCGTACGGATATCCCCCAGGGGTGTATGCCAACAGGAATGGTTTTGATAACCGTATTAGTTACAGTGCTGATTACAGATATATCATTTGAAAGTTCATTGGCTATATACACCAAGCTACCATCCGGGCTCATTGATCCCCCTCCGGGGTTCGAGCCCACCTGGATGGTTGCAACCACAGTATTTGTTGCTGTGCTTATCACATCAACGTTATTGGAACTATAATTGGCCTCATAAACCATGCTGCCATCGGGCGTAATTAATATGCCCTGTGGCAACTGCCCCACCGGGATGGTTGCCACTACGTTGTGGGTAGAGGTGTTTATTACCAGTATGCTGCTATGGTTATTTACATAAATAAGGCTGCCATCGGGGCTTACCGCTAATGCATTGGGGTTCGTGCCAGCCGGTATCCTATCTATTATCGTATTTGTTGTGGCATCAATTACGTCAATCTCGTTGTCGTCGCCATCGGCCACATAAATTTTACTGCCATCCGGCCCTACCGTTACCGACCACGGCGTTGTGCCAACAGAAATAGTTTTTATAACAGCATTAGTTAACGTGCTGATTACCGAAATCGTGGCCGAACCGTTATTTACGATATAAACCTCGTTATAATTAGGATCGACAGCAACACTGTTGGGCTTTTGGTTTACGGCAATGGTAGCTACCACGGCGCTGGTAGCTATGTCGACAACTGAAACATTATTAGACCCCGCGTTTACAATATAAGCGAAGCCAGTGCCAACCGGCGTACCCGTAATGGTAGCAATAACCGGGCTGTTCCCTGTATTTACAGCGGCAAATGAGGCAATATTACCCGTGCCGCTTGCGGCTAAGCCGATGCTGGTATTATTGTTAGTCCAGGTATAAACGCAAGAGCCCGTGGGAAAGTTAATCGGACTCGTACTTGCGCCGTTTAATACAGCTTGCTGCGCACACGCTTTATTGAACGAAAAGAAAAAAAACAGTATGGAAAATAAAACGAGTAAATATTTTTTCATGCGATAGGGTCAACTGACGGCTATTTAGTCGTAAAGTAAGCAAATATTAATTAGAAAATTGAAATGCTTATAAAACCGTACGGTAAAGGCCTTAGTTTTTCGGGTGGAACGATTGGCATTGCCCCCATCCGCTTGTTGTATGGATAACGCCCTGTTTACATCGTTATTGCGCACAAAAAAATATAGTAACAAAACAGCGTTTTGGCGCACAATAGCTTATACTTTTGGCTTTGCATTCCTAAAAAACTACTGGTATGGCAACGGAAAACAAAGGCAAAGCAGCAAAAAAAAGACGATATATACTTGATTTTCAAGAGATAGACGGTTCAACATTGACACTTACCGGAGGTAAGGGTGCTAATCTTGGCGAGTTGTCAGCAATCAAGGGGATACAAGTGCCTCAGGGTTTTTGCATTACCACCGCAGCCTATAGAAAAATAATCGAAAATAACCGGGAACTTAACGGCTTGCTGGATGAATTAGCGCATTTTAATGCAGAAGAGCGGAAAAAAATCAGCGAAATCAGTGCAAAAATCCGCAGGGCTATTGAGCGCATCCCCATTCCTGGTGATATTACAGAAGAGATTGCAGGTTATCTAAACATTTTTGGTAAAAATGACGCCTTTGCGGTGCGGTCGAGCGCCACGGCAGAGGACCTGCCTGCGGCTTCATTCGCAGGCCAGCAGGATACGTATTTGAACATTATTGGCATGGAGGCTATCCTGACCCATATCAGCAAGTGCTGGGCATCTTTGTTTACAGATCGGGCAGTAATCTACCGGATACAAAATGGCTTCGGCCACCGTGCGGTCCGGCTATCTGTAGTAATACAGCAAATGGTATTTCCGCAGGTGGCTGGGATTTTGTTTACAGCCGATCCGTTCACCGGTAACAGGAAAGTATTATCCATTGATGCCGGTTTCGGGCTTGGCGAGGCCATGGTCTCGGGGCTGGTGAATGCCGATAGCTATAAAGTGTGCAACGGTAAGATTATTGATAAGAGGATATCCGCCAAAAAACTGGCTATTTACGCCTTAAAAGACGGCGGCACAAAGGAACAGGCGATTGACCTTGATATGCAGCATAAGCAAGCGCTAACGGATGACCAGATTGTAGCGCTTAACCGCATTGGCAGAACAATTGAAGAACATTTTGGCCACCCCCAGGATATTGAATGGTGTTTGGCCGATGACACATCCGATAGCTATCGGATTTATATTGTCCAGAGCCGGCCAATCACTACGTTGTTCCCGGTACCTGAAACAAATGATCAGGAAAATCATGTTTTTATATCTGTTGGCCATCAACAAATGATGACCGATGCCATGAAACCATTGGGGATATCATTATGGCAGTTAACAGCTTTCCGGCCCATGTTTAAAGCTGGCGGAAGGTTGTTTGTTGATGTTACACCCCAGCTGGCTTCGCCCGCCGGCAAAAAAATGCTCATAGATTTGATGGGTGAACATGACCCGCTCATAAAAGACGCACTTATAACCATTACAGAGCGGGAAGATTTTATAAAATTGTTACCGAACGAAAATGAAGATTTGGGCCGCGTTAAAAGCAGTGCAGGTAAATCAGCGTCTGATATCCTGGCACAAATCGATCCCAATAGCTATCGGGACGATGCGGCAATTGTTGCTGATTTGATTAAGGGTAGTGAAACATCGGTAGCAGCGTTAAAACAAAACATTCAAACGAAATCAGGACCGGATCTGTTTGATTTTATCCTGGACGATATGCAGCACTTTAGGAAGAGTTTGATTGAATCGCAAAACATGGCGGCAATCATGGCTGCTGTAGATGCTACAACATGGCTCAATGAAAACATGATGAAGTGGTTAGGCGAAAAAAACGTGGCCGGCACGCTTTCTCAATCTGCACCCCATAATATTACTTCGGAAATGGGCCTGGAGTTATTGGATGTTGCTGATGTGATACGACCATACCCGGAATTAATTGCGTATTTACAACATGTAAAAGACGATGACTTTTTGGATGAGATGGTTAAGTTGGACGGTGGCCTGGAAACCCGGAATGCAATATGTGCTTACCTGAACAAATACGGAATGCGGTGTGCCGGTGAGATAGATATTACTAAAACACGATGGGGCGAAAAGCCACTAACCCTTCTCCCCATGATTCTCAATAATATTAAAAACCTTGAGCCCAATGCAGGCAAGCGAAAATTTGAGCAGGGCCGACAGGACGCATTGAGAAAAGAACAAGAGTTATTGGATCAGTTAAGCCGGTTGCCTGACGGTGAGCAAAAAGCCCGGGAAACAAAACAAATGATCAGCCTGCTACGCAATTTTGTCGGTTATCGCGAATATCCAAAATACGGTATAGTTAATCGCCTGTTTGTTTTAAAGCAGGCTTTACTTAAAGAAGCTCAAAAACTTGTACAGCTCAACGTTATTCGTCAAAAAGAAGACGTCTACTATCTCACTTTTGAAGAGCTTCGCGAAGCGGTGCGTACAAACAAACTGGATTACCGGGTAATAGGCAACCGGAAGGACGGACACAATTTTTTCAAAAAACTCACTCCGCCGCGTGTTATTACGTCCGACGGTGAAATCATAGCAGGTAAGTACAAACAGGAAAATCTTCCCGCCGGGGCCATAACAGGTTTGGCTGTTTCAACCGGAATAATAGTTGGACGGGCGCGTGTCATTCTAAACATGGAGGATGCTGACCTCGAAGACGGAGATATTTTAGTCACTACATTTACCGACCCCAGTTGGACACCGCTGTTTGTATCTATAAAAGGCCTGGTTACCGAAGTTGGGGGATTGATGACACATGGTGCTGTTATAGCCCGTGAATATGGTTTACCGGCAGTTGTAGGGGTAGAACACGCAACCCGGCTGATAAACGACGGCCAGCGGATACGACTGAATGGGACGGACGGATATGTAGAAATACTATAGTGAAGCAGCCGGATGATGCCTATCAATTTGTAAACTGATTTTAATCATTTTATAAGGAAACATTCTTCATGATCTTTACGGCGAATAAGCTTTTATACTGTATTGCTTATTGACTGAATCACATTAAATTATTTTTTTATGAAAAAGATCAGTGTAGCCTTCAATGGATTGAATTTTTCTGACGGGACCTTGAAATATGCTATTGAATTGGCGGTCAGTGCTAAGGCCTTATTATCCGGCGTTTTTCTTGATGATTTTTTTTACCATAAACAGCCGGCGCTTGAAATGCTCGACAATTTGGGTATCCAGGGGGTTGATCTTGTGCAGTTGCAACAACAGGACGACCATATCCGAAAGGAATCGATAAAAAATTTCGACTCGGCTTGCAGAGAAAAGGGTATCAATTATGTTATTCATCACGACAAAAGTTTTGCCTTGGATGATTTAATAAAAGAAAGCATCTACAGCGACCTGCTGGTTATAGGCGCAGGAGAAACCTTTAATCATTACGAGGAAGTTATGCCGTCGGCATTTATCCGTAATTTGTTGGCATCGGTACACTGCCCTGTCATGGTTGTTCCCGCCAAATATCAGCAACCCGAAAATATTGTATTGCTGTACGACGGCAAACTACCCTCAGTTTTTGCTATAAAAATGTTTGATTGCGTGATGCCCTGGATAAAGGAAGCAACAACGGAAGTACTTTCTGTAAGAGGCATAAAGGACCAGCTGGAATTACATGAGGACTTATTAGTGAGAGAATTTATAACCTGCCATTACCCACGGGCTAAATATACTGTGCTACGCGGCGACCCTGAAGAGCAAATTCCGGCATACATTAAAAAGTTAGTACCACAAAGTATTATTGTGGCAGGGGCGTACCAGCGAAGTACGGTATCCAGATGGCTTAAAACCAGCATGGCCGATATATTAATAAATGAGCTAACAATGCCGGTGTTTATTGCCCATCAAAAATAATTCGTGTCGGCGCACTAATGCTGCAAATCAAAACGCCGAAGGGTTCCACCTTCGGCGTTTTAATATTAAACTTACCGGTTCCCAAAAAAATCAGGATCAATCAGGCATGTGTAAAGCCTGTTTCGCCCAGTTGTAATTTTTAAAATTAGTCACGTTTACCGTGTGTACGCCGCCAGGAATAATTACATACCTGAAACTATGTGCGTTTGATATACTGCCGTATACATTATTATTATTACACATATCGATTTGAACATTACCCAAAGTAATCAGCGCCGACCAGGTATCAATTTCTGGCGTAGTACCCGACAAGTAATTAATTACTATCGGCATACCGCTCACCTGGGCAGTCGGCCAAATTACCGGGTTATACCCATCCAGTTTACCGTATACTATAACGGTACCGTTGTCAATAATATCCTGGGTAATTTTTGACGCGGCTATGTCCGCTTGAAAATGGAATGTGCTGAAAATTGTCACTTTTGTATAAGTTGACGGTGTATACCAGTCGGAATAAATAACATTGGCAGTTCCGGGAGGACCCTGCGGGCCTTTCAGGTTAATTGGTGCCGGCCAGGCACCGCCTGCTTTAGGGCCATAAAACAAGTAATTAGTTGCGTCCAGGTAGTAATCGCCATCCGCGCCAAGCGTTGCTGAAGGTACCCCCGATCCGCTATAGATTTTAGAACCAGCCACGCCGTTAGCACCCGCTGCGCCGGTAGCACCTGTAGCACCTTTCAGGTTGGTAGGTGTTCCCCAGCCTGCGGCTGTTTTTGGGCCGTAAAAATCGCTGGTAGCAACATTAAGATAAAAATCGCCATTGTTGCCCAAAGTGGATGCGGGCGCAGTTGTGCCCGAATAAATTTTGGTTCCGTCGGCGCCTGTAGCGCCAACCGATCCCTGCGGACCTGTAGCGCCGGTAGCGCCTGTACTACCCTGCGGACCAACGGCGCCGTCTTTTCCGCACGATGCTGCAAACAGCATAACTACTGTTAGTAGCATCAATAAAGAGATAATTTTTTTCATAGATAAAATTGTTTAATAGGTTTTTAATTGCGGGAGTATTTACCGAGCCGGTAAACAATGGTAAATGATTCCCTTTTCCGCAAACAAAGTTGACCAACCAGCCAGGAAGTTCATAGAGCGGATCTACCTGACTTAACCAGTGATTTTGCGTGATTTTATCATCGTAAAATCTGCAATCAGCATCAGTATATTTACCTTTTATTAAAAAAAATTAATCGGGAGTTATCTCTTTACTCTTGAAAATATGGACAAAACAAAAAGTGTTTTACCTGTATTTTGACGATCAAAGTGTATGGTGGGAGAAAAAGGTGTTGGAGATCTGGCCCTTCGTGGCGGCAGCCAACGTCGCCCGGCATGTTATTTTATCTCAGCCATCCGACTTCAGACAGCGGAGACCCAACATGTTAATTGCGGATTTTGCCGATGGTTATTCTTCAAAACGAAACATAATATCTGTTCGTAAAACATATTTTACGCCTTTTTTTACCGGACTGCCTTCATGCTCTAAATTATGTAAGAAAATGAGTGCCGAACCCAGTTTGGGTTGAATAGTGAGGTTGGTGAAAATTGTTTCCCCTCCCTCGTAGCTTTCATTCAAATAGATCATGAATGTGTAATAGCTTGCTTCACCGTTGCTTCTGATGTAGCTTTGATCCCTGTGCCGCTTAAACTCCTGTCCGGGTTGATACTTGTAAAATCTAAATAGTTCGTTTAATCCAACAGCTTTACTATTGCCAATTTCTGTGGGGGCAAATGGCTTTAATTTTTGCCAAAGCAAATCAGCAAGTTCATTGTTTTTATAAATAACCCGGTTGTTGTTACGTACAGTTGTAACTACTTTTGGTCCGCTTTCCGTTTCAACAGTTGCAGGCTCATAACCTATAGCTTCACTTTTAGAAATAAAATCATTACACTCCTTTGATGTCCAAAAGTTGTTGATTGTGAAAATATTATTCGTCAGGATATGTTTTTGCATTATGGCTTTTAAATGGTGGTCTGCTGTTTAGGTTTTTTAGTCCGGAAAAGCGTTTGATCATTCAAATATAGCACAAACGGTTCCTGATTCCAATTTAGCAGCCTTGCTATCATTTTGGCACTCGCCCTGGCATCAGCCTTATCAGCAATCCCGGCAAAAACCGGTTCACAAAAAGGGCCAGTCTTTCTTCGGTGAACCTGCCGACATAAGATTCATAGGCTCCTTTTTTTATTGCTTTTATAATCTGTTCAGCGGCTTTTTCGGCAGGTAAGCCATTGTCGATTTCCTCGGAGGGTCCGCCGAATTTTTGGCCATCGCCCGTAAATGCCGATTGAAAAATGGGTGTACTGATGTAACCGGGTGTAAGGATGGTTACCTTAATGCCATCGTTACTTACTTCTGCCCGCAGGCAATCGAAATAGCCGTGCAGGGCGTGTTTTGCGGCCGCATAAGCCGCGCGCATTGGGGTGCCAATTTTGCCCATAACGCTACTGGTAACTACAAAATGACCACAACGGCGCGATATAAAATGTGGTAATAACGCTTTTGTAAGGATGATATAACTGAAATAATTAAGTTCCATCACCTGCCGGTGAACATCGATATTGGTTTCGATGACCAGCGAGCGTTGCGTAGCACCGCCGTTGTGTACCATGATATCTATCTGCCCGAAAAGGGCGATGGCAGCCGGCACTTTCGCTTCGAGGCTGGCAGCGTCAAGAAGGTCGATCGGGAGGATACGCACCTGGCCGGGATAGCTGCAATTGTTCTTTACCCGCTCCAGCTCCGCCTCCCGGCGGCTCGACAGGATAAGCCTTGCTCCTTGACCAGATAGTGCATAAGCCAGCGCCTCGCCGATGCCGGAAGACGCCCCGGTGATCCACACAACCTGATCTTTAAATGATTTTTTCATGGAATGCTTTTGGGCCGAATTTAATAAAACATCGGAATTAAAAATATTTAATAACGCGTGTGTGTGCCCGCCTGCAAAGCCCCTCTATAATAATGTAAACCTGCCGCATTGGCGAGTAATATCTTTAACTCCAAAGCGGCCAACAAATCAATAAATCAAATTTACCGGAATACGGTGACCAGTTAAAACCGGTCATTAAGCAAAATGTATGGTTTCGTTTGCATTGTATATGCAATCGATTGCATACTATAAAAGATTTGTTTGCATTTTACTAAATAATTATAAAACCAATTAAAAAACAATTCATGAAAAAAAACAATTTCCTGCCAAAAGCAGCCAGAATGGTTACTTTCGGCGCAGCAATGATTGCCGTTGTTGCCAGTTCAACCATTTTAACAGGGTGTAAAAAAGACAGCGCCCCCGAGCCTACGCCTGCTGCTGCCGAACCGACAGCAGCGGTAAACTTCAAAAACAATTTAAGTTCTACCGGTACAAGCGGCGGTTTTTACTGGCAATGCTATTTTACCAGCGGGTCGGCAACGCTAACCAATGGTTCAGCCGGAAATTTCGCAGTTAGCTACAACAATGTAGGGGATGTTGTGGCTGGTAAGGGTTACAGTACAGGGTCAAACGGAACCAGGGGTTATAATGTTGGCGCGCTTAGCGGGAGCTATAATTTTGTGGGTATTTACGGGTGGACAACCAGTCCGCTTATAGAATATTACGTGTGTGAGTTAGGCTCCGTTGTGGCCGGATCGCAAGTAAATACCGTGAGTAGCGATGGGCATACTTATAGTTTTTACAAGCATCAGCAGGTAAGTCAGCCTTCCATCCAGGGCACTGCAACCTTTTGGCAATATTTAGATAACTGGGGCGGTTCGTCAACCGGATCAAATCATACCATTACTATGGCCAACCACATCAGCAATTGGCAAAGTCATGGCGGCCAGGGTTTTGGCAGCTATAATTACCAGATATTGGCTTTAGAGGCTTACAATAACAAAAGCGGATATATAAACGCCACAGTTTGGTAGGCCTTTAGGCATTTAAAAGTATCAAATTTCTATGCCCCGGCGGGCTACCCAGGTAGCCCCGCTGGGGCATTAAAACCAATGGGCACACCGAGCCTCCCAAAGGGAAGTCGTTCTGACCCGACTTTAAAAAAACAATTCTATGAGGAAACTATACATTTTATTTTTAACCGCAATAATAACTGTTGCCAGTTCGTGTTCGCAAACGGCGCCCGCCAACCAAAAAGTGCCCGATAACCTTGTATTTGTTAAAGGCGGGAGCTTTATGAACACAAAATCCAAATATTACGGGCAAACTGGGGCCATACCTGATTTTTATGTCGGCAAATATGAGATAACGCAAAATGAATGGATTGCGCTAATGGGCAATAATCCCTCGAAATTTAAAGGTGGCAATTTACCGGTAGAAACAGTGAGCTGGTACGACTGTGTTACCTACTGTAATAAACGAAGTGTAAAAGAGGGTTTAAAGCCCTACTACAATATAAACAAGGGAAAAAAAGATCCAAACAACACAAACAATATCGATAGCATTAAATGGACTGTAAGCGCCAACCAGGATGCTAATGGCTACCGGCTACCTACCGAAGCGGAGTGGGAATATGCTGCAAGCGGAGGCCAGCTCAGCAAAAGTTATACCTACAGCGGCAGTAATAATGTGGATGAGGTAGCCTGGTATTGGCAAAACTCGGGCGATAAACACTTAAGCGGGGTTTGGTCGTGGGCAGTGTTACAGAAAAATAATAACACAACAAAACCTGTGGGCGGCAAAAAACCCAACGAGTTGGGGCTATACGATATGGCCGGCAATGTAAGAGAATGGTGCTGGGATTGGCGCGATAGTAATGGTGCCGATGACCCGCAGGGACGGGTTTGGCGGGGCGGGGGATGGTTGGGTGGCGACTTCTGCTGCTCATCGTCTTTCCGGGCCGGTTATGAAGCAAATGGTAAGGCTGCTGATCAGGGATTTAGGGTGTGGCGGGGTATATAACCAACAGGCCTCCCCCCTTTCGGCTACAACAACAATAGATTCGGCTACATCCGCTCGTTTTATACTGTGCAGCTTTGTACTAACAAAAAGCACAGAAAAAAAATGAAAATTATATTAACAGGTTCGTTAGGCCATATCGGTCTTCCATTAACAACAGCATTAGTGCAAAAAGGCCATGCGGTTACGGTAATCAGCAGCAATCCCGAAAAACAAACTGCAATCGAAACATTGGGCGCTGCCGCCGCAATAGGATCAATTGAAGATGTTGATTTTTTAACGGCTACCTTTACAGGCGCAGATGCGGTATATACTATGGTACCGCCTGCAAACTATTTTGATGCCAACTTTGATTTGATGGCCCATAGCCGCAAACTCGGCCATACCTTTGCCGATGCCATCAGTGCTTCGGGTGTAAAACGTGTGGTTCACCTTAGTAGTATTGGCGCGCATTTATCGGAGGGTTCGGGTCTTATTGTGGGTCATCACGAAATAGAGGCTATTCTGGACAAATTGGCTAATGTCGCCATCACTTTTATGCGCCCGGTAGGTTTTTATTACAATCTGTTTCGCTTTGTGCCGATGATAAAAAATACCGGCATAATAGCCTCAAACTATGGCGCCGACGACCATTTAATTTGGGTTTCTCCAATAGATATTGCCGCTGCCGTTGCCACCGAGCTGGAAACACCCCTTGCCGGCCGCAAAGTACAGTATGTGGCGAGTGACGAGCTCACCGGCCACGAAACCGCACGTATATTGGGCGGCGCTATTGGCAAACCTGATTTAAAATGGATCCTCATTTCTGATGAACAAACGCAAAGTGGCTTTGAAGCTGCCGGATTAAACTCCCAAATAGCTGCCGGGTTAGTAGAAATGTATGCGAGCCAGCATACCGGCCAACTAACAGAAGATTATTACCGCCACAAACCGGTTTTGGGAAAAGTAAAGACAACCGATTTCGCAAAAGAATTTGCAGCAGCATTTCAATAAATTTGATGATATTGTACTATGGCAACCACACAACCCATCCGCATTAAAACGATAACGGAATATCACCGGGTGATGGGGCTACCCAAGCCGGAGCATCCGCTAATCAGTGTGATAAACTTTGAATTGATTAAGCGTTTGCCCAACAACAAATCAAGGAGTTTAGTATTTGATTTCTATTCTATTTCGCTGAAACGGAATTTTAATGCAAAGATGAAATACGGCCAGCAGGAATATGATTTTGATGAAGGGATTATGTTTTTCATTTCGCCCGGGCAGGTTTTTTCTGTAATGGCTGAAGGCGAATTGCGGCATTCGGGCTGGATGCTAATTGTTCATCCCGATTTTTTATGGAATACGCCACTGGCCAAAATCATTAAGAAGTACGAGTATTTCAGCTACTCGGTACACGAGGCTCTGTTTCTGTCGGATAAGGAAGAAACAACGGTTATAACGATGATGCAAAATATGGAGCAGGAATACCGGTCGAACATTGATAAATTCAGCCAGGGTATTATTATTGCCCAGTTGGAGTTATTGCTCACTTATGCCGAAAGGTTTTATCACCGCCAGTTCATTACCCGGAAGATCACCAATCACCAAATACTGAGTCGTTTGGAAGATATTTTGGAAGCATATTTTAGCAGCGAATCCTTAGCAAAAAAAGGACTGCCGACAGTACAATACATTGCAGATACTTTAAATGTATCGGCCAATTATTTAAGTGCGTTGCTTAAAGTGCTTACCGGCCAAAGTACCCAACAACACATCCACGATAAATTGATTGAAAAGGCAAAAGAAAAATTAAGCACCTCCGGTTTGTCGGTGAGTGAAATTGCATACGAATTGGGCTTTGAACATCCGCAATCATTCAGCAAATTATTTAAGACAAAAACCAGTTTGTCGCCTTTGGAATTCAGGCAATCGTTTAATTGAATGCCCCTGCGCACAGCGGTTTTAAAAAAAGCAGAACGGTAAAATAAAGAAGATTGTTTAAGGGCTAACCGAAAAAGTTAGTATTCCTTAAACAATCTCAAATATCAAAGCGGCGAATAAAATTAATAACTAAAACTATAACTGAAAACTTTGGGTGTACCAGCCATACCATTGGCGCAATATGGCGTAACGCGGCCGTTGATACCCTCATCAGGACCATGACAAGAACCAGTGATTGATATGGTTGTAGAATTACCCTGCGGGTTACTGCCAGCCCAAGGTTGACCGGATGGACAAAAGTAATCGCCACCAACGTTAAAATAAGCGGGAGTTGGGCCTGTGTAGCTCCATGTAACTGATAACGTACCTGTGTATAGTGGAGTTACTGTTACACTTGTAATTACCGTGCCGCAACCAGTTTGCGCTAAAGGTTTGATTTTGGGGACATGATTTTTTTTGGCTGATATAAAAGAATAGACAGCTACTAAAGTAATCCCTGCTATGAGGGCTAAGATTAGGTTTTTTTTCATTTTTTTAGGTTTTGAAGTAAATGGAAGAAAAATAGAACAGGTATAGGTGCTTTGATATTTACATGTTAACCATTAAGAGAGGCGCGCAGGAAGATTTGTTGACAGGGTTTAGTTTTCTGCCATGCTACTTTAACATACGTTTTACTCTCTTTATGAAGAAAATCGTCGTATTCGGCATTTGATGTTGCATTTAATCCAATCGTCAAATACATTAAGTAAATGTATATAAAAATTTCTTAATAAATAATAAAAGTTGAATAATTTATTTAAGGTTAATAAGTTTCAAAATTAAGGTGAAAAATAAACTGCCTGTTTAAATATTAATCAAACACAGATAAACCAGCTGTAATGAGTAAAGTAAAGTAGGTTGATTTTGCAAAAAAATTTGCAACAGCTTTTTAAAAAAACAATTCAAAAGCTGCGGGCACCCTGCTTACATCAAGAATCGCAAATTAAAATAATTAGCATTTACAACCGGCGAAATTTATTTATCATTGCGAAATAAATTCACCAAACAGATAAAAATATTCTAAACCTTTGCACGTGCGAAAACTACTCACTATTTTCTGTATAGGAATAATACTGTACAGTGCCTGCTCAAAGCAGCGCCCGGTAAGTCCGGTTAAAAACAGCTTCAAAATCTCGATCAATCCAGGCATTTCTTATGGCGCTACCAGTACATGGCAGCAGGTAGTAGGCGGGGAAGGTATCATAACTTTTACCCCATCAAACACCGATACGCTATCGGCAGTGAGTGATAGTTTAAGTCTTGCAAATGTTGCCAGCTATAACAAACAGGTTTTTGCAGGCACTTATAGTATCGGCCTAAAGACTAAAAGTACAGCGATTGCAGATACATTCATCAGGTTTAATGCGGTAGTAAATAACCTGCTAATTAACCAGGATCAGGCAATAAGTTTTCAGGCAACTACCGCGGACGGCGTAATCACCATCAATAAAAGCCTGATAGATACCACCGTGATTCCAACTTTTACTCCGGCCGGTTCAGCCAGTCCTTCTATTTTCGGGAAGGCCAAGGGCTATTATTTTGTATATGTAAGCGGCAATACCACTGGCAGAATAACATTTGTAGATGCTACAACCAGCTATACCTATTTAAAAGACCTTACTGTAAATGCGATGGCCCAATATGACCTTTCGCCTGTAATCAACAAAACCGACGTTGTTGTTCGTTCGCACTCTTTTCAGCCGAAAGCATATATCAAAAAAACTAACCTGTAGCCGTACTTACCACGATGAAAAAATATTTATACTTAATAATTATTTTGCTTGCGTTTTTATTTAATGGATGCAAAAAAGATAATAACAATAAAACTATCCCGCCGGTACCATCAATCAGTATTCAGTCTGTTAACTATCCTTCGTTTACCAACAGCACATGGATAAATACTATAGGAGGCGAGGTGCTGCTTCAGTTCGACCTTTTAAATACTGGCGGTACCGTTGCAAGCACTATTACGGATAGCTCAAATATCAACAGCATCGGCCTGTATAATAAAATATTAAAGGCCGGCACTTATGATGTTTATGTATCAACAAAAAATCAGGTAACTGTAGCCGATACTTTTTTGCGGTTTAATGCGCAAATAAAGGGCTTGTCGCTTAGCGATAAGCAGGCCGTATCATTAACTGCATCTACTACCGATGGCTTAATAACTATTTCGCAAAGCTTTGTTAGCAATAATGTTGCACCTGCATTTAAACCCGATTCGGGGTCAACCAGTTATAAATTTGGCATTGCTAACGGCTTTTACTATCTGTATGTAAAAGGCGGCACCAAAGGTACTGTTAGCTTTACAGCAAAGGCAGGCACTCAAACCGAAAATGTTACCAAAAGTTTGAACGTTGTAACCTTAAATCAGTACAACCTTGCCATACAAACCAATAAAAGTACGCTACAGGTTGTATTTGCGCCGTTTGCTTATAACCAGACATCAGTAAGCTCAAGCACCTTATTAACCATAAACATTAATACCGCCGATTATTATATTGCCAACAGTAACGTATATTTTGTTGCAACAGACGAAAGCGGAAATGTTTTAAATTCAGTAAAATATGTGCAGGGTACAACCACATTTAAACTTTCGGCTACTGCACCCTATGAAAAAGATAGGTTCAATTTCTTTGTCGTTTTAATTCCTACGGTATCAACTTTTAACCCGAGTATAAAAGGCTTTTTACAGGTAAAAAAGGGAAGTACCTATAATAACTTACTTTCAGTACTACCACAAAAAGCAACATTTCCATTAAAACCGCATTTAAAAAATAACACCGGCTTTGACGATTTGCTGATGAGCACAAACATACAGGCCAGGGAAATCAGTTCGGCAGCAGATAGCGCTTACCTTCAGCAACTTATTTATCCTGCTGATAGCACAAAATTATTCGTGCAAATGCTAAAAAATAATCAATACAAGTACAATTTTTTTAATATCCCGGCCGGAACCAATGATTTAAATGTCGATCTTACACAGTTAACTAAAACACCTTTGGTACAAAATATTACCTTTCCGGTAAGCAGCCAGACTTACGCGCTTACTTACGGCAAACCAAGTTCAAACTATTACGATGCTTATTATTTAGGGCGCGCATCAACTTCAGGAAACCAGGCTACCGTTTATTATCCTGCTGAAACTTTCCCTGAGTATGATACAATGATGGGCTATATTTCCGGAAACTTCAGTTATACGTTTGCAACAAGCGGCGCTACAATACCTGACCAGGTACCAACCTTCGGTGCTTCTTTTAGCGTTGCCGGATCAAATCTTACTGACTTCGTCCCTTCTTTCACCGGGACGTTTGACTATTATCATGCTACTTTCTTAAATACCAATGCCGGTTCGAATTTTCAGGTCGACTTATATTCCCCCTCGGCAGCAAACTATACTAATGTGAAGCTTCCTGATTTTTCTGTATATCCCGGATTATCTGGATTTAGCTTAAGTTCCGAGCAGTTATTAGCGTTCGAACTTGAACAATACACCGGGTTCAACGAACTGCGCTTTACTTATAAAGATGTAAATGCCATATTAAGTTTTCCCGGTTTCAATTGTAGCGACGTTAGAAGAGTTTATTAAATCTGTCAATTTGTTTTGCCATGTAAAAGCTATCGTAAGCTTTTACATGGCAAAATATTTCGGTTCCGGATATTGGTCAGCTGCTAATTTATTAAATGGTTACAACTAACCGCCGTCCGCCGGGTACGTCCATATCCCACAGCTCAGCAATGTTTTCCAGCTTAACTTCCACGGTTTCTACTTTCAGTTCGCCATCAGCGGCCAGCTGAAACATCTCCGGCAATATTTCCGCAAAAAGCTTGTTGACGTGCTCTTTCGGCCAACTGCCCAGGCCCGAGCCAGTTAATTGCAAATCGACGCTTCTTAAATTTGCCGCCGATAACTGTATCAAATCGCCGCTCATGCTGCCTACCGAAACAAAACGCGTTTTGTGTGTAAACCAACCTTTGCCCATTAAACTGGCCAATATCATTTCGGCGGTATGCCCCCACAGGTAATCGATGATGACATCGAAAGGCGTATTAGCGTGAATTGTTTTTAATTGTGCGGTTAACTGTTCATCAGGCTGATTAAAGGAGATTATTTCATCCGCGCCAAGCTGCAACAATTCCTGTAACGACTGTTGATTTCTGCCCGTTGCAATCACTTTTTTAGCGCCGTAATGTTTGGCTATTTGCACAGCTACCCGCCCGGTGAAACCGGTAGCGCCATTTATCAAAACGATATCTCCGGGTTGAATACCGGCCTTAAACCTCAATCCCATAGCAGCACCGATCACCGCATTGGCTAAGGCCGCAGCCGCTGCATCACTTATCCCGGCCGGTAGCTTTATTATCCTGTCTTTTCGTATGGTTGCTTTTTCGGCCAGCGTACCGCTTACACCTATTCCGTAAACTCTTGTTCCGTCGGCAAGCAAAAAAACGCCATCGCCACCCGGTATGTGGCCGTCCTCTTTTGGGGCATCGCTCGAATAATGTTTGCCTGTAGCCTTCCCCTTGTCAAAATGTTTTAGGGCAACTGCCTTTACTGTAACCAATATTTCATCGTCGTTTTGTATGGTTGGCTCGGGGAAATCTGTATATTCAAGTAATCCTTCACTTGGGTAAATCAGTGCTGCTTTCATCGTTTTTCTCTTTGTTGATGCAAAGTTAGCAGCGGTGCAACCTGGCGATGATAACATATGTTATCATTTCAAAAATGTAGTTTTCCTTTTGCCAGTTTGCTTTTAATACGACTGAGGTGTACAGTGCTGATGCCGAGATAGGAAGCAATGTAATGCTGTGGGACACGCTGTATAATATGCGGACGCTGGTTTAACAGGTTTTGATAACGCTGTTCGGGCGTATCGCGGATGAAAGATAAAAATTCGTGCATATAGTGCAACTGCCGCTCGGCCGAAACCTCTAAAATCAATTTAAGCATAACGGGTTCATGGGTCAATTCGTCCATCAAACTAAGGAAGTGAACCTTGGGCAGCAAATAAATTACCGAGGGTTCAATTGTTTCGATGGTAAAAAGACTGGGGGTATTTTTCACAAAACTTTCGAACGAAGTTAGCCCCTCTTTTTCGAAGAAAAACTGGAAGGTTTTATCGCTATCATTATTGTTAAAACAGGCACGTACACAACCTTTTTCCACAAAGATGTAATTACCGGATATTTTCCCTTCTTCCAGCAATACGGTTTTTGCCGGCACCTCTATACGCTTTTGAAATTTGAGATACTTATCCCAGTAGGTGGCTAATTGAGGGAATTTATCTTTGAAATGGAAAAGCATGCGTGGAGCAAATGTAATTCATAATTTTCTTTTTCCTTCAATCGCCTCTTTCAACCGAAAACTTATATTTGACACATGAAAAAGTTAAACCTATTGCTATTGCT
>Ga0206947_1094_pt1 | contig 25955 bp, 30 predicted proteins | sample Alteio_BWOrgHeat_3_FD_153239 | JGI IMG/M metagenome (GOLD analysis project Ga0206947, IMG submission 153239) | Enriched cells from forest soil in Barre Woods Harvard Forest LTER site, Petersham, Massachusetts, United States -... | ecosystem: Environmental > Terrestrial > Soil > Temperate forest > O...
CATTTAAAAGGTGTGGTGTACGCGCGGGCTTTTGGAGTAAACTATGTGTATTTCGCATGGGCACTGATATATGAACCTATTTTTGTGGTAGTATTACCCATTTATCTGGTGGAACTTGTTTTTGCGGATAGGAGGGAAGCACTATGGATAAGCAAAGGCGGCTTTTTTGCTGTTATTCCGCTTTTTATACTGGGCAGTTTCCTGGCCTGGTTTTCATGGACTCAAATTGCCCGGCCAAAGGTTTTTCATATACCCGCTTATCATGCGCCGCTCGCTGCAATCATTATTGCCTTGTTAGCTATATTTAGCTTGATTTTTATTGCGATAAGAGTCTTGAAAAATACCGGACATCGCCCGGCAGCACAATTGAAGCCGATATCGCCCTGGTTATTGGGTTTAGCAGGCGCGCTGTGGGCTACCATTTTATTTGGTATTGTGCTTTTAGGATTTGGAATTGCTCCGTGGTTTCCGCCGCTTGCCGCTATTGGCGCCGGTTTACTTTTGGAGGTGGCAGTGCTATATTTGCTGCGGCGATGGCCGGTTGATGCCGTTAAGCAATTTGCGCTTATATTTGGCACTGTACTGGGCTCCATGCTGGCAGGGCAAATTGGATTTATAGACACTACAGGGCCCGACCTGTACTTTAAAATCATCACCAATATGATTGCAGTTGTTTTAATGATAATGCTTGGGTTAAGGATTAGGAAGACTGTAATTTAAATTTGAGAAACATGAAGACAGGAATCAAGAAACAAGCGGCAGGATAGTTAACTTTTTGTGCCTTGCCTCTCGATTCTCAAAGTCCTGGTTCTTTTTATAACATAAAATGGAAGCCGAAAAAAATACCCGTGAATTATTGACGAATGACCTGTTATGGGCCATACGGCGATTTACCCGTTCATCGTTACTACTGCAACAGGTTATAGCCGAAGAGATTGGCTTGTATGCAACGGACGCCGAATGCATGGACTTTTTAATGGAGATGGGCCCGTCAACCGCCGGCGACCTTGCCCGTGCCATGCGCCTTACCACCGGGGCGGTGACCAACGTAATTGACCGGCTCGAAAAAAAAGGCTTTGTTGAACGTAAAAAACATCCTACCGACAGGCGAAAAGTAATAGTTCACTTTCTGCCCAAAAATCATGCTAAAGCTAAACTGCGTTATGATGCGCTGGTGAGTGGCGTCTTGGAGCTGTTTGAGGGCTATAACTCTGAACAACTGAAGTTTTTAGTGGAACATACTACGGCGTTGATGGCTATTTACCAGGAGAACACGATGGCGGTAAGTTCGGATAAGAAGTAATGAATAGGTTTAGTAACGTTTCGCGTGGTTAATAGAATTCGATTGCCTTTTGATTTTGTATGATTAGCGTTTCTCACAAGTGCCGTAGGCCCCGAACATATTATAGCCACGAGTTTCTTCGACCCGTGGCTATAATATTGGCCGAGGCTAAGCCTCTGATTTTTTTTATGTGTTAAATAAGCTAATCTAAACCTCGCCCTCGTCGTTTCCTGTCTCTTCCCGTTCAACCGCAATAGTACATTCGCCTATCAGGGCCGCCATTGCACCAATTGCTGCAAATACCGGCAATAATACTGCGCCTACTACGCCTATGGTTAACGGGATATGGATCAATTCTTTGCCGTGTTTATCTATAATTGTTATCCTTCTAACATTGCCTTCGGCTATCAGGTCTTTTACTTTTTTTAAAAGTGCTTCTCCGTTGATGGAGAATGATTCTTTAGTTGCCATAGATTTTGTGTGTTATTTAATCTTTTGATAGCGTTTGCCGCGATAAGTTACAGATCATGCCCATGTATTATGACAAATTTATTTTTTGTAAATTTGAATAGGTTAACTAATACGCTGAAATATATGGAAACACAGTCTATAGTGGATAGGTTGTTAAAAAACATGGGTAACATGCACGAGTTAGGCCGTCAGCGCGCCTTTGAACTGGGTAATCCGTTTTACGCGCAATTTAAAGAAGATGGGGATTATTGGCGTAAAGAGATGCCAACCGGCGAAAAATACCTGGTAACAATAGATGTAATATTTGATGAACACGACATGCCGGTTGATGTAAAAGATACGATTATCAAAAAGCTTGACAATCTGTGAAGAAGCCCGAAATGATAATGGTAGTGGGCTGTAACGCCGCGGGTAAATCCACTTTCATTCGCACACGCTTAAACGAGTTGGAAGGCTTTCAAGTATTTATGACAGATGTTTATAAAGGTCGTACTAAGGAACTTGTTAAAAAAGCGATTGCAGACAGCAGAGACATTTTGTTAGAAACTGTTTTTAATGATGCAACATTCAAAGATTTGGTCGATCATGCCAGGGATGCCGGTTATCAAACTTCGTTGATTGTATTGTTCTTAGATACTATTCAGCAATCGATAAATAGGGTAACTTTGAGAGGTACACAGCAAAGCGGTATTACTATTTCAGGTAGCAATGTGAAAATCAATTTTAACGAGAGCTTTAAAAATGTTGCCATGTATTTTTTTTATTTCGACAGGTCGGATTTTATTTATACAGGTGTTGGCGAGGTAAACGAACCAATAATGAGCTTTAAAAAAGGCGAATTGTTAAGTTATAATTCGAATAATTTAGATTATCCGCAAAAATTTGCAAGCTACAGTTTTCGGCAAGAGCGGTTAAATGAAGTGTGTTACAAAGCTATAGTGGCCAATAAGGATTTTAAAAGAACGGAATAGAATAGTAATCGCTACAACATTAACGAATAAATATCACGACACCCAGCATCCGTAGGTCAATATCCGCATCCGGTTCCCGTTCACTGGGAGCTTTCTCTCGAACTTCAAATCTTCTAAATCATTTTTGTCAAATTGCGGCATTACTGCCGAATCGATCAGGTAATAGTATTTCGCTGCGGTGTCTACCCGCTCTAAGTAAACCGCATTAATCAGTTTAGTTATTAAAGTGTCGGCAGCGCGGCTACTAAAGCTGGTTAAAAGGAAAATGGTAATGAGCGTATATCTTTTCATGACAAGGTGGGTTTGATGATAATTTAGACTCTCAAAAAAAAGAAGACTTACGACGTTTTTGAAACTTCGTAAGTCTGTCAGGGGCAATCATTTTTACAACTTCACCCCCCTTAAAAAAGCCTGTACATCCATCCGCTTTTTCCCCTCCAACTGTATATCAGTAACACTAATGAATCCATCAGTAGCAGCAAACTTTAAATAGGTTTTGCCATCGGTTATGTAATGGCCGGGCTGCACATCATGGTCTTCTATTTCATACGTGCTTTGAAAAATTTTTAAAACTTTATCATTTAGCAAAGTGTACGCTGTGGGGACGGGACTTAAACCACGTATTTTGTTATAAACGGATATAGCTGGTTGATTCCAATCAATCAGGCAATCTCCCTTAAATATTTTAGGGGCGTGTTTTAACGTCATCCCGGCGACAAGGGCCGATTGCGGATGCTCGTTATAACGGCCGCTTTCAACACCTTTTACGGTTTTTACGAGCAGGCCGGCGCCCTTGTTCATCAGGCGGTCGTGCAGTTCGCCGGCGGTTTCGTGGCCGGTTAGGGTTACTTTTTCGGTGAATAGTATGTCGCCTGTATCAATGTCCTGTTTCAGGAAAAACGTGGTTACACCGCTCTCCAGCTCGCCGTTTATTATAGCCCAATTTATGGGGGCCGCGCCGCGGTATTGAGGGAGTAAAGAGGCATGGAGATTAAGGGTTCCCTTTGGTGGCATATTCCACACCACTTCGGGCAACATCCTAAAGGCTACTACTACCTGTAAATCAGCATGCAGGGCTTTTAGTTCCTCTAAAAATTCGGGGTTCTTTAACTTTTCGGGCTGCAATACTTTTAGATGGTTAGCTACTGCATACTGCTTAACGGCCGATTCACTTAATTTTTGCCCGCGACCGGCAGGTTTGTCGGGGGCGGTTACCACGGCTACAATGTTGCAGCCTGCTGTTATTAAAGCATCTAATGACGTAACGGCAAATTGGGGCGTGCCCATAAATATAATTCTCATAGATAAAATGTCTTAAGAACGGGTCTGAATCAGAATTTACAGCATTTTAGAATATTCAGAATGACAACATCTTTTAGAAAACGGAATTTTTTATTCAGTGAATTCTAAAATTCTGTAAATTCTGATTCAGATATTGTTAACGATATAACAAATATTTTTCGCGAATGACTTTATAGTTGCTTAAGGCCGGTTCCCAACCCGCACGTATTTCTTCTTCCTTTTTACCTGCCTCTATTTGTTTTCTTAATTCAGTGCTACCAGCCAATTTGGTGAAATAGGCATTAAAAAAATGCGCCTTATCCGGGAACGCCTGGTATAATTGCATTAACCATGTTAAGTTTATGCGGCCATTTTTATGTATAATGTTTGTATTATAGTCTCTTAAATCAATACCATAACAAACTTTATCTTTTTGTGGTGGGTCCTCGCTCATGCCGGCAATGCTTACCGGTTTAAACGAATAGCTGTATTTACCAATTAACGACGGATGGCCTACCTGCAAAAAGGGAAACATAGTGCCCCGGCCCAGGCTAAGTGCGGTACCCTCAAACAAACAAACAGATGGATACAGCAATATTGATTGCTCCGTGTTTAAATTCGGGGACGGATTTACAGGCAAAACATAGGTATCGCTGTGCGCATAATTGGCCACCTTAATAATTTTCAACTTACATTGAACATGGTTTTTTAACCAGCCTTCGCCATTGAGCATTTGGGCATATTCGGCTATGGTTAAACCATGAGCAATGGGTATGGGGTTAAGGCCAATGAACGAGCGGTTAACGGTATCCAGCACCGGCCCGTCAACGCAAAAGCCATTGGGGTTTGGTCGATCAAGTATCATCAGTTCGATATTGTTTTCGGCGCAGGCTTCCATAACGTAATGTAAGGTAGAAAGATACGTATAAAAACGCGCACCCACATCCTGAATATCAAAAATTATTAAATCAAGCCCCTGTAAATCAGACGGGGTAGGTTTGTAATGCTTATTTCCATACAATGAAACTACAGGAAGGCCGGTTTTTGCATCGATGGCGTTGCTAACTTCGGCGCCATTACTGGCGTTACCTCTAAAACCATGCTCTGGTCCGAATACTTTTTTTACGGCAATACCCAACTTCAGCAGACTGTCTACACTTAGCGTGAGATTTTTGCCGATTACCGAAGTTTGATTAATTACCATCCCGATATTTTTTCCTTTAAGGTAACCAATATAAAGGTCAGTTTGATCGGCGCCGGTAATAATTTTACCATTTTTTTCAGCTGCATTGGGTTTAACCGGGCCGGCGTGGCTTGCATGGGCCGCTGTAGTTTCTGTTAATACACAGAAAATGAGTAATATCTTAAAAAAATATCTGAATGCTTTCATAATTATACGTGGCAGAATGTATAAATTAACGGTAAAACCGCATATTTGCGAAGGTACAAAAAAAAGCGCTGCATTGAATTTCACCAATTTCGTAGCTAATCGAATTACATTTAAATCGAAACGCACATTTTCAAAATTGATTGTGCGCATTGCCATCATTGGCATTATGCTGGGTTTGGGCGTAATGATTTTATCGTTGGCTATATTGCGCGGCTTTAAACAGGAGATACGCGAAAAAATCCGCGGCTTTTCAGGCGATCTGCAAATCGTAAAATTCGATCTTAATAACTCGTACGAAAACTCTGTTTTTCCGGCCGATCCGGCTTTTGTTAAACAGGCACTGGCTACGCCGCTCATCACCAGGGTGATGCCCTTTGCTACCAAGCCCGGAATTATTAAAGCCAATAGCGAAATTGAAGAAGTGGTGCTAAAGGGTGTCGACAAAAACTATGACTGGTCGTTTTTAAAGAAGAACATGGTAGCAGGCAGCGTCCTGGATTTTACGGATACCGTAGCGTCAAAAAAACAATTGCTCATATCGCAAACAACAGCCAACCGCTTAAAACTAAAGGTGGGGGACAAGATATTGATGTATTTTGTGCAGGAACCATTGCGGTGGCGCCCGTTTATTATCCGTGGTATTTACAGCAGTGGTATTGACATAGTAGACAAAACCTACGTGATTGGCGATATAAGCCTGATTAACAGGCTGAACGACTGGAAGCCCAATGAAATTGGCGGCTACGAAATAAAGGTTGCCGGATTTGAAGTGATTGACCAGGCTGCAGCGGCAGTTGATAATATATTGCCGGGCAAGCTAAAGTCATACACCATAATGGATAGTTACCCCACCATATTTGCATGGCTGGGTTTGCTGGATGGAAATACCAATTTGGTTTTAGGGCTGATGATTATAGTTGCTGTAATAAATATGATATCGGCCTTGTTGATTATGATTTTAGAACGTACGGCCATGATCGGCATATTAAAAGCTATGGGAGCCAGCAACTGGACTATTAGGAAGGTGTTTTTGCACAGCGCTTTTTACCTGATTGGCTTCGGTATGCTGTTGGGCAATTTATTTGGCATAGGTTTCGGTGTTATCCAACAAACCACTCACTTTTTGAAACTCGATCAGGAATCGTACTACATGAACTTTGTGCCCATACAATTTAACTGGGGCGATTTGGCACTGCTTAACCTTGGTACGCTGGCTATTTGCCTGCTGGTAATGATTGGGCCATCAATGCTGGTAACCAAAATTACACCAGTGAAGGCGATTAGGTTTAAGTGAGAGAGATTGGAGGTTGGAGATTAGAAAAATGATAGTCGGCTCTAATCTCTTACCTCCAATCTCTTCAGAATAACCGATACGTAATCCCAAACTGCAGCAACTCGCTGTGTACTATGTAGGGGCCACCATCGCCAATCATGCCTTTATCAAAGTTGGTTAGGCCGTGGGCGTAGCTGGCCGTTATTCCCCATTTTTTATAGTTGACGGCCGCGCCAAACTTTAGCCTGAAATCGGTTGGCCCATCGGGACGCTTATTGTTGGTGGTATACACGGTGCCGTCATCGCCGGTTGCTTTCCCTTTGTCGTACGAACTTACATTAAATGCTACATCAATACCGGGCATCAAATCAACACTAATGTTTTTGCCTTTTAGGCGATAGCCTATATATGGGCTAAGGTTTATGGATTCATTTTGTAAATGGGTTTTGCCTTTTACTAAAATTGCATTCTCAACAAGGTAATTGAACGGTGTAATGTCGGGATAAGCATAGCCCGGGTATACATAAGTTATGTTTTCCGCACTTCTTAATACATCATAACCAGCTTGCAAGCCTGTTATAAAGCCGCCTTTACTAACATGCTGCGCCTGTATGCCTGCCCCGTAGCTAAAGCCGCCTTTACTGCCATAAGGGTTATTGGTATAATATTGATTTGGAGTGCCGCCACTACCGTAAAACGACGAAATGCCGGTAGCCGATGCGCCCGAATAGTGGTATGCGCCCGCGCTGGCCAGGAAGGATATTTCAATTTTTTGGGCGTATCCAAATGTCAGCAACAAAAAGCTCGTTAAAATCAGCGAGATAGTCTTCATTATTGTATGGTTTATTTAGGTTGGAGGTAAGAGATTGGAGCTTAGGCAAGGTGTTAGCCTAACAAAACTAATCTCTGACCTCGTATCTCTAATCTCTCACAAAATACGGTAGGTAATCCCAAACCGTAGTAATTCGCTATGTACAACAGGGGTACCGTATAAGGTAATTCCCTTATATAAATTTCTAAGACCATGGGCGTAACCAGCGGTAATTCCCCATTTTTTGTAACCGCAGGCAACGCCGAATTTGAGCCTCACATCAGTTGGCGCATCCGGGAGTTTCTGGTTGCTTTTATATAACGTACCGTTATCGCCTAAAGCCTTACCCTTATCGTACGAACTTAAATTAAACGCAAAATCAATACCGGGCATCAGATCGATCTTTATTTTTTTGGCTTTCAGCCTATAGCCAATGTAAGGGCTTAGGTTAACAGATTCATTTTGTAAATAGGTTGTTCCCTTTGCCGGGATATTAAAGTTGACGGGGGCGAAAGTGTCGTTCTCGTAAGGGAAATTATAAAAAGGCGGGATAATGGTACTGATATCTTCCCGGCTCCTTAGTACATCAAACCCGGCCTGTAAGCCTGTTATAAAGCCGCCGGTACTAACATGCTGCGCCTGTATGCCTGCCCCGTAACTAAAGCCGCTTTTACTGCCATAAGGGTTGTTGGTAAAGCATTGCGAGGGGTTGCCGCCGGATTCGTTTAAAGATGAAACAGCAACAGCCGATGCGCCGGAATAATGATAGGCGCCCGTATTCGCTTGCAGCGAAATCTCTATTTTTTGAGCGAACCCAAGGGTAAAGGCAAAAAGGCTAATAAAAATAAGTAATGCTATCTTCATTTTTTGGCAGGTTTAAAATTGAATTTTAAATTAAGCCCGCCCGAGCCAAATTTTATTTGCTGCGAACCCATGCCCTGCAGCGGGTATTTTAAAAATGGCTCCACAACCACGCGGTTGCCCGCAAAAGGCAGGCCGAAGCCAAATGCAGCGTTTAGTGTTTTAGCAAAATAAAAACTGTTGAAGCTATTGTGCGCCGTTTGGTTTTGATTTTGCTGCAGCGATGCCGAATTTACCGCTGGGTAGTTGTACTGATAGGTGTAAGCCTCGTTGATAAACGTGCCCGAACTAAAGCCAAAGGCTACATAAGTTTCGGTTTTATCGGGGTTAAACTCATATTTCAGATTCAGCGGAACATCTAAAGCCACCAGGTTGGCGCTGTAGTTTTTAAGTGCTGGCGTAGCGGCAAACATGTACATATTATCGGCTGATGCGACGTTGTTAGGCGTTGAAGCAGAGGGAAACCCGCCTGGCGCAAAAAAACCACTTTTTGCAACGGCAACGGGCAGGCCGCTGTTGTAAGCGAGGGTGTTATAGCTCAAAGAATTCTGACCCACAGTTATACCGGTTATCAGTTTGAAGTTTTTACCTAATTTAATATCTGCTGTAACACCTCCGCCTGCGTTTACCTCGTTATCGCTGCCTTTTGCGTAGTTAAAATAGGTTGCCGCGTATACCCCAAAAACAACTTTTTTTGTCATCATTTGCGTCTTTTCGTCCTTTTTGCCCGATTTTACGATGCTTTGCTGCTTGAAAACATCCTCCATCGTGCGCTGTGCCGGTTGAGCGGATGGGGCCGCATTAACAGGTTTTGTTGACGTTTGTGCAATAGTGGCCGGGTTAGAAAGTGTTGCTGGTTGAGCATCAGTTACAACAGGCTGCTTTGTAGTAGTGATGCTGTTTTGTGCATTTTTTTCTGGCAACGCGGTTAATGCCTGTTGATTGGTGGCTACAATGTTATTTTGCGCGGTTGTTTCGGGATGCAGGGCTGTCGCAACTTGCTGTGTACCGGCTGCATTATTTTGCATATTTGTATTGCGCTTGCCGGTTACGGCTAACCGGTCGGCCGGTGTACTAATTCCGGGTCTATTCTTTTTGATGCCTTTGGCTATGAATGATTTATTTATCGAAGTGTCGTTTAATAATTCATGCGTCCGGGTTTTTTTTGCCGGTTTATTGATGTTTGTTGAATTGGGTAACGGTTGTGCTGTTGCAATACTGTTACTGTCGGTAGCAACGTTAGCAGGTGTTTTAACTATTAATGGTTTTGAATGGTTTGCGCTATCGTTATGGCGGTTTGTTGCCGCAATGTTTTCATTTTCGGAATGCTGACGGGTTTTAACCGCCAATTGATTGGTTTTATTTCCGTTGTAATTTAACCAAAGTCCGGCGCCTAACAATACAAGTAAAACTGCTGCTGCCCCCCACCAAATCCACGCAATTACACGACGCTTGCGCTCCTCCGGGAATTTCTCCCTGAGCAGCAACCAGCCATCGTTGGCAGTGGGGTCTTCGTAATTGTCGAACACCTCCCTGATGCGGTCCCTTAAATCGTTATCGAACTGTTCGTCCATGGTTCTCTGCTTCTGATCGTAATAGCATCCTTAATTTTTCTTTAGCCCTGCTCAGGTAAACCCTCGATGAGCTAACAGGAATAGCTAACAGCTGTGCTATCTCATCATGATTATATCCATCAATCTCGTATAAGTTAAAAATGGCCAACTGTACCGGGGGTAAGGCCTTCATTAGTTTCAAAATATCCTGTGCATTGAGGGTTTCAATAGCGTTTGAACTGTTGCCCAGTGGTATGGCGTTGTCCAGCTCAACATTCATCTGAAATTTTAAATCCTTGCGGCGGCGGTCGATAGCCGTATTAACAACAATAGTGCGGAGCCAGGCTTTGAAAGGTTTGTTTCCGTCGAAATTATTTATCGCGTTAAAAACTTTAATAAAAGCGTCGTTTACAACCTCCATTGCATCATCGCGGTTAAAACAGTAACGCAAACTTATACCCATGGCATAGCCATAGAACTGCTTATACAGCAGCTCCTGGTATTTTAAGTTGCCTGTTTTGCATTTACTGATGATTTCGTCTTCAGTAATGCCTCGCGGTCCCTGCATTAAGTATATTTAATTCTGCCCAAATTCTGTTAATGTTTTACCCTATACGGGGTAATGGATTGCAACGCTACAATTTTATTAAAATTTGTTTGGATAGGGTGGATTGGGGTGAAGAAGTTGCATTGGGGTGATGGGGTGGGGGAAAGTTGGAGTGAGTTGGAATAGGTTGAATAAGTTGGAATAGGTTGAATAAGTTGGAATAGGTTGATTCAGTTGAATAAGTTGGATTGGGTTGATTAGGGTTGGTTGGGTTGGATGAAAATGATGTTGATCGGATTTTTCACAAGGGCCATAGGTCCGGAGAATGTTGTAGCCACGGGTTTTAACCCGTGGAATATGGGCCAGCAAACAACAAAAGTGCCATTGGCACGGCCTATATTTTTGCGAAATTATTTCGTTAGCAATTTGTTAGCAAGGGCGAAGAGTTATTCATTCAATAACAATTCGGGCGTTGCCTTTGGCCCGCTCCGCTGCCATCGCTAACGCAGAACACGTCATTTAAATATCTTCATTCAAAATTAAGATAGTATTTTGTACAGAATGATGTAGTTTATATTTGCTTTTTTATATCGCAAAACAAAATTAACTGTCTGACGAGTTATGTATAATTTGGTAACATGACAACAATAAAAATAACGGTTGAGGATGAGCAAGCTGACCTCTTGCGAAAACTCTTAGGGGAAGTCTCATTTATTACAAACATGGAACGGGAGCATGTGCCGGGAAGTAATCATTACGACCCTAAGCCTGCCCATGAAAGGATAAAAAAATACTGGATCAAACTAAAGGGAAAAATTTATTTCAAGATATTGTAGAACCCTCCGAGTGGCAGCGTGAAATAAGAACGGAATGGGACAATAATCCACCTAAGCCTAATAGTAATGCCGGTATTTAATATTAAAGAAGAAGAAGCCGTTAAATTTTTTGAACATAATTTTAGTAATCTTGCAATAAAAACCATTGAATGCAACGAAATAGCCAAACAGGGCGGTATATTGAATTGCATAACATGGAATATTAAAAGAAGCACTTAAAAAACTCATCTGCCAAATGGCGGAGGTTGGAGGGTATATGAACATCATAATAACAGGAGCCAGCAGCGGCGTTGGTTTTGAGGCCGCGCTGGAATTAATTTTATCAGGAAAAAACAAAGTGATAGCCCTGGCACGTTCGCAGGATAAGCTGGAACGTTTGCTTGAAATTGCGCACGGGCTAAATCCCGATGCCGTAATTTACGCGCTTGCTTTTGATATTGTGCACGATGACTATACCGATCTGCAGCAATTTATAAAAAATCATCTGGACAACCGTGTCGATGCATTGATAAACAACGCCGGTGTATTGATAAATAAACCTTTCGCAAAATTGCAGGAAATGGACTTTGTAGAGATGCTGCAAAGTAATTTTATAGGCCATGTGCGTATGATACAAGGTGTGCTGGATTTGATGCCCCCCGGATCAAACATTGTAAATATTGGCAGCATGGGGGCTTTTCAGGGTAGCGCTAAATTTTCGGGGCTTTCGGCTTACTCGGCCAGTAAGGCGGCTTTACATACGCTAACCGAGTGCCTGGCGCTTGAACTGGCTGAACAGGAAATAAAAGTAAACTGCCTGGCTCTCGGCTCGGCGCAAACCGAGATGCTTGAACGGGCATTTCCGGGATATGAATCGCCTGTGATGGCCTTTGAAATGGGGAAATACATTGCCGATTTCGCCCTTACCGGTCATCGTTTTTTTAACGGAAAGGTTTTGCCGGTGGCTGTAACCACCCCTTAAAAAATATTGTTTGCTATTATGCCGATAATATTTTTACTTTTAGATGTTATGAGTTAAGTAAATATTTCGGGTAGAATAATGGATTCCAAACTGTCATTTCTTTTAGACCAATCGAACGATTTTTTTGTGGTGCTTGACAGGGATGGCAATGTAATACATACTAATAAAACCGTAAGAGAAGTATTTGGCTATACCGAAGCTGAAATAAATGGACGCAATGCCAATTTTTTTTCGCACCCGGCAGATATAAGCAGGAGAGAAGAATTGCTGGCAAACATTGCTGTAAAAAGAGAGATTTCGGGCTATGAAAGCCGGATAAAAGCAAAAAACGGACGTTATTATAATGTAAGCTGGCGTTTTACATTAAACGAACAAGATAACCTGTTGTACGCAACAGGGATAAATTTAACGGATAAACTTAATGTTGACGGCCCCGATAGCATTACCGAAAATATAGAACACATTATACAAAGCTTTAGCGAGGGTTTTTTTATAATCGATAATAACTGGAAGATAAAAGCCTTTAACCCAGCTTTTCAGGCCATTACCGGGCTAACGGCAAAACAGCTGACCAATCTTAATTTTAAAGAACTCAATAGTTTGGGTATTTCTGATAAGCTGATGGCTGTATTTGAAAATGCCTTTAACAGAAATAATTTTAACGAGATACAATACTTTAACGAACATTTTAACCGATGGCTGCGGGTAAATGTTTATCCGTATAAAAACGAAACAACCATTTTTATACGCGATATAACCAATATTAAGCGACAGCAATTGATACTGGCGCTCGAAAAAAATGTGCTCGAACTAAATGCTTCGCCTGATTACTCACTGCCGCAAAAAGTTGATGTGCTGCTGAAAGGGATTGAACAAATATTCCCGGATATGACCTGTTCTGTACTTGAACTTGACGAAGCGCTGGAAAGGCTGTACCATCTTTCGGCTCCCAGTTTGGATCCCGGGTATATTGAATCGATAAATGGCTCACAAATCGGGCCGGGCGTTGGTTCGTGCGGCACAGCCATTTATCATCGTACCCAGGTGATTGTAAGTGATATAGAAAACGATCCGCTATGGAACGATTATAAAGATATCATACGCCCTTACGGCCTAAAGGCCTGCTGGTCCACACCAATCATAAGCTCCCGCGGATCGGCAGTATTGGCCGCATTTGCCGTTTATTATAAAACCCAGCGCAAACCTGTTAACGAAGAATTACGAATGATTGAGCGCACCACAAACATTCTGCGTGTTTTAATAGAAAACAAAAGAAACCAGGATTTTGTGGCCGACCAAACCAGGCGCTTGCAGGAAATTGCCTCCATCAGTTCGCATGAGCTGCGCCGCCCGGTAGCCACTATACTTGGCCTGGTAAACTTGTTTGATAAGAACAATGCAGATAATCCGTTGAATAAGGAGATTGTAAGTCACCTTGAAATTACCGCCCAGGAACTGGACGATGTGATCCATACCATTGTTGAGAAGACTATTTATTTAAAGAGTGAGCAATAACGATTAGTTGACTAAGTTGATTGCGTTGGATTAGGTTTAAGTGATTTAATTTAGAACTTTATTTTTTAAGGCATATTGAAAAATAAAATAGTAGCCGATCACCTGCGTTATCCAAAAGAAAAACATCCATTTAAGATTTGAAATTTCTCCACTCCTTTAAATAAAGGATGATTTTTGCAGTCTCCAACTGAAATTAATCACGAAAGTTTGCAAACTCTTCGCGTATTTCTTTGCGAAGAGTTGTAATATCGTCGTTAGTAGCTGATGTTTCTATTATTTCATCCATAGTTTTTTATCTTATTTCTTGAGAAATAAAAATACAATGGCAAGAGTTGCAGCAACCTGGCCCACCCAAAAAATAAACATCCATTTCATGGTATCGGATCGGTATTCGCCCAACTCCTTTCGAATATTTCCTATATCAGTTCCCAATTCCTTGCGTAGATTCGCCAAGTCATCTTTAGTAGCCAATGTTTTAATAGTTGCTTCCGCAGATCGTTCTGTTTTATTATCGATGTATTAAAAGATCGCTTCGGGTGTATCTGAAGTTATTAAACGTCCCGTTTATTTCTTAAAAATCAACAATGCTGTAGCCAGCATGGCGCCAAAATTGCCAGCCCAAAAAATAAACATCCATTTTATAGTCTCAGATCTATTTTCTCCCATTTGCTTTTGAAAGTTTCCAAGGTTTTCTCCCATCTGCTTGTAAAGGTTTCCAAAATTGTCGCCCATTTGCTTTTGAAGGTTTCCAAAATTGTCGCCCATTTCCTTGCGGAGATTTGAGATATCATCTGTTGATGCTAACTTAACCATCAACAGATTATCGCCCATCTCTTTTCGAAGATTTGTAATATCATCTTTAGTGGCCAATGTTTTAATGGTTGCTTCCACAGATCGTTCTGTTTTATTATCGATGTATTTAAACATCGCCTCGGTTGCGTCGCTGCCTAATGGATAAATATTTGGACCAACAGCTTATTTTTTGAGGATTAGTAGTGCTATCGCCAACATCGCTCCGACATTCCCAACCCAAAAAATAAACATCCATTTCATAGTCTCAGAGCGATTATCGCTCATCTCCTTTCGAAGACTGGCAATATCGTCTTTAGTAGCCATGCGAAGATTAGCAATATCATCTTTAGTAGCCAATGTTTTAATGGTTGCTTCCACAGATCGTTCTGTTTTATTATCGATGTATTTAAACATCGCCTCGGTTGTGTCGCTGCCTAACTGGTCGCTTAGCAATTTGTACAGGCGTGCGGTTTCTTTTGCTTCTAAGTACATAACAAATATAATGAAAGTTTGTTAAAAAGAGATAAGAGGTTGGAGGTACGAGATTGGGAAAATTTGTCCGGAGGCCCGAAATTTTTCGCGAACTCTCCGGACTAATCTCTAAACTCCAATCACTAACCTCTTTTGTTAAGTTTTATGAAATCATTAACAACCACTTCGCATATATAGCGTTTTACACCGTCCTTATCCACATAATTGCGGTTGGCTAATTTCCCTTCTATGGCTACTTCATCGCCTTTTTTAAGCCACTCTTCGGCAAAGTTGGCTTGCACACCCCATAAAACAAGGTTATGCCATTGTGTGTCTGTTACTTTCTCGCCTTTGTCGTTTTTGTAGCTCTCGCTGGTGGCTAATGATACGCGGGCCATTTTGCGGTTGTTATCAAAACTTTTTACTTCGGGGTCCATACCCAGGTTACCTACCAGGCGTACGCTGTTTCTTAATGTGTTCATGTTGTTAAGTATTTATTTTTTACGTGTTTAATTAACGACACAAAGGTTTAAACTCCACGCCCAATTACCCGGTTATTAACCGTTTATAACCGACAATATCCATTTGTAACCGTTTGCAAACGGATAATATTTTACATACCTTTAGCTTAATGAACGAAGAAAGAACCTGCCTTGACTGCGGCGAACCTTTACATGGCCGTGCCGATAAAAAATTCTGCAACGACCTTTGCCGCAATAATTACAATAATCAGCTTAACAGCAGCAGCTATAACCTGGTGCGCAACATAAACAACATACTGCGCCGCAACCGCCGCATAATGGAAGAACTGAACCCCGGCGGCAAAACAAAAACTACCCGTAAGAAGCTGGCGGCTAAAGGTTTTGATTTTGAATATCATACCCGCACTTATCAAACCCAAAATGGTAAAACCTACTATTTTAGCTATGAATATGGCTATCTGCCCCTGGAGGGGGATGAGGTGTTGCTGGTGAAAAGGGAAGAGTGAGCAGTTAGCAGTAGACAGTTTTATGTTGGCAGCGGCAGTTTGTCGTAAGTTTAACAAGGAAAATCTGTCTAATCATGCAAATCAATTAAAATCAGTGATCATAAATTCGAAATTGAAACCGGGGATCAAAAATTCTCCCCAAAGTCATCTTTCTTCCTAAATCCTAAATCCGAAATTCGGCAATCCGAAATAACATTATCTTTGCGCCCATAATATGATTATCCAACAATTTTACGACAAGGGTTTAGCCCACGCATCGTACGCCGTTATCAGGACGGGGAAAATGATCGTTATCGATCCGGCCCGTGATCCGCAGCCTTATTATGATTTCGCATCACAACATGACGCGGATATTGTGGGCGTTATTGAAACACATCCGCATGCCGATTTTGTAAGTTCGCACCTGGAAATACATAATACCACCGGCGCTGTTATTTATGTAAGCAAGCTAACGGGTGCCGGCTATCCGCACGAAAGTTTTGACGACGGTGACGCCATTGCGCTAAATGATATTAAACTAAAAGCAATTAACACACCAGGCCATTCGCCCGACTCCATTTGTATTTTGGTGGAGGATGAAGAAGGTGATAAAAAGGCGTTGTTTACCGGAGATACCCTGTTTGTTGGCGATGTGGGCCGACCAGATTTACGCGAAAACGTTGGCAATATCACTGCCAAAAAAGAAGAGCTTGCCAGGCAAATGTATCATTCTACCCGCGATAAACTGATGAAATTACCGCATAGCATTGTAGTATATCCGGCACACGGTCCGGGTTCGTTATGCGGGAAAAATATGAGTCCGGATTTGCAAAGCACAATAGGGCGCGAACTGCGCGAAAATTATGCGCTGCAACTGATGGACGAACTGACTTTTGTAAAAACACTTACCGAAGATCAACCTTTTATTCCACGGTACTTTGGCCATGATGTGGAATTGAATAAAAAAGGCGCACCATCTCTGCATGATGGCATAGCGCAGGTTTTAAAACCGGGAGCCGATTATGTTTTAGACGGCAATATCACCATTATTGATACCCGCCCCAAACAGGAATTTAGGGAAGGTTATATAAAAGGTTCAATCAACCTGCAAAATGGCGGTAAGTTTGAAACGTGGCTGGGTGCAATTGTTAATCCGAATGAGTCGTTCTATTTAATTGCAGATACTACAGAAGAACTGGACGAGATGATTAAAAAAGCCGCCAAAATAGGTTACGAATACAACATAAAGGCGGCTTTATTACCCCCCGCCAATCCAACAGGTAAACTACCGCAATTGGATTTGGCCAGGTTTACGGCACACCCCGAAAATTATACCATAATTGATGTGCGCAACCATAACGAAACAGCCGGCGGCTTGTTGTTTAATCATGCCATTACTATTCCCTTACCCGAATTACGCGAACGTTTAGGCGAAATACCAGCCAATAAACCTATAGTTGTACACTGCGCAGCGGGTTATCGCTCAGCGGCGGCCGTGAGCATTATTATCGGCAAAATAACCAATGTTCCGGTGTATGATTTGGGCGAAGTTGTGATTGAAATGGGAATTTGAGATTAGTCCGGAATCCCGATAATTATTGAGACAGTAAAGTCGGAATGACCGAAAGAAGCTGCGTTTGAGAGATTAGAGGTTGGAAGAAGTCAGTAAAGTCTGGCAGCGCTAAAGAAGCTGCATTGGCGTAATACGAGGTTAGGGAAATAATCAGCGTAATCAAAATAATCTGCGATTAAAAATCACGGTTATCACTTTTAAATCGGTGTAATCCCCCCAATAAAGAAATGATCGAAATTGTACAAACAGCCGATGGCTCAAATACCCTTTACAATAGCGAAGTTGGCGAGAATTATCATTCGCGCAATGGAGCTTTGCAGGAGAGCCGGCATGTGTTTATTAATACCGGCTTACAATACTTTTTGGATAGAAATTCAGTTGTTGCCGATGTTTCGATATTAGAAGTTGGTTTTGGTACGGGTTTAAATTTTCTGCTTAGCGCTGATTGTTGCCGTAGCCGACAAGTCCGGCTAAATTATACAGGCATTGAGGCGTATCCCGTGGGTTTGGATATGCTTGTTGCGATGGGGTACGATCAATATGTTTCGGCTGATGTTTGGGAGCGGTTCATGGCTGTTTATCCCGATAGTTTATTAAACGCCGTGGTATTAAATGACTATTGCCAATTGCAAATAGCCCATAGCAAACTGGCCGATTTTCAATCGGCCCGGCAATATGATATTATTTATTTTGATGCCTTTGCGTCTGCACGGCAACCCGAAATGTGGGATGAGGCGGCTATTGCTCATACCATTCAGTTTTTAAAACCGGGAGGGGTGTTTGTTACTTATGCCATTACCGGTAATTTAAAGCGCGCGGTAAAGGCCTTAGGCTGTAAAGTTGAAAAAGTGCCTGGGGCAGCCGGGAAACGGGAAATGCTGCGGGCGGTGAAGATTGTCTGAACCATGGTTCACAAGATTGAAGGATTTAAGGATATTGGATGTGGTGGAAGATTTGTCAACTCATAAGAGTTGACAAATCTAATCAGGTTCTATCCCCGCTTCACATAAGCATTTGGTATATTAGGTAGGGTATACACAATCCCATAGGCATGCTTTATCAGCAACGACACCACTTCGGCTACCGTTGTTTCGCGCCGGTGCATTTGTGGCAATAAGCCCATCATGGCATAACTAATAGGGTTTACGGCCGGTATAAATGTTTCCCATTCATAACCTTTGCCCCATATCAAGCCTTTGACTGTAAGGTTTAAATCAGCCTTGTTTTCCAGCAAAAAATGCAGCATACCTGCCGACGCATTAGTGTTTTGGTTTACCGTATGAAAAATAGGGGTATGGCCGCCAAAGCCATGTTCATCTACCGCGGCCTTTGCATTAATGTTTGCGCCATGTTTTACCAGCACCCTGGCGCCGGCTATGCTGTTATATTCGGCACAAAAATGTAGTAATGTGCCGCCGGTTAACGGTGTATAAGTATTATTAAACGACGAATAGGTTTTAGTTACGATGTTTTTATCGCGGTTAATCAATTCCTCAAGTTTATCCGCATCATCAGTTAAAACCGACACCAATGCCTTATCTTCAAATGCCAACCCCGCATCAATAAAAGCTTGCACACAGCTTTTAAATCTTGGAGTGCGGGTGTACATTTCTACCATCATGGTAAAAAGGGGTATACCATCGGGCAGTACACCATTGGGATTTCCGCCTTCATCAAAAAACTTTTTTATGCCCTCAACAGAATGTACCTCTATGTCGTAAAGTATTTGGGTTGCATCGGTCATCACAGCTAAATTTTTAAATAAAGCTATGTAATTTATTTATTGAAACCTGAAACCCACATTAAATTTTACGGTGAACCCGCTGTTCACCAGGGGCAAATCGCGCACTGCGGAGTCATTTAGCGCCAATGTACTGCGGGTAGCCTGAATAATTGGCCCTACGCAAAGTGCAAATGATAACCGCGAAGCAACAGGCACAAAATTTAACGATGGGCCAACCAGTATCCTTGCCCCGCCTTCGGCTTCCTCGGTGTCCCACAGGCCTTCCAAATCCTGTCCCACGGCCTCGATGCCGCCGAATAATTGTCCGCTCAAGCGGCGCTGTATGCCTACAGTAGTGATTACATCAAGATTATCACGGTCGGCAGTAAAGGCTTTTTCGAAACGCACGTTTGCTCCCAGTTTCCAGCCCAATGTTTCGTAGGCGGCATTTACACGGGTAAGCGCTATCACGTCGCTGGTAAATTCGCGACGTAAACCTAAACTGGTGCCGAAACGAAAGCCTGTTACGCTTTTGCCGCCGATAAAATCTTTCAAAAATTCGGCCTGTTGAATGGTTTGCACATTGCCGTTATTACCAAAACCAACACCCATTGAGGCCAACATGGTAATGCGCGAACCCAAGTAGCCCATTACAGCAATGTTCTGGTCAACCCCATTAAAGCCAACCGGCGTAACCGTATTTTGCCCATATCCGCCCGAATAATTAAGGCTCCATTGCCTGGCCGCCGGGTTAAGGGTAGTTACGGTATACAAAAAAGGCTGCGGCTGCTCAAATGTAGCGCCTGTAGGCTCCTGGCTAATGGTTTGCGCTTTCAGCGATAAAACAGTGGATAAGAAACATAATAGGATGAGGTAGATTTTACTTTTCATACGGGTGCTTTTTATAAATGTAAATTTTGTAAACTAACATCAATTAAAGGTTAATTGAGGGGTATATTTTTATTAAATAAACACGAATTTCACGAATTAATCAAATTTACACGAATTGATATTACCCGTATCAAACCTATTCGCACATCTTGAAAATTCGCTTCAATTCGCCTAATTCGTGAAATTCGTGTTAATTCAATTCTACTTTCCAGACTTTCGCACTCCCAACAATAACGCTACTTTTGCAAAAAAAAAGATATTTATGCCATTAACGCCCCCATCCACCGCATCAACTCCCGAAACCGCTTTTACCCGCCTGCTTACCATTATGGACGATCTGCGCCTTAACTGCCCCTGGGATAAAAAACAGACGCTTGAGAGTTTGCGCCATTTAACTATTGAAGAAACTTACGAACTATCGGACGCGATACTAAGCGGGGATATGGCCGAAATAAAAAAGGAACTGGGCGATATTATGCTGCACCTGGTTTTTTATGCCCGTATTGCATCGGAAAGCAACGATTTTGATATTACCAGCGTATTGAACAGTATATGCGATAAGTTGGTTAACCGCCATCCGCACATTTATGCTGACGTGGAAGTGCAGGATGAAAACGATGTGAAACGCAACTGGGAACAAATAAAATTGAAGGAAGGCAACCGTTCGGTATTGGGCGGCGTACCTGTTTCATTACCCGCATTGGTGAAAGCATCGCGCATACAGGAAAAAGCCCGTGGCGTTGGGTTCGACTGGGAAGAGAAAAGCCAGGTGTGGGCAAAAGTGGAGGAAGAGTTACAGGAATTTAAAAACGAATTTAATGCTGAGGATGAAAGCACCATTGATCATGAAAAGGCCGAAGGTGAGTTTGGCGACTTGCTCTTTTCGCTGATTAATTATGCCCGTTTTATAAATATAAACCCGGAAGATGCACTGGAAAAAACCAACCGGAAATTTATAAAGCGCTTCCAATACCTGGAGAGCAAGGCAAACGAAAATGGCAAACAACTGCATGATATGACTCTTGCCGAAATGGATGTGTTTTGGGAAGAAGCGAAGAGAATCTGATTTCGGATTTAGGATGTTCGAGTTCGGATGTACAAAGCTTTGCCCGCCCTGTCAACCAATAAAAGAACTAAGAACATGAAACGTATACCCCTATATTTATTATTGATATTTTTGGGAGGGGCAATTGGATGCACCCCGAAAAGTATACCCCCCCCGGCTGCGCCCGAGGGTTATTTTAGCGGGCAATTTATGCTGATACGTTTACATCCAACAACAGGGATGTACGATACGGTAAAGACAAACCTAAATATTAGCATGGCCCTTGCAACCGGCTATAAGGTTACCGGCGATACTTTAAAGGTACATGCCGGCAGTTTTGGCGCTTATGCCGTAAGCGCCAATAATTATATTCAATTTGCCGATTCCACTTATCCCGCCAACGGATGGCCAACTAAAATACATCTGGCCGGCATTTACCGATATTATTACGATGGCACTACCTTTCAACTGCTTTATACTTTTCCGTACGATACGCTGAGTTACCGGTATAACTTTAAAAAGGTTAATTAGAGACTGCAATTTAAATTATCGCAGAAAAAATAAAAAATATTAGTCATTTTGAGAGAAGCGAAAAATCTTCTCGACCCGCAATAGTCCACGTGAATAGTCCTCGACGTATGTCGTAGAGATCCTACTCCCGCCGATTGATCAGCATTGACAAAAAAAGAGGAAGGTTTGTAGCTAAACCACCAATTTCTGCTCCACCGGGTGCTTAATTAAATAAAATCCGTCGCTTATCAGTTTTTTGTATTCGGGCTCGCCGGCAGCTTTTTGTTCCAAAAATGTTCTTATTTCATTGGCCAATTCCGGTTCAACGTTTTCATGATCCAGTATCTCCAATATCTCAAGGGCGCAAAGCCAGTCGTCATGATGGTTTTTTTGCAGCCGCAGCCATACATTGCCTAAAAAGCCGAAATCACCGCCGTTATGCCTGCGGTTACGTACCTGTTGATATAGCTGATGTAACTCTAAGGTCCGATTATCGTAAGTGACATGATGCGTTCCGGTATTCGATTTATAAGGAATCTCTACAAATGCCTCTTTATCAGCAGCGCCGCAAAAAACAGAAATAATTTTTTCGCCAACTGCCATGTCATATACGCCCCACGCTGGATCGAACAATAGATTGCCTGATTTATCCTTTACAGTGCAATTATCAAAAGTGATCAATTGTACTTTATCGCTCATCGACAGGATGGTTTTCACCAGTCCGCTTACAGTTATTCCGCTTTCAAAATGTAAAGAGGTTTCCTTACCTTCTTCAATACCAAAGTAATTAAAATCGGCTATGCTCAGTCTCTCCAATGGCATTGCATGGTCTTTTAATTTGCCAACAGGCGAACTAAAACCATCGTGATGGTAATCTTTACCATGCCCGTTTAATTGCCGGTTATCGAAGGCTAATGCTGTTGCGCCTGCAGTTTTGATGAATACAGGTTCGCCGTGTTCGTTTGTTTTAAAATCAACCAATGTGCCTGATACCTGCAAGCCGGAGCTATACACCACTGTGCAGGTGTTTTTGCTCTCCACGGCCTTCCGCAAACCGAAAGCGCCGCCTACGCGGAATGACATGGTATTGGCAAACGTTTCCAATACTTGTATCAGGTTTTCGAAAGTGGGTGTTACAAACAGCTGAGGCTGGGTTTTCGTGATGTCGTAAGTATAGTTTACTGCATCAATGGTATAGGGTAATTTCTTAATACCTGTATCCATGCAACTGGCGCTTTCGCCGATGGAGGATAGTAGGCCAGCACCGTAAATTTTAGGGCAGTCAAGCGTGCCTATCAGGCCATATTCAACCGTCCACCAGTGTAAACGGCTTAACAGGGCCATTTCCGATGGTTCACCCATATTGGTCTGGCGATAGTTAACCAATTCTTCGGCTTTTGCTATTTCGGCTTCATCGGCATCGGGCATTTCTTTTAATATCGATAACGCCCTGATCGCTTCGTACAACTCGAAATCCTGCGCCGAAAACATAGCTTTTGCGCCTATGGAACCAAAATAACTCAGGTATTCGTGGTAATCCTTATCGGCGATAATAGGAGCATGACCGGCTGATTCGTGGATGATATCGGGCGCGGGTGTATATTCAATATGTTTCAGCTGGCGGATATCGGCCGCAATAACCAGTACGCGGTAGGCCTGGTACTCCATAAATGCAGCAGGCGGTATAAAACCATCCACAGTAACAGCACCCCAGCCAATTTTGCCGAGAGCATCGTTCATTTCCTGCAGGTTGGGTATTTTTTCGATGGTTAACCCAGCTTTTTGCAGGCCGGGGATATATGGGTAATAAGCAACATCTTTTAAGTAGCTGTAGTTTTGCCGCATTACATAGCGCCAAACCGCATGGTCAATAGGCGTGTAATGCTCGTAATGCTGATCTACAATAAATTGCTTTAAATGCGCAGGCAAGGCAGCCACCTGTGCATTGTTAAAATTATTTTGGCTCATTAATCGCTAACGGTTTATAAACGAACGCAATTTAGGGAATTAAGTTTATTGAGTTGATAAAGTTGATTGGGTTAAATGTAGGGGCCGCCCTTGTGGCTGCCCTCGTACGCGATAGATAGTTGCCATCGGTCATTAACTATTGCCATCAACCAGGCCGCCTACTGCTATTGCTTGCCCACCTTCAGGGCGACCACAAGCGATCGCCCCTACACAATATTAATTATTGATTAGTTAATTAATTTCTTCGTTAGCAGGCAGTCCTTCTTGCAACCGGCTTGGGCGTATAACATAATAAACCCCTAATAATGCAACTACAATGGATATTAAGTAGAAACTGAAGCTCAAATAAACAGCCATATCTTTGGCAATGTTAAACTGTTTCGATGCCGTTAAGAAGATAGCGTCCCTTACCCCGCCACCACCGAGGCTAAAGGGGATAACTGCAGCCATTGATGATATTAAAAATGATAAAAGATATGGAGAAGTCTTAGTTACAAAAAGATGAAAATCGCTTTGCGCAATTAGAAGACATACGATTACCAATATCTGCATAGACTGAACGCCGATAGCTTTTAAATGTGCTGCGACGAAATTGTGCGAATAATCTTTAAAAAAACGGTGTGTTACCCAGTAGTAAATAATGGTTCCCACTACGAATATACCGGTCGGTATACCAAAATGGACATCGATCTTTGGTATCAAAATAATTAAAGCTACAGTTATAAGTCCAATGGCCCAAAACCCGCTCAACCTGTCCAAAAGAATTGCCCAAAAAACTTTTTTTGTTGGCAATTTAAATCGTTTGTGCAGCAGGTATATTTTGTAACCATCGCCGCCTATGCCGCCGGGAAGCAAAACATTATAGCACATCCCCAGGAAGTATAACCTCAAATTAAACCGATAATCTAATTTTAGCCCTATTGATTTAAAAAAACTCAACAAACGCCACGATGAAAAAAGCATTGAGCAAAAGTAGCATAAAACAGCAGCGAACACCCAGGCTTTGTCCGCATGTATTAGCCTGTATTTTACTTCGGCCCAAGGGACTTTGCTAAATACATAATACAATAAACCGCCCGTAATGGCGATTATTAACACTATTTTAATGATACCCCAAAGTCTCCCTTTCCAGGTTTTATGTTCAACTCCTTCTTCTGCGGCATCTTCGGCTACTTCTTCAATCTTTGTCATTGCGGCAAAGGTAGGAAAAAGTTGATTGAGTTGGATTGGGTTGATTGAGTTGATTAAGGCAGTTTTTAACTTAATCCAACTCAATCAACCACTCACTTAATCAACCTATGGCTACTTTTTCTCCAATAGCTCTAAAATCCGGTCCAGCTTGTCAACCTCAATAGAATTCAATTTTTTCAACAATTGTTCAATTTCAATTTTAGCTTCACAATTTGTTCTGTAATCAGCATCGGCCTGGGCACGATCGCGCTCACTTTGGCGGTTTTGGGCCATCATGATGATAGGAGCCGCATAGGCCGCCTGGGTAGAAAATAACAGGTTAAGCAGGATGTAGGGATATGGGTCCCAATGTTGTACAAAAGCTATAACGTTCAGAATCATCCATACCGCAACTATTAAAGTTTGAATGATAATAAATCGCCACGAGCCCATTCCGTTTGCTACCTTGTCTGCCAGGCGCTGGCCAAATCCTAATGATTCTTTGTGCGTGTCATGCCATGTTTTGCTGTTTGCCATAAGGGGTATTGATTTTTAAGTTTATCTGGTTAAATATAGGGTTTTAATTTAGGTTGATTAGCTGAATTTGTTAATTACTTGATTGAGTGTGTATAACTTAACCCAACTTATTTAACCCAATCAACGTAATCCGGCTTAATCAACCCAAATTTTATTTTACCGATAAACTTTTATAGTTTAGGTTTGGGAATCCATCGGCCTCCGAGTGGTTTTAATTTGATTTTTGATTAAAAAACAGCAATATTTAAAATAAAACCGAGAAAAATACAGCATGAACAATGAAATGATCCTGGAAACCATATCGGTTACCAAAAACTATTTTGGCGATAAGTCTTCGGGCGTAAATAATGTGACCATTTTTATCCCGAAAGGTAAAATTACCGCCATTGTTGGTGAAAGCGGCAGCGGCAAAACTACCTTGTTAAACTTATTGTACGGCCTGCTGCAACCCGATCATGGTGAGGTGTTTTTCAAAGAAGAGATGATTCTGAAACGCGAAGAAAAGTTACAGCCTGCGCACGAGGCCATGCGCCTGGTAACCCAAAATAACCAGGAT
>Ga0206947_1095_pt1 | contig 25950 bp, 32 predicted proteins | sample Alteio_BWOrgHeat_3_FD_153239 | JGI IMG/M metagenome (GOLD analysis project Ga0206947, IMG submission 153239) | Enriched cells from forest soil in Barre Woods Harvard Forest LTER site, Petersham, Massachusetts, United States -... | ecosystem: Environmental > Terrestrial > Soil > Temperate forest > O...
GAGAGCCTGAACGACTGCGATCATGTTTGTGAGCAGGTCAACAAGCACGTGGCGCATACAGCCAATCCCGTTAAATCACGAAGCTTCGTCGAATGGGATATGGGAATGAAGCATCTGGAGGATGCTCAAAGGGCGATTTGTAAAGCAGCCATCACCTTAGAAAGAGATATTTTACAGATACAAAACCGTATCGAAATCATTCCCGTTTCTCAGGACGATATCGCACAAGACTTAAGACTTTGGGTGCCTGATCAGTTCATCGCAGATTTGTATCAATTCTGGCACAATCACACAAAGAAAGTGAATTCGTGGAAGCGATAGTGAGCCAGGAGGGATGTTTAAAGTACTTTTGCTCTTTACGTCATAATTCAGCCATCGGTTCCCAAAAATGCTAGCCGGTAACGACATGAAGTATAACTGGTTTCTAATCGGGACGCATGAGGCCGATTGGAAAAGAAAACCACCGGCCGCCTGGTCGTCGTTCGCAACAGCCCGGAGGAAATCGCCTTCATCCATCCGACCACGGAACGGGCCGTAATCGGGAGATGGCATTGGCAAGGTGGGCGAGGGGTGGAGTTCCGAGTCGAGAAACCTCTGCCGATTGCGTGTTGGGACCTAAAAAGAATCGCTTGAGGTTACCCGATTACCAGGGAACCATAACTCAAATGCTTTAGAACATGGGATTTTTCAAAAACCTTTTTTTGGCCCCCAAGTCGAAAGATCCGATTTCTGCACTCATTAAAGCAATATCCTATTCAGCGCATCGCACGACACAAAAGCTGTGGCCTTTACGTGGCATGGAGGGTACAGAGCTTAAAAAAACGATCCGGTCAGTGACGTTGGCCGCAGCTGATCGTGCGACACAAAAACTGGGGCCTTTAGAACCCGTCTGGATAGGTTTAGACGCCATGGAAGGAGAGATTAAACCCGAAGACTTTCCATGCTATGAGGAGCTTCTTTCGGAGCTTTTATACTTTTATATGCACATAACCCTCCGACTAGCGCATGGACAACACTTCAGCGAACCCGAAATCAAGAAACTACAGCATGCAGTCTTTCCAATCCTTGTCGAGGCAGCCGTCGAGGGTCCCATTGGCCACTGGTCCGAAGAGACAAAAGCCAAACTCAAAGCGGAGCACTACGAGAATATACAGTCTGCTGAAATCGAGTATGCCTCTTGCAAAGGAATCCTCCCAACCGACGATCAATTCGTTATGGGCGACACCGTTTATGCCACGCTCGCACGGAACATCGAGACACGATTAGAAAAGTCTCATGATTGGGAATTATCGCATCTCATCATTTCTGAAGTTCGTGAACAAATATGTGCGGAGGAATTTCCCAAGCTCATCGCTGCGGCGAGAGGAAAAGCGTTATAAGCTGCAACCCGCTGTCTCCAACGGGCCGTGGACGCCTTCAAACTTCTCCAGGCTCAACCGCCAGAATTCCTCGAACAGGTCGTCCATTATTGCTTGCGATGGGCGCACGGGCCGATTCCAAAGTGCGCCAGAATCTGGACGGCCACGGCCAGTTGCTCCCGGCAGTCCTTGCAGGTCCTGGTCTTTGAAAAAAGCGTGTCCCCGGCTGGCGGCAGAGGGCGCATGTTGCGGGTTGGGATTTCCGATAAATGATCGGAACGTTTAAAAGTACGATGACCTCCCGGCCCTGCTTTCCGTGCGGCATCGCTTCCGCATCCAAGGTCATCCGATAAAGGATTTCAGCCGTTTTTTACTCTCCTTGTCGGGGCTTCGCCCAGTCACGCCGGTTCCAGTAATCGCTGGCCCACGCTGGGGTGCTGCAGAGCGGCGTGCAGATGACGCAGTGGGTCCCCTTGCAATAGACCGCCCACCGAGCGGTCGCAAGGGTCATGCTCCAAGATGGCTGGGCCAGCGCAGTGAGCGCAGGGCAAGAGTTCCGGGTGAGATTCTGTACTCGTTTCACGGCAGCTTGAGTCTCACGTTATGCCTAGCGGCCTCATCGGACCGGGAGAAGGCCCGTGGCCAATCCGCTGGCTGAAAGACGGCCATTATGCCAGCCGAGGCGAAAGTATGACCCGGAAGGCATGGACCAAAAGGGGATCGCCACGATATGCGTTGGAAGATGGAAGAGATGATGAATTTAAGCGGTGATGAGCCGGATCTGCAACAGTTGGCCCGCTCCTTTCCCACAGGAACCCCCAGAGTGGAAAAACGTGACGGACACTACTTGTTGATCCTGGAAAGCGACGAGTCACGTGATGACGAAGCTGTTATAGCTGATGGCACAAATGTGCTGCACCAAATGGTGGGCATTATGCTGAAGGATGGACCCAACTTTCATCGGCCAAGGATTAGAGGCATGACAAAGCAAAATGCCGACGGATCGCTCAGCCATTACGTCAATATGAGTGTCAAGATGGAGGCCAGAAGCTCCATGACTCTCAATGTGAGGCTTATCGGTCCAGATGGAAAAGAGATCGAAAGAGAAAAAAGACCGAAGAAATTGTGACTCAGAACAAATGACCGCTGAGAAGGTGGGAATTGAGTGGCCAAACAACTGCTTGCGGCATTCCTTTTGCAGTCACGCTGTAGCGTTGCACGGCTTCACTTGGACTTCGCCATCCATAGAGGTGGGGGAGTGGGTCCAGTTTGAATAAAATCTACAATTTGAGAGCCAGCCGAATAATTTAGCCACTTGCCGAAGGGGTCTTGGTAAAAGTATACATCCTCGTTGATGTGTCTTATTCCAGGTGGGGAAATTCTACCCGAAGTTTGTACAGCGTTCTCTACCTGTGTGACGTGAATTCGAAGAGGATAAAGCACCGTCCCGACCGGAATTCCTTTGCCCCCACGGCTTTCCAGTTGTGAGCCATATTCGATCTTAGCTATCGTTCTGCTGTCTATGTTGGTAGAAAAATTCAATTTCACTCTTTGTAGTGATTCGTCTTCGCCCGCCTTCCAATTGTCAATTGCCCTTTGCGGTGGCAAATTTGCAAGATTGGCAGCAACCGAAGGCTTTTGAAGTGCTGTATTGGCAAATGTCCAAACGCAAAAAAGAATGACCAAAACAGCGATCCCTACTGCGACCCTATGTATTTTGCTTAGACCACCAAACCAGTCTAACAAGGCATAGGTCGTTTTCGATAATCCAGTTTTGGTAGCCATCGCAGCGGAATACTTAGCCTGTTCTTCCGGTTTTTGAGAACGACCATGGTAAAGTGGGGTCTCAGTCCAAGGAGTACTTTCAAGCCAGCGGAACCAGTGTTTCAAATCCGTTTTCATATGGAAATCTTCGTTTTAGCCTTGGGTCGATGGGCGTCGTACTGGGCTAGAGGTCAAGCTGATCCTGAACGCCGGCGGATTCTCTGGCGGCTTTCTTGAAAGCGTTCGGATCGATCCACGGGAGTTTGGGCTGAGTACCTTCGAACAGTTCCCGAATCGTTAAGATTTGCAGTTTCGGGAACTTGCCAAAAGGCGTCTCATAGTATCCAGATTTGACTGCTTCGAGGAGCATCGGTTTCGTTGGTTCTGCCAAAGTAATGAAGATTCCGATTTTGGCCTTTTCCCGATCAACGACGTGTCCCAAATCTCGAATCATCGGTACACCGACATTCCCGCCACCTTTGACTGACACAATGGCTCTTTCTATGACCTTGCCATCTGGCTTAAAATAGATCGATCCGTCGATCCCGGAGTCAGCACCCCTCTTTTTTCCGCCGAAAGGGACGGCATCGACAAGTGAACCTGCCCACCACTGGAATTGATACGGGTCGGCGTTGAAAAGCGCCCGTGCGCCACCCATGTCCTTCGGGGTACCCTCGACTTCAAATTGACCTGTGGGAAATGCTTCATGAATGCGCCTCTCGATAAGAGAGATTGCGAGGTGAGTGATGTCTATTCCAGTCCACATCCGGCCAAGCTTCTGCGCTGCGTGGATCGTTGTCCCACAACCACAAAATGGGTCAAGAACCGAGTCACCTTCTTGGCTGGAGATTTGAATGATGCGCTCTAGCAACGCCAGGGGCTTTTGTGTTGGGTAGCCCAACCGCTCACGAGCTTGCGAATTCAACGGCAAAATGTCGGTCCAGACATCATCGAGTGCACGCCCTTTCTGTTCGTCTAGATAGCGCTTAAAGCGGGGAACTGCTCCGGGGCTTGGTTGAATAACCAAGCCATCATGATGTGCAGCCTGCATCCGCAGTTTCGTCCATCTCCACACCCTGGTAACACCCAGAAACTCATAAGTGAGATTCGGACGATTTGGATTAGGATTAATCAAATTGTCGAGTTGATAGAGGCGTCCATCACCATCACGGTGAGAGTACTTTGAAGCTGTCTTCTCGTCTAAATTGTCTGCATCATAGGGTGTGTAAATGGCAGCGTCGTTCCACGTCGAGCGGTCCGTCTTTCCATAGCAGAAAATTACGTCATGGTTGTCGGCCAACCGTTTCGTCATTAACGACTTTGCCGCCGTCCTCTTCCAGATAATCTCACTTCGATAGTTCCGGGGACTAAAGTGGGCATCAAGCAGAATCTTAAGGTAATGGCTTGCGGTAGGATCGCAGTGTAAATAAAGGCTACCCGTCGACTTTAGTACACGATGCAACTCCGAAAGGCGGATTGCCATCATGGTCAGATATGCCATCATGTCGTTCTCTTTAAGAAAGCTGCGCAAAGCTCGAAGTATTTCTGCAAGGTTGCCATTGCCGCTCTTCATCACGCCATCGAACGCCTCTTCCGCACTGTCATTCCAGTGCCAGGTGTCTTCAAATGCTTCAACCTGTGCCTCGGAGTCTTTTCCAGTCGGACCCCTAAAGAGAACGTTGTAACTGCCCTGTGAGTTAAAAGGTGGGTCGAGGTACACCAGATCAACCGACTCGTCCTTAATGTGTTCTCGAAGGATTTGGAGGTTGTCTCCGTAGTACAGATGATTCATGCGACGCCGCTGTATGAATCAAACGGCAGCGTTGCCAAAATTTAAAAAGTGTTTATATTTTATTATCCATAGTTTCCATACTTTAAACCAACCGCAGCGGGACTAAACAAATATGGAGCGGTAGAGTCAATCACTAAGGTCTAGCCGGACCCGTGTTCTCATCATCACCTTCTCCGGATTGCGGAGTCAGATCAGCAAAGTAATCGAGTAGCATCCGATGAATGAAGATGTAGCCACCGCCCACTTTCTTCAGGAGAGTAAGTCTGGCGCATTGGTCGAGGAACTTGACAAAATTAAGAGGCGTATATCCCTTCCACCAAAAAATCAGGCGCAGCACGTAGTGCTTGATTACCGCTGAACCACCTCGATTTAACCCGACGATCAGCCCGAGGAACAGCGCCAAGAGCAGGAGCGGACGCAGGTCGATTCCACCCGGCACGAACAACCAAAACAGCCCGAAGATCAGTCCGGCGCTCGACGAGGCAACGAGGAATACAACCAAAAAACTTCTCATCGATAGCTTGATCCCCTGATTAGGAGATGCTTTGCCCACTTTGACCCTATAGGTAAATCCATATAGCAAACTGCCGCTCAACAGACCACCCATAACGCCGACCAGGCCGGTTATCAGCCCAAGGCGCAGCCCGAAGATCGGCCCGCCGATCAGCCCGCCGATCAGCCCGAGGATCGGCCCGGCGATCAACCCTTTTATCAGCACAGCCAGCCACGTGCGTTTCAGAGCAACCCAAGACTGATGCCAATTCCAACTTATAGATTCCACCAAGTTAATTTGATTCAGTAGGGTGCGTGCGGCACTGCCGAACAGCCCGAAGGCCAGCCCGCCGATCAGCCCGCCGATCAGCCCGCCGATCAGCCCGCCGATCAGCCCGCCGATCAACTCGAAGAGCAGCTCGAAGAGCAGCACAAGACTCAAAATTACGACGGTTCCATATGCTACCCGGTTAGCTCTTGTACCTAACCAACTCGGTTGAAGTCCCTCAACGAGGAAGACCGACTGCGAGTGTTCGCTCATCTTCCCAGCCAGCCATGAGAGCCAACCGATGACTTTCTCCTTTGGAAAGACATGTGAGGTCGTTCCTTTCCGGTGAAACATCTGTTCGACGTAAAGTCCAAAGATCCGCTTTCGGCGTTCTTCGAGTGAAACCTCTTTCTGCCCGATCAAACCGTTACTGTCTACTCCTTGATAGGCTAGGCTCATTATGCTGAGCATCAGCGGTGTCTCTGCCAATTCGTGCAATACGGGATCAATTTCTAGGGCCTCACGAAGTGCCGCCAATTTCGCTCCGCCCGCAGCGAGATACTTCCTCACCTCATCAGGACTCAAAGGCTCGATGCAAATGGCTCCGTTCAGTTTCAGGCGTTCGGGGAACCAGCGATATTCGTTGAGCCGACAACAAACAACGAGTCCGCACGGTTTTGACTCTTTGATTGACTCTTCGATAAACGCATTGATCGCAGCCACGCAATCGGGTTGCGCTGCCGTCTCGACTTCATCCAGACCGTCTAGCAGCGGCAGGAGATAACCATGCTGAAGCCAGAGACGAGCGATTTTTACTGGCACCCGATACTTCTTCCAAAGCTCGTCCACGATCCATTCCGCAATCGGCTGTTTCTTCTTCCAACTCGATAAGTTTAGAATGACCGGCACCCGCTCATTGATGTCGTCCTTGGCTCGCTCAAGGAGGGTTTGAGCCAGATCGAGCAAGGTCGTAGTCTTGCCAGATCCTGGCTCGCCCAGGATGAGCAGTGAACCCGTCGCATCAAATATGGTCTCGACGTCTCTATCGTCCAATGCTGCAGAATTCAAAGCATCCGAGACCTCGACAGTGTACTTCCAAGGGGCATCAATAGCCTTGTCGACTTTCCGCTTGCCTAGAGAAATCAGCACTTCGTTGTAAAGGGAGTGTTTGAGAGCGCCGTCGACCCAATATTCCACGACTCTGTTTCGAAGAATTTTGAGTTGGCTCGCCTGCTCCTCATTTGGCGCTACGGCAAGAGGCTGATAGACCCTCGCTTTGCCGGGAACCAGGCGAGATTTAGCCGCCTCCCGCATCGTCGCCGGTTGCTCCGAGGATGCGACGTCGACGAGTTCTTGAGGCTTTTTACCGGTAATACCCCAGATCAATCTTTCCAGAGGTTGTGAATTGGTTCGGAAATCAACACAATGAAGATTTGCCAATGGCCAAGGCAGCACCGGTGTGGCTTTGGCTGAATCCAAAATCACCGGGATGACGACACATTTCTGGGTCACGAATCGGTTGAGAAAGGACTGAATCTCCTGATCCTGCCAGGGGCCGAGACCACTCTCACCCACAAAAACCGCTGCAGATTTTATACTTGCTATCTGTTGTCCAAGCGCAGTTTGCCACGAGGTTCCAGGCCTAATTTCATCTTCATCTAGCCATGGTTTGATGCCCTCCTTGACCAACATCTGTGCGATCTGACGGACGGCTGGCTTGTCCTCGCTGTTATGACAGAGAAAAACATCAAAGATTTCGGCTTTGGAGTCTTGTCCGTTCACACGGAGGCAATTCTATAGGGGAAACGGGAGTCTAAGACAAATCAACTTCGTAGCCCGTTAGCTCGACCTCTCCCTCACCACTTCTTTCGCATTCTTATCTTCCCTGATTCCTAGAAAAACCGGCTGGCGGAGTCGGTCATCCCGTGTCCATTCCGTGAATTTAATCCGGCAGACGATCAAACAATCAGCCAATGCTTTCCAATTACAGCAATTAGCACGTCGCATTCGCTAACCTTCTTTTGGATGACTTTAACAAAGTCGGCATCCAGGGCGATCCCATCTATGTCCATGAAAACTTGCTTACGATCAAAATGCTTAGTCAGGCGGTCATACAAGCGTCCCGCTGACCACCGACTTTCCTCACGACGATAACCGATAAAGATTGGGCCACTCATTCTCTGCCTCGGGGTCAAAGGGATTGAGACCGCAATGCGCACCAGCGGACTCAGATTCTTAGATGGAAAAATCGGCAATTGCGAGCGTGAACTCCACCCGGCCGGCGGCTCTTCACCCGAATGGAGTACCACTGGTTTAGCGGTCTGAAAGAGGACGGGCTATTTGCGCTCGTCCATCGCTTCAATTGATGGCCGCTTGTTGCGTGATGTCGAGAGAACGGGCGAAGTCATGGCGGGCCTCCCTGGGAAGCTTAGTGCCCGATAGAAGGACCTTTATCGCCCGTCGAGCATTGGCCCGCAGATACCGGGGCCTATTGCGGGCGAAGAGATGTTGTCTCGCTCACGAGGGGTATCAGAGCGAATTGCCTTTCGAGCATATTCCAAACGGCTCGGTTAACAGCCCAGAAAGTCCGGTTGACTACGCTGAAGCCCGAGCGAGCGCCCGCCTGGAAAACCTTGGCCGAAAACAAGTGCGGAACCTAAACTATTGGCCTAAAATGGGCGAAAAACATTGCACAAATGAGCTATTTGGTGTAATGTTTGGTCTATCCCATAAACGCTATCGACGCTAAACCAAGGCTGGAAGCGGCTTAGATCCTAATCGGAAAATAAAGCGTTGGGCAAACATTACACAAAACGAGTATGAACCATCCCCGACGAGAACGGTCCCGAGAATATCTGGCTCCGGATGAAGTCCAAAAGCTTCTAGATGCCAGCCGCAAAGAAGGACTTTCCCGCAATCGGGAGCGTGACTATTGCCTACTGCTGCTGATGTTTCGCCATGGCCTCCGAGTGTCAGAAGCGTGCCGACTAAAAGTATCCGATGTTAATGTCAAAGAAAAGATCATCCATATCCAACGTCTGAAAAACGGCAATCCTACCACTCAGCCAATGTACAACGGTGAGGTTAGCGCTGTGAATGCGTGGATTAAAGCTCGGCAGCAGATGCAGCCACACTCTAATTTTCTCTTCCTGTCTGAACGTCGCAAACCACTCTCCCGGTTCACAGTCTGCGTACTGATTAAGAAGTATGCAGATGCTGCTGGCCTCGGAGAGTTGGAGATCCATCCCCATATGTTGAGGCACGCCTGCGGTTATTCCCTCGCCAACCGGGGTGCAGATACTCGACTGATACAGGATTATCTTGGGCACAAGAACATTACGCATACGGTGCGCTACACAAAACTTGCACCTGGTCGATTTACCGGACTGTTTTGAGGATGAGACTGGTCGTGGCGGGCGGCGAGTGTTGGTCGGCTCCAAAGAAGGTCGTCCTTCGAACTGAACAGAACTCCGGCGCTTAAAACCGGGAAATTGCGTTGCCTGGGTCAAGTCCAATAGTCTAGTTGGGACAAGACGGTTAACCAGCCCTTTTCTTTCTGGGAATTTGATAATGCATTCGTGGGCGTAGACACTCAGTCCGTTCGGATCATCACGATCCTTGGTTATCCCGTGGCTAAACTTGCTCGATTGACTCAAATAGGAACTTCCAGATATGCTTGATGGAACTCGGCGGGCTATAACGGAGGTCGAAAATCCAATGGCAAACCCATCCCAGGTTTCTTTGCTCAAGAAGGGCGTTAAGGCTTGGAATAAATGGCGACTCGAACGTGAGCCGGGTAAAGTCGACCCGAGGCAGGTGAACCTGAGCAAGGCGGACTTGAGAGGGGTGAACCTGAGAGGGGCAAACCTGAGCTTGGTGAACATGCTCGGGGCGGACCTGAGCAAGGCCGAACTGAGCAAGGCGGACTTGAGAGGGGCGAAACTGAGAGGGGCTGACCTGAGCTTGGCGAGCATGCTTGGGGCGGACTTGAGCTTGACGGACCTGAGCGAGGCGAGCCTGATCGGAGCGGATCTGTCTGTGGCGGACTTGAGAGGGGCGAAACTGAGGGAGGCGAGAATGACCGGGGCGAACCTATTTAGTGCTTTTTTGGACGGCGTAAATTTCGAAAGGGCGACTGTCGGTGAGACACTTTTTGGGAGCGTCGACCTTTCATCCTGCAGCGGACTGGACTCGGTTGAACACGTAGCGCCGTCTACGCTCGGAGTTGACTCGATCATTCGTTCAAAGGGACGAATCCCCGAGATTTTCCTGCGTGGTGTCGGTTTGCCGGATGAGTGGATTACATACATTCCGTCGCTGGTTGGAGATGGCATCCAGTTCTTCTCTTGCTTCATCAGCTACAGCAGCTTGGACAAACCCTTCGCCGTTCGATTACACGACGCCCTCCAGTCCAAGGGAATTAGATGCTGGCGAGATGAAAAGCAGTTACTACCCGGTGACGACATATCAAGAGAGCTGGAACGAGGCATTCACCTATGGGACAAATTCCTGCTCTGTGCTTCAAAAAATTCGCTTACAAGCTGGTGGGTAGAAGACGAGATCAAAACAACTCTTGAGAAAGAGCGGGCGCTTCGAAAAGAAAGAGAAAAGCCTGTTCGTAAGCTGATACCGCTGAACCTCGACGGGTACATGTTCTCGGACGAATGGGATTTAGGCGTCTTGGCGACCGAAATAAAGTCCCGAGTCGCTGCTGATTTCCAAGGTTGGGAAACCAACAAACAAAATTTTGATATTCAAGTGGACCGGGTGATTAAGGCGCTTCGAGCGGATGAGGGAGCACGGGAGCTGCCGCCGCCGTCTAAGCTGTAAAAATCTGAACCTGCTCTTCGGTAGAGGTCTGGTCGAATATGTGTGCATCGGCGGCACCAGGACCAGAAAGAGAAAGGTCCCCTGCAGGCGGGCCGTGGTCACCTCGGCGTCCCCGCCAGTGCGACGGGCGAAGGTCAAGCCGATAAGCTATTAAAATTTGCAAACTCGTGAACTGTATATTGGTACGAGCATACTATTAGCCGCACTTTCAAAGTTCCCCATTCCCGTTGAGCGAGGGGAAATGAAAGCTAAAACCTGGAACGCCCTTAAAGGAAAAGTCATGACCGTCCACGGACCGGATCTCGACTGGTGGGCCGTCCGGGTTAGGGTGAATAAGATCATGGCCCAATGTTCCGGCTTCTCGCCCGAAGACCCCGGCATCTCGCCCGTGGACGCCTTCAATATAGCGTACAAAGAAACGCCCCTCCCTTACCGTAAAAACAACCCAGACGGCAGTCCCACCGCTCTGGTGGTACTGGAATACGGTGCGGCTCTCATTTTGCTGTTGACCATCGTCTTCGCCGCTTACGCCTCTATTCTCCTCGGCATATGCTTAGTGACCGCTCTGGTCCTGGGAGGGGTTGCGGCGGTAGCGGGACTCTTCCGCAGATAAGGGACTATTGAAATCCAAAACCCGGCTAGCCAGCGTCTCCGGACGAGTGGAAACAACCAGGGGTTGGTCCTCGACGTTCGCTTCAGGGAGGATGACCTGGATGTGGCTCAAAAGGAAGGTCGCCTTCCAATTTTGAAAACATGACTGACACGTTTAAAAAAATAAGCCGTGGAGACCTCCGGCAGTTGAAGCCGGGTGCCTGGGTCGCTTGGCATCGAAACAACGCCGGTGATTGGGGTCTTTCCCCTGGACTTTTGTGGGAAGAAGGGCAGGTGATAGACTCTCCCATCCGCTGCTTCCACGACATCAATATACGCTTCAACGGTCTTTGCCGCTTAGTCCCTAAAAATCGCCTGTACAAGGTCATGCCGGTCATCGGCGTCGAGGCCATGCATGAAGACTACGATTGCAATTCGTGAAACCTCGAAAGCACTAGTAAAACTTGCGAAGCCGACGACCGGCCCGGAGTTTCTGAGGCTCTGACTAACTATGAGACTTTCCACCAAACGCCACGGTTACGTCAGTGCCTTCTACTACAAAGACCCGGCACTCCCTCATCGATACATCCTCAATGGGCGTACCGCAGCGGGGAATCTGGTCTGGATGTTTGAGCATATCCTCAGACGCCGGCCTGACCTCAACAAGGCCGATATGAAGCTTGTAGCGACTGATGAGGGGGTCTGGATGAAGAACTGCAAAACCGGAGGGCGACTGTACGCCATGAAGACCGGCAAGTATATCGGGTGGTACGACGAAGCGCCGATTATCGGCATGGACCGCATGCACGAACTCTACGATATCAACCGATGAAGGTTTTCGTCGCCCGCTGTGGAATGCGCTTGTGACAATCAGTTGGCATTTTCTGCCAGACTCCTGGGATAAACTCCTCTCGCCACTCTAGGCTTTCTGAAAGCGGTCCAATGTATGCACATCCAGAGCGTGGATCGGTTGCTCCGCTCGGTAGATGACTCCCCACCAATGGGGAAGTCATCCATTCTCAGGTTAAGTACTCACAATACGGACTTTCGTGCCACGAGTGTATGAAGCCTTGAGGTTTAACGCCTCTCTTTGGCATTGTGAAAGCGGCCTGAAATGCTCGAAATTGGAGGGCGATGCCCTCGGTCTATCCTGGGATTAGCCATATTCCGATGGGATAGTATATCATCGTAACAATCAGGTCGGCGGTTCAATCCTGGCTGAAGACTTTTTTCCAAAGTCTGATCGAAGTCGTATCAATTCACCTAGCCAATTTCGCACTTTAGCGGTCGGAAGTGCCGCCTCATCAAAGGGATTGCCGTGTGCGATGTCATCACGATATTGTTTGGCATTGTCAAATTTAGTGATCATATTGTCGAGATCCTTCAAGCCCAAATATGAGGCGACTAGGGCGAACCTGAATCCAAGCGGATAAGTTCTACCAATTTGGCCTGTTTTCATAAGGTCCCGTATCCGTTCAACGTACTCGTAAATCCGTGTCGAGAGGTCTGCTTCAGTGAGTTGAAGCAAATCCTGTTTGTGCTGTTTATAGAACTTGCTCAGGAAAGAATCCAAGGCGGTGAATGCGAACACGAACGACCGCAGATTGTCCCTCCGGTTCAACAATGAATCCGCCGAAAGCCTCGTCGCTGTTTCTAAGGTAAGCGAGTCATCCGGATCGGTGAAAAACTCTGCAAATGCGTCAAGACTGCCTGCTGGTATAGGCTTCAGCAAAGTAGGATTGGCCGACATGGAAAAGGTCATGACATACAACGGCTTGCCGCTAGGATGATCAGCTACAATACAGTCACCGACATTTTGCAGTCCGATCACGTCTGGCATCCCGAAAGACAGAAAGGCCTGCGCTTTGGTTATAAAGGATTTGTGCAGCTCTCTGACCTTATCCTTAAACATGTTTGGCAGAGCCAAACAAAAATTGCGTTCGTCTGATTCTGCAATTGTCCCAATGCTCGCAGCCTCCTCTTCATGAGATGCCTCGACTATCAAAAAAGCAGCATTGGAGCCATATCGTTTGAGTCTTTCTTGATTGGTCGCTGACACATAATCCGTGAACGCATTGAAGTCCCAACTTTTTCCCTGGAGCATCGTGGTTAAAAAGATGTTGCCGAGGGTGTGAACAGTATCGATGTGATGCAGACCTTCATAGCTCTGGTCCGTCAGGTAAATCTTTTTGCTCTGTTCGGAATCTGAGTAGAGCAACCTGGGTCCCTCCAGTGGGTTTTGAAGTCCTTCCACCAGATAAGCGGCAGTGTAACGAAATGTCAGTATGTCACTAGGCTGGACGGTTCGGGATGACTTCATATGCTGAGCTGGTGCGAAACTGGCCGGGGGGCCAGATCAGGTGGTTCATGCCTCTGGTTTAATCTATGTCGGAGGGATGTTGCTGCCGGGGCACGATAATAGCCCATTCATCTGAGCTACCCTCGTCCGGCCCTAATGGCTCTCCCAGGAATTTCTCTTCCCTAAACGTTGTTAGGAATACCCCCACGACCATGGTAAAGACCCTTTCGAAGTTCCGACCGATACCCTGTCGCATAGAATCCGGCGATGTGCTGAAATTCCTCTCGGTCATCAGCAACCAGCACCAACAAGGCAACGCAGAGGAAGCAGGGTCGAAATTCAATAGCATCAAGGCGAAGAAATACGACGATAATGATGGCGCTTCCGCCAATCGTCGTTGTTCACCGAATTGTTGGGCACGTAGCCGCTCGCAAACTGACGCTGTTTGGCGGTTTTCGCTGGGCCGGTGTGAACGAACCTTCCAGCCGGGAAGTCACCGGTTGCATGAGGCTGCGAAGCCGCCAAATGACCGCCCGACATGTGTGTGCTGGTTGCCGCAGTCGAGGAACGACCACCCGACATGTGTGCGCTGGTTGCCGCAGTCGAGGAATGAGCGCCACTCGGCCCGCTCCAGGAATTAGCGTTTCCGTGGCCACCGCCACCATGCCCTCCGCTTGATGCGGTTGATCCGCTTGATGCGCTTGTTCCTCCTCCGGAATGCCCAGCTGCCGATTCGACGCCAACCACCATGGGAAACACTCCAATCAAAGCAATAAGGATGTTGCGCTTCACAAAAGAATACATCTTAAAACTCCTCCGTTGCTCAAATATATGGCTCAGAATTCAGAATTCAAACCGCCGATGAGTCCCGTGGTTCGCCAGTCCAAGGGAATTAGATGGGTTGTCCCGGCAGCGGAAGCATTGAGGCATACGAGAGGGCAGTGCATCTCCGTTTATCAACGCTACGTATCAAGTGAGTCCCACTCGTCACCACCAGCCCAGCGCAGTGCAGATAGTTTACCGTTAATCATGCCCCATTCCAAATCGGTAAATGGTCCGAGTTCACCGCCTTCAACATCGTATTTCGCTCGAATCTTTTCGGCGGCTTTAAGCGCACCCTTCCAAATTTCGGGATCACACGTCTCAGTGCCATTGTTTAAATTTTCAAACATCGGGACGTGGCAGCGATTGTACCAGACCTGGTCGATCAATTTCTCGACGGCGTCCCCGATTTCCGCATCCGTGCGAGGCGCTGGCACATACTCCAAAATATCTTCGAACCTCTGCACATCCACGGAAGCTTTGCTTTCGTCTGCCTTCACTGCAGCGAGCATTTTTTCCGCCATGAGACCTCGCATATCCAATACAAAGCCATCATCATGGCTCTTTTCACGAATAGTCTCCATTTCAGCCACGTTAGCGGGCTTGAATGCCTCCGCCAGAATGAAGACGAGGTCTTCGGTCGAGGACTCGGAGCGTCCGAGATCCAGTGCTTCACAAAGTTGGTCCAGTGCTGCGTAAATCTTGTCGGTTCGACTGTTCATGCTATTAAAGAGTGTAAGGAGCCTGGGACATACCTTTTTTTATTAGATTCTCGACGTCGTTAATTGCTCTGCAAATATCTGCGCCTCCAGCAGCGTTAGGAACTGGCGCTCACCATTAAGCGACCAATTTCTCGCACTGCGGTCGTAACGGATGTCGTGCACATAACGGTCAGCATCCACGTAGTACTGGTAAGCTTTCTCTGACCGATGACCGTGACCGCAGCCGCCGGTTACAAATTCCCAACGAGGATAGACAATCTTCTTTTCAGTTCGGTTCTTCATGTGGAAAAAGTTAAAATACAGACGCTCACTTTGAAACCACTGCGTTTATCCTCTCCCGATGAGACGCTGGTACTTCAACCTCCACCATATCAACTGTCCGGTGAAAGCTGCCGTGTTCAATAACCTTGCCTATCTATTCAACCCGCTGCCTGAAATGTTCCTGACTCTCAGTTAAAGTGGTGACCCTTCCACTGGGCGCAACCTTAGCGAAGATAGATGATCTAAAAGCGATTTTCTTCAAACCTGCTGCTTGCTTTTCGGTTAACCCGGTTGAAGCAGCGAAATCGATGCCGCCTGTGCTTAGTTTTTTACGAACTTCTTCTGCGGTTGTCATTGTTAGTTCATAGAACCAAATCGGCCCGGAAACGTTTTACAGGGTCACCCACCATGGCAACAATTGAGAAGAGGATCAGTTACGTTTGAACCGTTCGGCGTCGTCGGCTTCATACCTCGCCAAAGCCTGCTGAATCCTGTTTGCCATCGGACCACGCATGTCAGTACAGAGGCCTTCATCATCGTGATGAATCGTCTCCATCTCTTCCGCATTGGTCTCATTAAAGGCCATGGCCAAGACGAGAAAGAGGCGTTCAGTCGAAGTTTCGGAGCGCCCTAAGTCCAGGGCGTCACAAAGTTGATCAAGTGCTGCGTAGATTTTTTCGGTTCGGTTGTTCATTAATTCATTAAGGGCGTGGATTTCTCTTTTGCAGAAGCGACTCTTTCAAGGACCAAAGAAGGGGTACCGGGATGTTCCTTATGCCGCAAATAAACCAGTAAAAAGCGGTGCCGGAGTTCTCCTCCGGTTCCATTTCCCGGCGTTTGGTTATTGGTTGATAAACTTACTTAACCGTTTTTGAAATTCAGGAACGAGTTTGCCGTCCTCACTATCAACCTGCTCCTCATCGCAAAAGAGCACAATCTTACCCGCCTTGAGGAAAGCTTTATGCTCCGGTAGTACTGCGGACACTTCAAAGACCGCTTGCCCAAGGGTGGGCTGCAATACATCTACCGTGAGTACGCCAGCCGTCACTAACTTATCTACGAGAGGTGTGTAATAAGCGGCTACCTCCTTGCTTAAGGAGACGTATTCTTCACTGACCTCCAACTCGGATTCAAGCTGATCGGGTACAGCTTTCGCATCAAACGGTCGACACAAGCTAGCATATCCTGACGAGAACTGCTGGTAGTATAATTCAGCGAGCCGCTCCAGCGTTTGGCTCATTTGTTTTTCCATATCCATGTTAAGACCGGAACCATACGGGGGGCTAAGTTTACAGTCAATATGGTAAATTCTTAAAATTCTCAAATCAACGACTCAGTCGGCTGGGCCTGGATACCGCCGCTATCGCCTCAATTGAGTCCTGGACGGTGTTCTAAAGTTATCTCTGGTGTCTCGCTCATCTCCAAAACTTTACACTCCAGAATTGTACCTAACGCAAGGTCTTTACCAAAATATCGAATGGCGCCTGGTTCTTCCTCGAAATAACTTTCAATATTAGTGGTGTCAGAAAAGTGTGGCTGGTCCAGCTCGACATCAAGCGTAACCCGCAGTTTGACTTTCTTTGTCACCGCTACGCAATCTCTGAGATGCGAAGTACCAATTTTCTGTTCACAGTAAAAACATTTATCCGGTCCGCCTGCGGGACGTATTCCGTCATCATTTGGAGCAACTAAAGGAAAGGGTATCACAATACTCATAGAACAAATATCAGCTGGGATGTTTGGTGCGCTACCGCCCTTGGGCCGCCGCCGGCAGAGGCATCATTGCGTTGTACGCAGCGTCTAACGCAGCGTCTCTAGCGTCTATTTGAGCAGCCGATTCCTTACCCTTGGGGTTATACTTCTCCTCAATGGCATTTAGACGAGCGATGACGGTGTCCAGCTCCACGGCATACTCCTGAAGAAGCGCCAGAGTGCTGGTATCCTCTTTCTCGCCGTACTCCTTAGCGCCCTCTTTCTCGGATTCAACGTCTTCCAAGATGCCTCTTTTCAAGGCTATCAGGACAAAGATTGATCCAAACTCCAATGCGGTAGTCTGGATTGCAGAAATCGCATCGGTCTTTCGTTTTTCAAACTGCGTTTTGGTAAGCATAGTTACTTATATAGAACGTTCATAGTCCAATGGGCCGGCGGAACCAGGGCGGCCGCTGTAACGCACCACGATGGCGCTGCAGCGTGTTTTGGCTTAAATCTGGTCATGCAGCGACATGCTGTGAAACCCCGCCACAGCGGCTTTCCTGAAAGGTCGCCCACCTCCACCGATCCAGCCCAGCCAACGCTTTCGCCCGGACCCGCTTCGCCATCGCCTGGTACTCCGCTATCGGCCAATCCATCTGAACCTTCCGGGGAAGCTCCGCTCGCTTGCGCAACAGGTCGGACACTTTCATTTAGTTAAGGTTTACGCTGTTCAATTTCGAATGGCCCTCGGATGATTATTCCGTTTTCGAAGAACACATATCCGTCTTCAACTCCGTGACCGCAGCAGGCAAACTTGACTCCTGGAAGGTTGGCGATACAGGGGTCATGATCGTTGGCTGGACGCTTCATTCCGCAAACGGCGCAAGGTCGTCTCCTGGTCGGTCTCGCCAGCTGAAGATTGATGCGTTTGTCTACCTGTTTCAGTGCGTTAACCCCAACCTTTCTAAGGCATCAATTGCCAGATGGGTTCCAGCAACCTCTCCACCAAGTGTCGCCGGCGATTAGGGCGAAAGTCCGCTGCTGATTTCCAACCGTTCTGCCGGTGAAATTTGCAATAGCGCACGGTGGTGCCGTTGCCAAAAAGATGCATGTTGCCGGTCCATTTCAGAGCGCCTTCCCAACGAGGAGGTTCTTGCCACCGAGTGTGCGGCAGATAAACGACGCAGGGTCTGGCGTCCAACTCCGGGTGGTTGATGTTGACTTGGTCCAGGGTGGTGTCGATCAGGTATTCGTCGTCACCGTCTGAGTCTTGGATGACCGTTACAAGGTGACCGTGCCACATGCCGGGTTCTGCCGCTGGTAGCCTGCTGCCGTCTCCAGCGGAACCTAGAACACACCCAGGACCGTTCTTCTCCGGGAACACCGCAGCCTCGACCCGCATGGGATGGATGTGCGGCCAGTCGAGCGTGCGCCTCAAGACGTCGCACACTACAGCGGTTGAAAAAATACAACTGTCCCGTGATTCGTAGAACTCGAAAATCTCCCGGTTGAACAGTGCGCACATGTCCTGAAGGGACTCGAAAAGGGCTTCGTCAATTCGGGTTCTCATCTTCAGTTCAATTCCGGTTTTCTCAACTCTGGTTTTATTTCCAGTTCCAGCCCCGCTGAGACAAACTCCAGATCCCTGCAAGAACTAGGAGTCTGAAGACCGATGTGATCAGCATCGGGGTGTTCGTCGGTCTCCACTAACTGGACGAATTCAATTCGGTGGGTCTGTCCGACTCCAGTCCAGACGATGACATGATAGTCCCTCCCGTTGCGCCCGTTGAGGATCTGCTGAAGATCCTTGATCACTTCTTTGGCGGTCATGCTTACGCCGTTCTGGGGAGAACAGTTAAGTTAAGGGTTAGTCTTCCTCCTCTTCGTAGGCCAGATCCAAGGCGTCACAGACGATCTCAAACCCGATTTCGCCCTGCTTGTGATCAGTTTCAGTTACGTCACTGCATACCTCGTCATTCCACTCATATTCAGGTTGAAAATGAGCGGAGTATTCAAGACCGGTTGTCTCCCAAGCCTCTCTCGCCTGTTCGGCGCTCTCTGCCGACACGGTAATGTAGTAGGTGCGAGTCTGGTCAATTGTTAGGCAATAGACTTTGGTGGGTGTTTCAGCCGACCGTGTCGGCTCCGTTGTGTTTTCCGTTTGGTTTTCCATGTGTTTAAGTCTTACTACTGCAGTGCTACATCGTCCTTATTGCTGTAGAGCTGCTGGGTTGCTATACGCCGCCATTTCTGCGTCGTGGGGTGATGCTCATCCATGGCGTTCAAATCTTCCATGGTGTACCAGCCTCCAGGCTTCACCATCGCCAACGCCCGTTTAGCAGGAGGCTTCATAAAATCAAAAGGGTTGTAGTTGTAACGCTCCGGCAACGTCAGCATACGCTTCTTAAGCCAAGCACCGTAGTCAAACGCTCGGCTCAACCACGCCTCGCCGTCACCGCTGTCAGGGCCGAAGAAACGCAAGGTGCCATTCTGGCACCAACCCACGGAGCAAGCCCGCTGCCATTCGCACCACTGCATGTTAACCTCCTCGTAGGCGTAGATGGCGTACAGGTCACGCTCCCTCTTGCACATTGAGTAACCACGTTTTACTAGTCTCATAATCACATTTCACCGTGTAGGTATTAGACATTACGAGGTCTGTTGTGGCTGTAAAATAGAAGTTTGGCTTGGGACGGGAAAAGACTTGGGACGGCATGGGACGGAAGCGTGGTACGGCTGGGAATCGGCCACCAGAGCCGATGGGACGGTTGGGACGGCATTATTTATAAATGAGAGAGAGAGAACTCATATATATATATAAAGGGCACTTTTTTAGCCGTCCCACTACCTTTCCCTCTTTCTATCAATTTCCTGCCGTCCCAACCGTACCAACCGTTTCAAAGCTACATAAGTGCCTAATAATGTTGAACTTACATCGGGACGGAAGCGTGGGACGGAAGCGCCTAAGTTTTCACTGCCGTCCCAAAGTACCGTTCTACTATGACTATAGTTTCTCATAGTCGATGTGATAGAGTTTCTTCTGCTCCGTTCCGTACCCTGTTCGCCGGGACTTGGGCGTTTCCCCGCCGCTCCCTTTATCACTGAAAGCTTTTTGCTCATCCAGTGCCCTCACCACCCGTTTAGTAATCCTTCCTTTACCTGCCTCCTTTAATCCTGCAGAGGTCAGGAGGAAATGTTTCTTTCCGTCCTTTACTTCCCAGTAGCCCGCTAAATTCGCAACGGGGCGGGGTTGATGGAGTTTATCTGCTGCGAAACCTGAAAGAAGAGGGGCAAAGCGTGCGGGTCCATGGGTGTCAAGGAAATCACGGATGTCGTCTATGATGTTATTATGTTCGTTGTTTTTTGCTGCTCCGGTCGACCGGGCCGGCAGGTAACCCTCAAATATCTTACGCACTGCTGCTCGCACCGTTCCTGGTTGAAATGGGAAGACACCGTATTCCGTGGCCAATTCCCCGGCTAGTGCCACGGCGGCGAGATTACGGGCGACTCGACCTTCCTGCGCAGAGGGGTTGAGTCCGCTGCTTAATAAGGTTTGTTCATTGTCCAGCCGTGCGGGCAACGCCTCCATCCCTTGCGCTATCAGCCGTTCAATAAATTGGATTCCGGCGTTTCCGTACAGTTGGGCGCTCTGGCGGGAAACAAGGCGGGAAAACTCAGCGCCACTGGCGTAGCCGTGCAATTCATCGAACACTCCGTGCGCACAATGGGTAGGGTCCAACGGCACCATCCGCATCTCCTGCCCAACTTTGTACTTGCCGTTATTTCGCCCAGACTCGATCTGTTCTTCCAGGGTGCGCTCCCCGCTGCTGAGGGCGCACAGACGCCAGTTGAAGGCGGGACGCTCGGTGATGTCCTTCTGCATGCGCTGTTTACCCCGTCCGTTGGCGATCATGTAGAGACTGGCGGCGACGGTTTCAGCGGCGGCCTCCTCCGCTTCGTCTAGGATCAGGAGCGTCCCAGAGCGTTTGGCGCAGGTGATCTCCAGTCCGTTGCTGGTGGTCCTCCAGGTCTTGAGATACTTTTCCTCGCCCCAAACGGAAGCGGCGATCCGCAGCAAAGTGGTCTTGCCCATGGAGGAATCCCCCCAGAGGTGACTGCCAAACCCCGGCAGATTCAAAGGCGCTAGGATCGGTCCCACGAGCGCCGACGATAAGGAGAAGAGCAGCCAGTTGTTGCCGACGGCTAACGCCGCCACGTTCTCCTTCCATTCCTCCAAGGAGCCTTTGATCCGTATTCGATGTTGTCTTTACCGGGGTCGAAATAGGTCTCGGTGATGTCGCCTACGGTTTTGTGAGGAAGGATAAAGGTTTTGAAGTTGTTGTCCACCCAACCGGTCAGCTTTACCTCCGTCAGAAAGGTCTCGGGTTTTAGGCACTCCAAGTAATCATTGATCTTGCTCCAATGAAGACCTTTGAATTCCACCCCGGCAGAGGCTAACTGTGTGCGTGCTTCATCGGACTTGGTGGCTACCAGGGAGGCACGGGAGAGCAGGATCTTGCGCCACTCCGTTTCTCCAATTGGCACGAAGTCAAGCAGGAGGGCGTGTTCTTCACCTTCCTTGGTGCGAGTGATCGCCGTCGCCTTGATCGGGGAACAAATCTTCTCGTCTGTAGGGTAGTCTGGCTCATCCTTCTTTTTGGTTTGACCGATCCCATGTAAGTAGATCCCTGCCGGGTATTCCTTACCTCCGCACGTAAAGTCATTATCGTAGCAAAGGGTGCATGGGCGCTCCGTCATGTCGGGAAAGGTCACAGCATCCTGCATAAAAAAATTGTACTCATCACCTTTGGTAGCCAGGAAGCCGAAGACGTCTTCGTAAGTGTTGCGCTCCCCGTGTTCATTTCGCTCCTCACTGCAGATGGCGTCCATCATGGTGGGGTGGGCCGCCGGCTCCGTGAGGTCAAAGTCAAAGTCCGTGCAGCGACCGTTAGGCTCAATCTTAAAGCTGCCTTTACCGCTTGCGCCCCGTCCGGTGCGGTCGCCGCAGCGCCAGACGGCTTCATCCTCGTACCAGTTGGCATCGCTGAAATATTCATCTACCAAAATTTTCACCAGCAGGCCGTCATCAGCCTCCCTGACAGCGTCATAGGCTTTCCAGTCAATGCCGCCGTGTTTGCCGGCGGTCCCGTGCCGATGCGTGCGACTCCTCTGTGCATGGGTGCCTGCGCCGTTGTTAGAGGTCCTGCCTCTCCATTCCCCGCCGGCCGGTGGCACGATGTCCTCGAACTTAATGGCGATGGGAGGGACGTCGTTGATCCTCTGGTAGGACTCGCCCGTGGCGTAATGGGTGCCCCAGATGGTGCTCAGGCAGCGCTCCGTCAGGAACTCGATCTTGAATCCCATGCATTCAATCACCTTCTTGTGCTTGGGATAGTCGCCCTCGATAAAAAACCAGAAAGTGCATCCCTTGGAGCCGTATGTTTGCAGCGTGTTCGCCAGAAACGGCATGGCGTCCAAGGTTGGTGTCACCAGCTCGTCTGCGTCTACGTCCAGCGCACAGAGATCGAAACTCTCGGGACCCAGCTTGACCTGGACACACCCCTCCTCCGTTATAGCGTCATGCAGGCACTGCAGCCAGTAGTCCTCATTCATACTGTTGCGGTGAACGTGCCGCCATTTTACTACGGGTTTGCGAATCTTCCTTTCCACCTCCACGAAGCTGGGAACGAGGAACGGCATCCGCTCGCCGAAGGTTCTCTTGACCCAATCCAGGAATTTATTGACCTGATCCTTTTGGCGGTTCCTTCGGGTTCGCTTTTGTTCCTGGCGCTCCACCGCCGCTGAAAGGTCCTCAAGGGAGAACATTCGTCTTAGCGAGGCTGTAGGTTGGAGTAGCTGCGGAAGTAAGCATCGAGCGACTTGCGGTCGATGCGCCATTGCCGCCCGAATTTGTTAGCGGCGAATCTACCTTCCTTCAGTTTTCTGACGATGGTCTGTTGGTCGACACTGTACTTTGCGGCTGCTTGTTTTATCGTCAGCAGGTTAGGATTCATAGCCATAATTACTATAACACCTGTAGATAGTTAGTCAACTATCAATCTCTATATTTTTCGAGGCAACCGGTAGTTAGTTAGGTGGACTATCTATCATCCGTCGATCAGGCGGTGCAGCGTATCCGAGAGCAGCGGGAGTGTGCTCGTTTAGAGTACGGATCTCAGCCGGTCGAGTACGACTGGGAGTGGCGACAGGCTGCGAAGAAGTTTCCCAACCAAGACCGTCCGTTCCTAAGAGCGACTATCGAGGCTTGCATGAGCGGTGACGCCCGAGACCTGGGAGAGTACTATGAAGGTGTCCGGCGGCTAACTGCTAACTGGCTGCCCGAACCCGACATGATGCACGAGTGCTACGATTACAACAGCTAAAAATTCGCAGGACGGATTACGGTGACTCTCAAGGTTGATAAAAGTCTAATCAACTAGACTCCCCTCTCTCGAAATCTTAAGGACTTGACTATACTCACCCAATGGGTGAGTATACCAAAGACTATGAAACAGACGAGAGAGGAGGACCCAAGACAAGCCGAGCTAGATGCGGCCATTCAACAATCGCTGCAGCATAATCAGTTTGGGACCGGAGCCTTGTTACAACAAGGCAAAACAGAGGGACTATTTGGCTCCTATGGCAATTTCAAGGACTGGGTGGAGGGCCGATTCCGCATGACTGAACAGGAAGCTTACCGTCTCCTGGACGCCGACTCAATCTGGCACATCCTAAAGAAGCACCATTGTCCAGATCCGCTTAACGAACGACAGATCCGGTCGTTGGCTACCCTCAAGAAGCGGGATAAAAAAACGAATAAACGAGCTTTGGACGAAGACAAAATTACGTTGGCGTGGACCAGGGCTTGCCAACAGAAAGAGGAGGACCGCCCAACTTGGTCCGACGTTGCCCGTGAGGTCCGCAGGTTGCGTGATCATCAACCGGACGAAGACACCGATGAAAATTTACGGGCTTTCCGCAAGGCTCTTGGCGCAGCCCGACAGGAGTATGAGAAAGCACACAAAATGATAAAGGAAGGTAAGCTGGACGGGTTCCTGGTTTGTGACGATGATCCAAGCGTCCGACGACTACGGGCTGTCGTAAAGGCATACGGGAGCTTTATCGCCAAACTGCACTGGGACCGCCAGACCTTCGAGGAAGCACTAGCGGAGCTGGAAGAGGACGACTCCTCCTATGGGTGAGCTTCAAGTTGGGACGGAAAAGTCTAATAAAGTAGACTTGGAAGATTTCGAAAAGAGTTGTTGCATCTCTTAGCGGCTAAGAGTAGATTGCGCTTTGCCAGAGAACGGGAAAGGGGGCGACCCAAGAAACCCCTGCCAGCTAAAGAGACGGAGCCTTCCGTCCCTCAAAAAACATATAACCGGTGTTTTAGCTGGTTAACCAATGGCTAGAAAAAAAGTCATACAACCAAAAGAAGGAGTCGCCCAGGAGGGGCCGGCTGAAACTGAAAACAAACCTAAAAAGCTTCTTTACGACATTATTCACGGGGATGAGGGCAAGTGGTCCGTGACAGAAAGTGAAGAGGGATCACTAGTTGAAAAGTTAATAGAGGAATTCGACAATAAGGTCGATGCGCAAGCCAGAGCTGACTGGTTGAACGCCAACCCTGCAATTGACGCTAAGTTTGAGGTGGTGAAATCCCCCAGCCTAGCGGAGTTGGAATCCGCTGTTGAGGCGGCGTGGCAAAATGTCAGCAATGCTAGTTGGGAGTGGGCGAAAGCCATCACTGCCATCCACGACAGCGGGTTGTACCCTCATGCGGGTGAGACCGATGGGTTTTATCTTTACATGGAGGAACGTTGGCGGAAAAAGAAAGCCATGACGGCCAACTACCTCGCTTGGGTCAAGGATGAAACCAAGCAGCAGATGGACGACGCCGTGCAGCAGATGCTCGGCGAGGGGAAAATTAACACCCTTGAAACTCCACCTCCCGACAAACCCCTAGTTGGCAACGCTACCCAGTCCCGTGCGGAGCGGAAGCAGCGGAAGGAAAAGTCCACCGACCCGTTGGCTGTGAAGAAGCGGGTGATGGGGAAAATCAAAGCCGCCCAGAAGGTGGCGAAGGATACCAAGAACCCCGACTTCTGGTTGCAGGACTTAGGGGGTATCATTGATGAGCGCACCGTGGAACAGTTGGTGTGGTACATGAAGGGTATCCTCTCTCTCCAAGGCATGTACGCAAACGAGACAGTCAAATGGGTCATTCCACGTAGAGTGCCGGGTGCACCATGGAAGGTTGTGCAAATGGAGGTGTCGAAGGCGTTAGACGAAGGATGCACCTTGCATGATACGGAAGCTGCCGCACAAGCCGCACTCCGTGCCTTGGAACCCCTACCGGAAGCTGAGCGGTTGTCCGACAACTCCTTGGGAACGGAAACCCTACCGCCGAGTGTACCGGACCAAGAAGATGCGGTGAACCGGGATTCCGAAACGACGGAGTACTCTTCCCTTGAAAGCCTTAAACGGTCGTTTAGGGGTTGGCTTCCCGAGGAATGGGAAATCCTCTTCCCGACCGATGTGCTCACTGTGGTTATCGACTGGGCAAAGGAGCAGGACTTGGAAGGCACCAACAACGTCCTAGCGGCGGCTTGGGAGGAAGTGAGCGCCGAGTGGGAAAGAATGAACGAAGCGACGAAGAATCTGTAAAACTCTGGCATACACCCGCCACATATGCGGCGGGTGTAGTCAGAGAATGATTTATGGCAAACAAAAATAAGATCCCCGACAGCGTGCGAGACTACATGCGCACCATCGGCAGCAAGGGGGGCGGGGCACTGCGTGGCACACTCCAGGCGAAACTGCGCAGCCAGAAAGCACAGAAAGCAAGGCTGGCCAAGGAAGCGAAGTTGAAGGCGCTAGATCCCGTCCCGGCATCCCCGGAGTGGATCACCGCTATCCAAACGTACTCACCGGAAGTCATTCCGAATGATCCGTCCGAAAGAGCCAGAGAAAGAGATCGATTTTTTTTCCTGGTCGGGCGGGCGGTGAAAACGAACGACATGCGGGCATTGGGAAAATTCTTCGAGGACGTGCAG
>Ga0206947_1099_pt1 | contig 25711 bp, 5 predicted proteins | sample Alteio_BWOrgHeat_3_FD_153239 | JGI IMG/M metagenome (GOLD analysis project Ga0206947, IMG submission 153239) | Enriched cells from forest soil in Barre Woods Harvard Forest LTER site, Petersham, Massachusetts, United States -... | ecosystem: Environmental > Terrestrial > Soil > Temperate forest > O...
TAAGTCTCACCAATTTAAATGAGCCGGAAGAACAATATCCCGACCGCGACCCGGAAGATGATAACTTTAACAGCGATGAAGAAAAGGGTGAGGCTGATGAATTTAATATTGAAGACTACCTGCAGGAAGATAACGTAAACGAATACGGATCGCGATATGACCAAAATGGCGATGACGAAGATGAGCGTAAGGAAATACCTATTGCCGTGCAAAGTTCGTTTTTTGAAAGCCTGCAACTGCAATTGGACCTGCTGCCGCTGTCGGATAAAGATTTAGCAATTGGCAACCAAATTATTGGCAGTTTGGATGATGATGGCTATCTGCGCCGCCCTATAACGTCTCTTACCGACGATTTGGCATTTTCGCAAAATATTAATGCTGACGATGACGAGGTGGAAGATATGCTGAACGTAATACAAAGTTTCGATCCTCCTGGCGTTGGCGCCCGCAGCTTGCAGGAATGTTTGCTCATACAACTGCGCCGCAAAGAGGCCGACCCTATTGTTAAAAAAGCCATTATGGTGGTTGAGCATTACTTAGACGAATTTACCCGCAAGCATTACGATAAGCTCGAAAAATCATTAAACATGAACTCGAACGAGCTTAGGGGGGTAGTGAATGAAATTTTAAAGCTTAACCCAAAACCTGGTGATTCGAACGAGGTTAACACCAAGCAAATGCAGGTGATACCCGACTTTCACATCAGCAATAACGACGGATTCCTGATTTTAACCTTAAATTCAAAAAATGCGCCGGAGCTTAGGGTAAGCCGCTCGTACCAGGAGATGTTTGAACATTACGACAAGGCATCGCAACGTGATAAGAAATTAAAAGAAGCCGTTCAGTTTGTAAAACAAAAACTCGATTCGGCAAAGTGGTTTATCGATGCCATTAAACAGCGCCAGCAAACGCTGCTTAAAACCATGAATGCCATTATGCAATATCAGTACGAGTTTTTTTTAACCGGCAATGATAAAAATCTGAAGCCTATGATCCTTAAAGACATAGCCGATAGGATTAACATGGACATCTCTACCGTATCGCGCGTAGCCAATTCAAAATATGTTCAAACAGAGTTTGGCACCTTCCTGCTAAAATCATTTTTCTCGGAAGCCATTCAAACCGAAAGCGGCGAGGAAGTATCCAACAAAGAGGTTAAGAAAATTTTGGAAGAACACATTGGCGCTGAAGACAAACAACACCCGCTTGCCGACGAAAAGCTAACCGATATACTAAAAGACGCCGGCTACAACATAGCCCGGCGTACGGTAGCTAAATACCGTGAGCAGATGAATATACCGGTAGCGAGGCTTCGTAAAGAACTTTAGTGTATGGTTCATAGTTTATAGATCATGGTTCATGGTACCTTCATCCTATTAATAATGAGATCGTAGCTCATTGCAGTTTCGATCCTGCTTTGAACCATGAACTATGAACCATCAACCATGAACACATCAAAACGTATGCTGCGGACAAGTAACTTTGTACCTGTTATTCAGCAATAAGCCAATCACAATCTCATGCGTACCATTACTCACCGTATTCAACGCTGATGTGGTAATATCATACGAATAGCCGACATTGATAAACGAGCTAATATTTATACCGGCCAACACACCAAACGAATCACCTTTTCGGTACGAGCCGCCGAACCAGAATTTATCCTGGAACGAAAATTTGGCATTAATATCAAACGTTGGCGGTGTTGGCGCTATTACCTTTATCAGGAACGAAGGCAGAAGGGTTAAATCGTCGGTTAAAAATAATTTTACACCGGCAGTTAAAAAGTATTGGGGTACCGTTTTACTTTGATTATAGGCATTATTGGTGCTAAAATAAAGGTTTTGCGGCAGCAACTGTTGTACCGATGCACCAACATAATAGTTGGATGAATATAACCAAACGCCTGCCGAAAGATCCGGTTTCCACTGGCTGTTATTGCCATTGGTAATAGCAGGGTCTAACGGGTTTTCGAGGGTTATTTGGGCAGTATTCAGGCTGATATGGCTTAACCCTCCGGAAATACCTGCCGATAAATTCAATCGGTCGCTAATGCCCAGGTGGTAGGCGTAAGTTGCATCCAGGTTGGTTTGAGTAATAGGGCCGGCCTGGTCGGTTACCAGTGTAAAACCGATACCATGGTGTGGCTCGGCTGCCATATAATTCTGCGTATACAGCCTGCTCGAAGGGTTAATGCCTCCATTTGCCGGAAAAGCTGTAGCATCACCCTGCAAAAAATTATTGCCTATAGGCGCGCTAAGGGTTAAATAGCTGGTTACCGGGGCGCCCTGTAAACCGGTCCACTGACTGCGGTAGCCTGCTTTTACGTCAGTATAGTTTTCAATTCCGCTCACCGCCGGATTCAAAAGCAGGTTATTAAAAACATACTGCGTGTACTGCGGCTTTTGCTGGGCAAATGCAAACTGAATAGCCGCAACAAAAACAAATGACAAATATAAAATTCTCTTCATTATTACCTTATAATGGCTACAAAGCCTGATAAAACTTTACTTCTATTTTTTAGATCAATAATATAATAATAGGTACCGGCGGGCAAGCGGGCACCTTTATAGTCTCCATTCCATGGAATACCATAACCAATGGACGAATATACATTTTCTCCGTATCGGTTGTATACCTCAACGCTGCAATTTGCATAAAATTCGATGTTTTTAATCATCCAGCTATCATTTATACCATCACCATTAGGTGTAAACGTGTTGGGTATTGCAATAGTTGCACGCAACATTTCAACTGTTAATATCCCCGGCAGGTATGTAATATTATAATTTTGCGCTGCCGCACCACTCGCTGTAATGGGATATTGCCCCACTGGCGATATAGTAACCGCCGTTGTTGTAAGTACCGGCCCGTTAGTTAATTGCGCCGGTCCATCGTTGTTCACAAAGCCTGTGAAGCCTGCGGTTAAAGGTGGGTTATCGGCCAGGTAAATTTTGGTTTTATTATCAGCTATTATAGTTAACGGTGCGGGAGCCACTATAATATCCCCGGGCAAATAAATAATGTTGTAATTTCCAGCTGCAAAAGTGCCGCCGGTTGCCGCGCTTGCAGTTACCGCCCCGGTATAAGTACCCGCGCCATCGGTGATTGCTGTTCCGGCTCCATAAGTTATGGTAATAGTACCTATTGTTTCTAAATTCTTCAATCCTGTTGATGTAAACGCGGTTACCACTGCGCCGCCGCTGGTAAGCGCAGTACCGTAGGTTTTATTTACATTATTGGCAGTAATAGCTAATGTTGCCGGTGTAACAGTAGCTATTACCATTACGCTAACATTAGGGGCGCCAGGGCTGCTAAGCGTAACGGTACCCGTATAGCTGCCAACGGCCGCCGTAGCGGTAAGTCTAACGTATACCGTTGTAGGAGCAGCAGTTCCGTTAGCCCCTACTATGGCGTTACTGCTAAATGTAATGTTATCAATACTTACTTCAAACCCTACAGGCGCGGTAACCAAAATATCGCCCGTTAAGTTAGCACCTGATACGGTAAAGGTTGATGAAGCCGACGGTGTACCATAAGTAGTAGTTACCGCCGCAATAGTACCCGAAGTAGTGATAATTGGGTTTGCCGATGGATTTACCGTAATGGTAAAAGTGGTTGAATTCCCGCTACAACCAGAAGGGCCAACAAAATTGCCTAACGAATTAGGTTTATCACCAACGGGTATACTGGGTAATAATGTATTGGTAATTGTATTTATAACCGATACGCTGTTGGAATAAGCATCTGCTACATAAGCCCGGCTTCCATCGGTACTTACCGATATGCCGAATGGCTCGGTCGGCACTTGTATATTAGTTAGTTTAACACCTGTTTGAGCATCTATTACGGCAACAGCGTTGGTATTTGAAACGTATAACAATTTACCATCGGGACTTATAGCTATGCAATTAACTGCGCCATTTTTTAGCGTTGATTTAACAGTATTGGTGGCCGCATCAATAACAGAAACAGTAAGGTCACCAGAATTCACTACGTATACCGTGCTGTTATCAGGGCTGACCACAATGCCGTAAGGCGAACTACCAACTTGAATAGTAGCAACCACGATATGGCTGGCCACGTCAATTACCGAAACCGCAGCCGATTTAAAATTGGTTACATATACCTTTGTACCGTCGGGACTTGCTGCTATAAGGCTGGGCTCAAGGCCTACAGGAACTATCGCTTCTATATTATGGGTAGCAGTATTTATTACTGAAACATCGTTAGAAGCCCAGTTGGCCAGATATAACTTACTGCCGTCAGGAATAACAGCACCCGAAAACGGGGTGTTGCCTGCCGGAATGGTTGATGTAACTGTATTTGATGAGGTATTGATAACTGAAATATTGTTTGAACCCGAATTAATTGCATACACCAGGCTGCCATCCGGACTGATTATGGAAGACAACGGACCTGTACCTACGGGTATAGTAGCAACCACCACATTGGATGATGTATTAATTACCGAAACATCATTTGATGCCTGGTTAGCAACATAAGCATACCCTGTATTTACCGGCATAACCGTAACTGTTGCTGTAACAGGTGCATTTCCGGTATTTACCGCGGTAAACGGTACGATATTGCCCGTGCCGCCGGCCGGCAAGCCAATGCCCGGCGTATCATTAACCCAATTATATGTATTTGCAGTGCCTGTAAAATTGACGGCAGTGGTGGTTTGTCCGCTGGTGAGGGTTTGGTTGGATATGGTATTTACTGTTGGCAATGCATTTATGATACCAGTTACCGCGACAGTTTGGATTGGAGCACCTGCTGAATTAAGGGTTACATTACCTGAGATGTTCCCCGCGGTCGCTGTGGCTGATGACCGTACGTAAACTATCTGATTATTTACAAAACCGCCCGATTGCGAAAGTGTTACACTGCCACTATAGCCGCCGTTTTGCGTGAGCGATATTTCAAAACCTGCCGGGGCAGTTGCAGCTATATCGGCAGTTAAATTATTGCCCGAGACTTTGAATTGCTGAATGCTGGGGCTGGCTGATGATGTACCTGCGCAGGCGGATATGGCTCCCGTTGCCGGATCTGAAGTAATGGTGGGAATTACCTTGTTTACGGTAATGGTAAATGTAGCTGACTTGCAACCAGCACCACCGGATACAAAATTACCAAGTGACAACGGGCCAGAACCTACTTTTATTGTTGAGATTAAGGTATTGGTTGCTGTATTAATTACCGAAACGTCATTTGAAGAGCTATTTGCTACATAAAGTTGGCTACCGTCTGGGCTTAGGGAAATTCCATAGGGAAAATATCCTGCCGGGATAGTAGTTATTACGGCATTGGTAGCCGTATTTATTACAGAAACCGTATGCGAAAGAAAATTGGTTACATAAAGCCAGTTTCCATCAGGACTTACCGCAACGCAACTTGCCCGTTTATCTACCGCAATAGTCGCTTCAATTTTATTAGTTAAGGTATTTACGACAAAAACTTCATCTATGTAGTCATCAGCCACGTATAAACGACTACCATCCGGACTTATAGCAATACCAATTGTAAACTGAAATAAACTTATGGTTGTTATCACAGCATCAGTTCCGGTATCCACCACAGAAATGTCACCATTGTAATAGTTCGTTACGTATAATTTTTTTCCATCAGGGCTTACTACAATCCCATTAGGTTGTAAGCCAACCTTAATAGTAGAAACTACGTTATTATTTGCGGCATCAATCACTGAAACGGTATTATCACCATTATTTACTACGTAAACGCGAGTACCATCGGGGCTTACTGCGATACCTGTAGGAAGCGAACCGACATTAACAGTTGAAATTATCGTATTACTTGCTGTACTGATGACAGACACTGTTTTTGAGGAGTTGTTTGTCACATACACCTTGCTGCCGTCAGGGTTAACGGATACTCCCTGAGGATTTCTGCCAACAGCTAATGTGGTGATTACTTTATTGATCGTTATATCGATAACCGAAACTGTACCGTCTGCTGAATTGGCAATGTACGCAAATCCTTGATTCGCGGGAATTGCTTTAATAGTAGCTACCACCGGGCTGCTTCCTGTATTCACCGCAGTAAAAGATGCTATATTGCCGGTCCCGCTTGCGGCCAACCCTATCCCCGGGGTATCATTCACCCAGTTATAAGTGCATCCCGTGCCTGGGAAAGTTACTGCATTAGTTGCCCCGCCGTTTACAACTGTTTGATTAGTTTGTGCACCGGCATTCATTACCAAAAAGAAAAGAAGGGTTACGATAAATATAACAGATAAAAACCTGTTCGCCGTGCTGGTTTGGGTTATGGTTATCACAATAGAATTAATACGAGTTAAATGTAGCCCGAAAAGTTGGTAAAGAAAAATTAAAAGAGTCCGGAAAGTCGGAACAGCCAGTAAAGTCGGGGAAGAAGCTGCGTTTGAGTGACTAGAGATTGGGGATCTGAGGTAAGCTTATCAAACAGTTTTTTTAACTAATCTCTAAACTCCGACCTCTAATCTCCATTCGTCACCGCACAATCGCCACAAATCCCGACAAGGCCTTACCCTTATTCTTCAAATCAATAATATAATAATACGTTCCTGTTGGCAATCTGGCATTATTGTAAGTACCATCCCATGATATACCATATCCGATGGATGAAAATACTTTTTGGCCGTACCGGGTGAATATCTCCACATTGCAATTGGGGAAAAATTCCAGGTTTTTGATATTCCAGGTGTCGTTTATACCATCGCCATTGGGGGTAAATGTGTTAGGGATAACGAGGTCCTGAGGGGTAAGTTCTATAGTGAGCGTGCCCGGCAGGTAGGTAATGGTATAGTTGGCCGCCGTAGCGCCACTTGCAGTGATGGGGTATTGGCCTACCGGCGATGTGGTAACTGCTGTAGTGGTTATAACCGGCTGCGTGAGCAAAGTGGCTGGGCCATCGCTATTAATAAAACCGATATAGGCCACTGTCAGAATAGGATTTGGGTCGCCGTAAATTTTGGTTTTATCATCGGCTATAATGGTGAGCGGCAGCGGGACGACAATCAAATCGCCGGGCAAATAGGTTATGGTGTAGTTGCCTGGCGTAAATGAACCGCCGATAGCTGCCGATGCGGTTACCGAACCTTTGTAGGTTCCCGCACCATCTTTCGCTGCCGCCCCGGCGCCGTAAGCGAGCGTTATCGAACCGATGCTTTCTGAATTTTTTAATCCAGTTGAGGTAAATGCGGGTGAACCCGCGCTGCTTGCAATGGCGGTTCCATAGTTTTTGTTTACGTTGTTAGCCGTAATAGTTAACGGCGCGGGGGTTACGGTGCTGTTTGGCATTGCCAGGGTAACATCAACAGCGCCCTGGCTGCTCAAGGTAATATTGCCCGAATAAGTGCCAACCGGCGTAGTTGCCGCCAGCCTGATATAAACCGGAACATCGGTAACCGTGCCCGGCGCGCTAACAGTAACCGGCCCCGCAAAGGTTATATTATCGGTACTCAGTTCGAATCCGGTTGGCGGTACAATGGAAATACCTGCGGTTAGATCCGTACCCGACACAGTAAAACTGGTTGACGATGATGGCGTACCGTAAACTGTAGTTAGGGCGCTTGGCGTGCCCGCGGCCGTTATAATGGCTTTATTAGGATTTACAGTAATGGTAAAAGTTGTGGGCGTACCGCTACACCCGTTGCCCCCCGCCATAAAGTTTCCCAGTGAAAGCGGGTTTGATCCAACAACTATAGTCGAAACAACCGTGTTGGTTGTGGTATTGATGGCCGAAACTGTGTTATCGTTGTAATTAGCCACATACAGCAAACTGCCATCGGCACTTACCGATATGCCCGAAGGGTTTGCCCCTACCGCGATGGAAGTTGTGATGGCGTTGGTTGCAGTGCTAATAACCGATATGGTTTTTGAAAACTGGTTTGATACATACAGCAGGCTGCCATCCGGACTCATCGCTACCCCCAACGGGTTGAGTCCAACGGGGATCGTGGTGGTTACTGTGTTGGTTGCCGTATTTATCACCGCCACATTGTTGGCGCCCGAAATGGCTACATATAGGGTAAGTCCATCGGGGCTAACCGTTAAGCCATAAGGGCCTTTTCCTACCGGGATAGTTGTTTTAACTGTATTCTGTGTAGCATCAATAACTGTAATGGAGTTGGTGCTGTTGGCCACGTAAACCCGGCTGCCATCAGGACTAACCGCGACGCCGTTAGGATATCCGCCTACCGGGATCGTGGTTATTAAAGAATAAGTGCCTGTATTGATGACCGATAAATCGTTCGAATTTAAATTTACAACATACAGACGTGTACCATCCGGGCTCACCGTTAATGCTGTTGGGCTGTTGCCTGTGGTAAGGATAGTAGTCAACAGCGCATTTAGCTTTGTGCTGATAACCGACACCCCGCCCGAACTTTGGTTAGCCACGTACACCAAAGTGCCGTCGGGGCTAACTGCTACACCAGTTGGGGTTTGTCCAACTGTAATTGTGTTAACAACCGCATTCGTTTGGGTGTTGATAACCGATACATTACCAGAAGTGGAGTTGGCAATATACGCATAGCCCACCGAAGATGGCGTAACCGTAACGGTTGCTTTCACCGGGCTGGTACCTGTATTTACAGCTGTAAACGCCGCAATATTGCCCGTTCCGCCCGATGCCAGGCCAATGGCCGGGGTGTCATTAGTCCAGGCAAAGCTATTAGCTGTGCCCGAAAAATTTACCGGATTGGTTTGCGTTCCTGTAATAATAGTTTGGTTGGCTACAGTATTAACTGTGGGCAAAGCATTGACAACGCCGCTTACGGGCACCGTTTGATCGGGAACACCGGTGGTGCTCAATATAACTTTACCCGAAATATTACCAACAGCTGCCGAAGCCGCCGAGCGGACATATACCTTCACATCGTTTATTGCACCGCCCAGCGGGGCCAGCGTAACACTGGCGCTAAAGCCACTTGTTGCAGAAAGAGAAACTTCAAAATCAGCGGGAGCAGTTGCAATAACATCGGCTGTTAAACCAGCGCCCTCAACGCTGAACTGCTGCACTTTAGGACTTGCCGAAGTTGTACCTGCACAGGTAGTAATATTGCCGGTTGCCGGGCTCGCCAGCAAACTGGCAGGCTGGGCCGCGGCTGGGTTTACAGTAATTGTGAAGGTAATTGCGGCACCGGTACAACCAGTGCCGGTCGACAAAAAATTACCGTACGTAGTAGAAGCGGCGCTCGTGCTCAGGGCATTTAATATTGTATTAGTAGCTGCATCTATAACCGATATAGATTTTTCGCCCCCAATTTCCACAAATATTCTGGTTCCATCGGCACTTATGGATATTCCATCTGGTGCCGAACCTACGGAAATAGTAGCCACTACTGTATTATTTGCAGTGTTTATGACCGATACATCATTTGACGAAACGTTTGCTACGTACACCCGGCTCCCATCCGGGCTAACCGACACCGCTGTTGGCAAATCTCCTGCCTGGACAGTTGCCACCACCGTTTTAGTACCAGTATTGATTACAGATATGGTGCCATCGGCCCTGTTGGCAACATACAAACGGCTGCCGTCGGGGCTTAAGGCGATGCCTTCGGGGTCCACGCCCACAACAAAATTGCCGGTTACGGTTCCGCTGGCAGTATTCACAATGTACACTGTGTTTTGCTGGGAGTCGCTTACGTATAAAGTGCCGCCATCAGGACTCAAGGCTAATCCCCATGGCTTTAAGCCTACCGGTATGGTGGCGGTCACCTGGTTTGTCGCCGTGCTGATTACTGATACTGCCCCGGATAAGAAGCCTGCGGTGTACACCCATTTCCCATCGGCACTTACCAAAACAAACTGCGGGCCCGCGCTTACTGCAATAGTCGTCAAAACGGTGTTGGTCCCGGTATTAATAACGGTTACATTATCAGAATTATAATTAGCAACATATACCCGGCTTCCGTCAGGTGTCACTGAAACACTGGTAGGATATACACCCGCTGCTACGGTAGCCACGGAAGCATTAGTTTTAGTATTGATCACCGAAACCGTGTTTGAATTTCCGTTGGCTATATAGGCGTATGATACAGGCAGCGGTGTAACGGTTACGGTAGCTATTACCGGGTTGGCACCTGTATTTACAGCAGTAAACGATGCAATATCACCGCTGCCACTCGCCGCCAACCCGATGCCTGGCGTATCATTCGTCCAGGTAAACGTATTGCCCGTACCGGTAAAATTTACAACGGTTGTAGCATTACCTGCAACAATAACCTGGTTAGCTATTGTATTTACTGTTGGCAAAGCATTTACAATACCGGTTACAGCAACTGTTTGGTTGGCCGCTCCTGTTGAACTTAGCGTTACATTACCCGATAGATTACCCGCAGTTGCCGAAGCCGCCGAACGAACATAAACTGTGCTGTTATTAACCGAGCCGGAAGCCTGGTTAATGGTAACACCGCTTCCGTACCCGCCGGCTGCGGTCAACGATACTTCAAAACCGGTGGGGGCAGTTGCCGTAATGCCAGCCGTTAGGTTACTACCGGAAACAGTAAACTGTTGAATATTCGGGTTGGATGAGGCCGCACCTGCGCAAGCGGTGATAGCTCCGGTTGCCGGGGTGGCAGTGATGAGTGCCGGGACGGACGGGTTTACAGTAATGGTAAAAGTAGTTGGCGTGCCGGTACACCCGGATCCATCGGCAATAAAATTGCCAAACGAAACAGGGTAATTGCCTACCGGTATAGTTGAAATAACAGCATTTGTGGCGGCATTAATTACAGCCACATAGTTACTGCGGGTAGATGTGTAAACCAGGCTACCATCGCGAGTTATTGATATCCCTTCTGGTCCGGAACCACCTGAACCCACCGGAATAGTAGTAACAACCGCGTTAGTAGCCGTATTAATAACAGCAACCATATTAAAATAGCTTGAAACATATAACAATTTCCCATCGCGGCTAATCGCAAGCGCGTCAAAACCGGTGCCCAATGTAATTTTTGAAACTACCGTATTGCTGCCACCATCAATCACCGAAACATATTTTTCCTGTTCATTGGTTACGTAGATAAACTTACCGTCGGCAGTTGTTATAATATTTAAGGGGTTGATACCAACAGGAACGGAGGCCAGTGTAACGCCGGTTGCGGCATTAATCACCGAAACTGAATTTGCCTGATTATTCGCAACATATAACAGGCTTCCGTCGGGGCTTACCGCTATTCCAAAAGGGGCGTTGCCCGTATTAATCGTAGCAATTACCGTGTTAGTGGCCGTACTGATTACAGATACTGTATTTGAAACGGTAGTTACATATAATCGGCTGCCATCAGGGCTTATTACCAGGTCACGGGGAGCTTTTCCTAAGTCAATTGTCGCAATAACAGTGTTCGACAATACACTAATTACCGAGACATCGTTTGAACCTTCATTAGCTGTATAAACCAAACTGGCATTTGGGCTTACCGATACCGCCCACGGGTTTGCTCCTACCGGGATTGTCTTTATCACCCGGTTAGTCGCAGTGCTGATTACCGAAACATTATTTGAAAGTGCATTTGCTATATAAACCAATCCTGCTGCAATTGGTGTAGCTGTTATAGTAGCTGTGATAGGCGCAGTCCCCGTATTTACAGCAGTAAACGATGCGATATCACCGCTGCCACTCGCCGCCAATCCGATGCCGGGTGTATCATTCGTCCAGGTAAATGTATTACCGGTGCCGGTAAAGTTTACAGCGGTTGTGGCATTGCCGGCGATAACAACCTGGTTTGCTATTGTATTTACTGTTGGCAAAGCATTTATAGTTGCACTAACCGCCACATTAGGGCCGTTGGCCCCCGGCGATGTTAATGATACTTTTGCTATAAGGTTACCCGACGGAGCAGTAGCCGATGACCTGACATAAACCACCGTACTGTTAACTATACCGCCCGATTGTGCAACAATAATACTACCGGCATAACCACTACCGGAGGTAAGCGACACCTCAAATCCGGCAGGTGCGGTTACGGCGACATCAGCGGTTAAATTGCTCCCCGAAAAAGTAAATTGCTGCAAATTGGGACTTACCGAAGCTGATCCCGCGCAAGCGGCAATACTGCCGCTTGTTTGAGTCGTGGTGATCGACGGCGGGCCTGCCGCTGCATTCACCACAATATTCCCCGGAACATAAGTGATGCTATAGTTGCCCGCTGTAAACGTACCACCCGTAGCTGCCGATGCTATCACCGAACCTGTATAGGTTTGCGACGCATCAGTGGCGGCAGAACCGGCCCCGTATGCGATGGTTACGCTCCCAATGGTTTCCGAATTTTTCAAACCCATTACCGTAAAAGCAGTTGAACCTGTACCACCGGTAATTACTGTCCCGTAAGGTTTGTTCACATTATTGGCGGTAACGGTTAAGGGCGCAGGCGTTACCGTGCTATTAGTTGTTGGTAAATGCACGTCGGTTGCTCCTGTGCTGGTTAAAACCAAATCGCCCGAATAATTACCGACATTGTCGATTGCAGACAGCCGGATATAAACTGGGGTGGGCGCTACAGTTCCGGTACCTGTAACGGTTACTGTTGAACTAAAATTAACATTATCAGTACTTACCTCAAATCCAGCCGGGGGGGTAACCAAAATACCGCCTGCAATATTTACTCCCGATACGGTAATGCTGGCTGATGCCGATGGCGTGCCATAAGTGGTGGTTAAGGCAGGTAAGATACCCGTAGCTGTTATAACCGGCAGCGTTGAAGTTACTTTAATGGTGAAAGTGATGGGCACCCCGGCGCAGCTTACGCTTTTCGCGATAAAATTACCTAATGAATAGGGGCTGTTGCCGATATCCACGCTGGTAGTTACCGTATTACTGTAAGTGCTGATAACCGATACCGTTCCTGAACCCTGGTTGGCTACAAATACCTGGGTTCCATCAGGGCTTACAGTTATCCCGTAAGGAACTGAATCCACCGTAATACCAGTTATCAAACTATTATTTGTAGCATCAATAACCGACACCGAATTTGAACCCGCATTGCTTACATACAACCTGCTGCCGTCGGGGCTGACGGCTATGCCCACAGGGTGCGTACCCACGGTAATGTTGGTTACCAGGGCATTGGTTGCCGCATTTATAACCGAAACATTGTTTGAGTTTTGGTTGGTCACATACACACGGCTGCCATCAGGGCTTACCGTTACACCAACCGGGAACAAACCTACGGTGATGTTGGTGATCAGCGTATTGTTAGTGGCATCAATAATTGATAGTGAATTTGACCCAAAATTGGTTACGTAAACCCGGCTGCCATCGGGGCTTACGGCTATTCCATAAGGGCTTATATCGGCGTTAACGTTGGTTATCAGTGTATTGCTTGCGGTATTTATAACCGAAATATTGTTAGAATTTTCGTTCGCTACATACAAACGGCTACCGTCGGGGCTAATGGCAGCACCTACCGGAAACTGCCCCACCGAAATGGTTGCAGCGATGGCACTGGTGACGGTGTTGATAACCGATACCGTATTTAAACCATTATTTACAACATAAACCCTGTTGCCATCGGGGCTGACGGCCACTCCTATAGGGTGCGCCGAAAGCGGCGTAGCACTTACCGGAATAGTGGTTAATTCATCATCCGTTACGGTGTTAATAACGGATAGGGTGCCATCAGTTTCGTTAGCAATATAAGCCAAAGGCCCGGCTACAGGCGTTACATTAAAAGTAGCAACCACTGTACTTGCGCCGGTATTTATCGCTGTAAAAGAGCTTATCTGACCACCGGTACCGCTGGGCGGGAAGCCTATTGAGGGGGTATCATTAGTCCAGTTAAAGGCGTTGGCGGTGCCGGTAAAATTAATGGTTGTGGTTGATGAACCGTTTGCCACGGTTTGATCGGCCACCGCATTTACAGTTGGCAAAGCGTTTATGGTTCCGGCAACCGGCACATTTTGTGATATCGCGCCGGAAGTAAGTGAAACCATGCCTGATATATTACCCGTTGCGGATGCCGCCGAGCGAACGTAAACTAACGTACTATTTACAGTACCACCGGTTTGCGGAATAGTTAAGCTATTGGTATATCCGCTACCAGGTGAAAGCGACGCCTCGAATCCGGCCGGAGCGGTAGCGGTAATATCAGCCGTTAAATTGCCGCCCGAAACCGAGAATTGTTGTAAGTACGGACTTGCAGACGGTGTCCCCTGGCAGGCCGAAATGTTCCCTGATACCGCCCCGGCAGTTATAAACGGCAGTAAAGGATTTACCGTAATGGTATAGGTTAGGGCCGGGCATGTTGGCCCCGTTGAAACAAAATTGCCAAACGAGTAGGCGTTTGAACCGGGCGGAAGCGGGATGGTTGCTACCACCAGATTGCTTGCAGTGCTGATAACTGAAACATTATCGCTATTGGCGCTTGTGGCATATAATAAACTACCATCAGGACTTAAGGATACGCCCACAATATAAGATCCAAGCCCGGTAGTTATGTCGGTTATTTTGGTGTTGTTATTAGCGTCGATAACTGATATTGACGGATCAGCGGAATTGGCTGTATAAACCCGGCTTCCATCAGGGCTAACTGCTACACCAAAGGGCTGAAATCCAACAGCAATCGTGTTGACTACCGTATTGGTTGAGGCATCAATTATTGAAAGATCATTGGTAAGATCGTTTGTGACATAAACCCGGCTTCCATCGGGACTGACCGTTACACCATGCGGGGCTGCCGTGCCGGCATCTATCGGGATTACTGTTATCGCACTGCTTGCCGCATCGATCACCGACACGGTACTTAAACCGTTATCGGCAATATATATCTTGCTCCCATCCGGGCTAACCGCAACGCCCACGGGACGATCCCCAAACGGTAAACCGATGGTTGCGAGTACCAAATTTGTTGCTGTACTAATTACTGTGACAGACGCATTGGAAGTAGCCCCAATAGCATTATTGGTTACATACAGTTTGCTGCCATCAGGACTTACGGCGATGCCACCCGGAAAGTTAATACCTGTAATGGTAGCTGCAACTGTATTGGTGGTGGTGCTTATTACTGCTATTTCTCCAAGGTCGGTAGCTACGTACACAAATTTCCCGTCGGCGCTGGCTGCTACAGCATCCGGATGGTCTCCGGTTGCGATGGTTGTTATAAGATTATTGCTGGCGTTATCAAACACATAAACCTTACCCGGCACCGCATTTGCCGCGATATAAGAAAATCCCAGGGGCGCTGCTTTAATAGTAGCCGTTACCGGAATGGTGCCGTTATTGATAGCGGTAAACGCTGCAATATCGCCATTCCCGCTTGCCGCAAGGCCGATACCCGGCGTATTATTAACCCATTTATAACCGCAACCCGGTCCCGGAAATGTAATGGCTGTAGTAAGACTGCCGCTGTTGACAGTTTGACTGTTTTGCGCCTTCGAGCTGCTAACCCAGCAGAAAAGAAATAAAATAATGTTTATTACAAATAAAAATCTCTTCATGCGTTCGCGCCTTGTTCGTATTATCAAAAAGAAAAGACAGGCTTTAATGGGGACATAAATGTATAATTTATTCCTGAGAAATTATGGGAAAAAAGTCCGGAAAGTCGGAAAAGTTCGAAAGTCAGTAAAGAAGCTGCGGGTTGATTGCGCTGTGCGCTTAGGATGGCTACAGTTTATTACGATTGATGGATATAAATTTGTTAACACGGGCTCGTCCGGAACCTGTTTTTTGTCAACTAAAGGCTCGGGAGGAGTCATGTGTTAGCCCACAGGAACCGGGCTCATTAGCACAATCAGAGTGATAAGGCCTATTTCCAACTACTCCGTCTTTCCGGACTTCGCCTCACCTCACAATCGCCACATAGCCCGATGAAATTTTAGTGCCATCCTTCAAATCAATAACGTAATAATACGTGCCCGTTGGCAGCTGAACGCCGTTACAGTTGCCCGCCCAGGGAATTGGATATCCCGTGGATGAATAAACATTTTGTCCCCAACGGTTAAAAATTTGTACGGAACAGTTGGGGTAAGCAGCCAAATTTTTAATATTCCAGGTATCGTTCACGCCATCGCCGTTGGGGGTAAAAGTATTAGGGATCGTGATTGGACCAGTTACCGGAGTCACCGTTGTGTTGGTGGGGTTTACGGTTATTGTAAACGTAACCGGCGCGCCGGTACAGCCCGAACTGGCTTTTACAAAATTACCGAACGATTTTGGATTAAGGCCTACGGGCACGGTTGCGATTTCTTTATTGCTGGCCGTACTGATAACCGAAACATTATTTGAACCATAGTTTGCGACGTATACCTCTTTACCATCGGGGCTTACTGATACGCCAAAGGGTGCCGTGCCTGTTGCAACGGTAGTTATCACGGTGTTGTTAGCCGCATTGATAACAGATAGGGTGTTCGATGTTAAATTGGTTACGTAAACCCGGCTGCCATCCGGACTAACGGCTACACCGTTAGGGCCATCGCCAACATTAATAAAGGTAACAATATTGTCGGTAGCAATATCAATTACGGAAACGGTGCTTGAACCCGAGTTGGTAACATATAACCATTTGTTGTCAGGACTAATAGCCACCCCATAAGTACCCGAACCTGCAGTAATAGTGGTGACATTAGCCGACGTATTGGTGGCCGTATTGAACACAGAAACCGTTTTCGCAATATTATTAGCCATGTATACTTTACTGCCATCAGGCGTTACGGCTATGCCATAATCATAATAGCCCACCGGGATATCTGTTACCGTATTGGTTAATGTGTTAATGGCCGAAATAACCGTGCCATCCTCGCCATAAGTTACAAAAACCAGGCTGCCATCGGGTGTTGCCGCCAGGCCCAGCGGATTGGCATTTACGGTAATCGTTGCTATTACGGTATTGGTTGAGGTGCTGATTACCGATACCGTGTTGCTGTCATCATTAGTTACGTATACCCTGCTCCCATCCGGGCTAACCGAAATACCAAAGGCGCCGCCGCCTACCGGGATGGTTGCGGCCGCCACATGCGTTACGGTATTAATTGCCGTAACCGTACCATCGCCCGAATTTGTAATATAAGCAAACCCCGAAGGTACCGGCGTGGCAGTTATGGTTGCGGTAACGGGCGCTGTACCCGTATTTATCGCCTTGAATGAAGCAATATTCCCCGCGCCGCTGGCAGGTAAGCCTATACCTGGTTTGTCATTAACCCAGGTAATAGCGCTGCCCGTTCCGGTAAAATCAATAGCTGCAGTAGCGTCGCCATTTAAAACAAGCTGATTTCCTACCGGATTTATCACCGGCAGGGCATTCACCGCGCCTGCTACCGCAACCAACTGATCTGTTGCCCCGGCCGAACTTAGCGTTACATTGCCCGAAATATTGCCCGCCGGTGCGGTAGATGCCGACCGGACATAAATTATAGCCTTAGTGACATTACCGGCAGATTGGGCTAATGTTACCATATTACCAAATCCGGTTCCAGGGTTTAACGACAGTTCAAATGCGCCGCCTGCCGGTGCTGTTGCAGTAATATCGCCCGTTAAGCCACTGCCCGATACCGTTATTTTTTGGACATCGGGGCTTGCCGAAGCTGATCCTTCACAAGCCGTAATATTGCCGGTTGCCGGGCCTGCGGTAATGGCAGCAATCGGGGTGGGATTTACGGTGATCGTGAAAGTAACAGGGACGCCATCGCAATTGGCTCCGCCGGTAACAAAATTGCCAAAGGCATCGGGGCTTATCCCCACCGGCACAGTGGCTTCAACTGTATTGGTAGCTGTATTGATTACCGATACTGTACCAGCACCCTCGTTGCCCACGTAAACATGGTTGCCATCGGGGCTTACCGATATGCCGAAAGGCGAAACGCCGGCAGGAATGGTTGCTACCACGGCATTAGTTTGGGTACTGATTACAGATACATTATTCGACTGCCCATTAGCTACATACACCATTCCCCCATCCGGACTAACGGTTATTCCAAACGGCGCCAGCCCAACTTTAACAGTGGTTATTACCGCATTTGTTGAGGTGTTGATTACAGACACTGTACCATCACCAAAATTCACCACGTACAACCGGCTGCCATCAGGACTGAGCGCCAAGCCACCGGGATTAAGGCCAACGGCAATAGTAGTGCCCGCTGTATTGGTGATCTCGTTTATTACCGAAATGTCATTGTCGCCGTTATTGGCCACATATATGGTGTTGCCGTCGAGGCTAACCGCTATACCGCCAGGGGTTTTTCCTGTGGGGATGGTAGCCGTTACACTATTGGTTGCGGTGCTGATTATACTTAACTGATTCGACTTATCGTTGGTTATATACACATTGTGACCATCGCGACTCACTAATACGCCGTATGGGAACAAGTTGCCAGATATCGTACCTGTAATGGCATTGGTTTTTGTATCGATAACCGAAACTGTGTTTGAATTTTCGTTGGCTACATAAACGGTACTGCCATCAGGGCTTACAGATAATCCACCCGGCGCCATACCTACCGGGATAGTGGCTGCAACTGTATTAGTTAAAGTATTGATAATCGAAACCGTATTGGAGCCTAAATTAGAGATGTACGCAAAAGACGCGATTACCGGGGTAACCGTAATAGTAGCCGTAACGGCGCTGCTGCTGGTATTAATGGCAGTAAATGAGCCAATATTCCCCGATCCGTTTGCCGCAAGGCCAATACCAGGTGTATCATTAACCCAGTTAAACGTATTGCCCGTTCCTGTAAAGTTAACTGCAGTTGTCATCGCCCCGCTTGCAAGCGTTTGGCTGACCGGCTTCGTCATTGTGGGTAAGGCGTTTACGGTACCCGTTATAGCAACATTTTGACTAACCGCCCCGGTAGATGTAAGCAGTACATTTCCCGAAACGCCCCCGGATGCTGCCTGACCACTCCACCTCACATAAACTGTAGTATTAGGTACTGAACCACCACTTTGTGCGAGCGTTACTTGATTGGCGTAGCCGCTGCCCGCATTTAAGGATACTTCGAAGCCCGGCGGTGCATTCGCAATAATATCCGCAGTCAAATTATTGCCCGAAACGCTAAACTGGCTAATATCAGGGCTTTGTGATGGCGAGCCTGAACATGCGGAAATATTGCCGGTTGCGCTCCCCGCCGTTATAGCCGGCGGCAGGGCCGATGCCGGGTTTACGGTAATGGTAAATGTGGCCGGCACATTGCCGCAGCCTGTTCCGTGAGTCATAAAATTACCCACGGCCGTCGGCGTATTGCCCACTTTAAATGTTGATTGAACCTTATTTGTTGCCGTATTTATAACCGAAACATTATTTGCCGACTGACTGGTTACCATCAAGTTGCTGCCGTTGGGGTTTACGCATATACCGCTGGGATTTGCGCCAACCGGTGTAGTTGATATTACCGTATTGGTTGCTGTATTTATAGCCGTTACTTCGGCCGATCCGAAATCGCAAACGTATACAGTGCCGCCGTCTGGTGTAATACATATTTCATCAGGGTTGACGCCTGCACTTACGGTGGCCGTTACAGCATTGGACACAGTGCTGATCACCGAAACGGTATTATCAAAAAAATTGGTTACATAAACATTTTTATTATCCGGACCTATAGTTATACCATCGGGATGGTTTCCAACCGAAATTGTGTTCGTCACTACGTTGGTTTTAGTATCAATTACCGAGATCGCGTTGTCGTTTATATCAGTAACATACACATGTAAACCATCGGGACTCATCACCATCCCGCCAGGGCCGTTTCCTACAGGAATGGTGAGCAACAATGCATAAGTTGATGTATCGTACACCTCAACGGTGTTATTGAGCGAGTTGGTTACATATAGTTTGGCACCATCAGTGGTTAATGCAATTTGATTGGGCGATACCGTTGGGATAGTAGCGATTACTTTATTGCTGGCGGTACTGATAACCGATATGGATGGCGAAAAACTATTTACGATATATACCCGGCTATCGTCGGGGCTTACGGTTACGTAATTGGGACTTAGCCCCACGGGTATGATAGATATAAGATCATTCGTTAACTCATTTACCACCGATACCGTATTATCGCCTAAATTGGGAATATAGGCAATGCCCCATGCAAGCGAGGTTATTGTTATGGTAGCAGTCACAGGTGTCGCTCCGGTATTTACAGCAGTAAATGCAGGTACATTGAGTTCGCCGCTTGCAGGCAGCCCAATGCCCGGCGTATTGTTTACCCAGGTATAGGTACAATCGGCTACCGGGAAATTAAACGGTGCAGTTATGTCTCCGCTTTTAACAGTTTGATTGAACTGCGCCCTCCCCGATAATACAGCAAGCAGCAAACAGATGGTAACACCAATAAACGGTAATAATTTTTTCATATATTGGTTTAATACCTCACAATGCAAATATCCAGACTGCTTTTCCCATCCCTCAACGCACTATTGCTACAAAGCCGGATAAAAGTTTACTGCCTTCTTTCAGGTCGATAATATAGTAATAAGTTCCCGTTGGGAGCGCAGCGCCTTTATAAGTACCGTTCCAGGGGATGCCATATCCGATAGACGAATATACATTTTGTCCGTAACGATTAAAAATTTCAACGGTACAATCCGGATAGGCATTCAGGGCGGTAATTTCCCATTTATCGTTGACGCCGTCGCCATTAGGGGTAAAAGTATTGGGGATAAAAAGAGGCGGAAAAATAGTTAATGTGCCTGGAACGTAAGTAAAAGTGTAATTGGGCGATGCTGCTCCGCTAACTGTAATAGGATACTGCCCTGCCGGCGACGTGGTTACCGCGCTTGTACTCAATTTTGGCTGCGCTGTCAACTTCGCAGGACCGTCATTATTTACAAAGCCGCTGTAGCTTGCCGTTAAAACCGGATTTGGAGCTTCAAAAACTTTGCTTTTATCATCGGCTGTGATAGTTAAAGGCGCCGGGGTTACGGTACTTGCCGGCATTGCTAAATTAACGCTGGCTGCCGGTGCGGCACTGCTCATAACAATATTACCAGAATAACTGCCGACAACGGTTGAGGCCGCCAGCCTGATGTAAACTAATGTGGCTGCAATATTGCCACCGGTGCCAATGGTAACAGTGCTGCTAAAGTTAACATCATCGGTGCTAACTTCAAATCCGGGCGGCGGGGTAACTAAAATACCGGCCGTCATGTTAGCGCCCGAAACGGTAAATGCCGTGGCAGTTGATGCCGTGCCGTAAATGGTATTTAACCCTGCCAACGTACCTGTGGCAGTAATTGTTGGAAATGTTGCAGGATTTACTGTAATGGTAACTTTTAAAGGAAGGCTACTACATCCGACACCTGTTTTCACAAAATTACCAAGCGCATACGGCCCTTGTCCTACTGCGGCGGTTGCAGTTATAGTGTTGTCGGCCGTATTGATAACAGATACCGTATTTGAGCCATAATTACTTACAAATAGCTCGCCACCGTCGCTACTCATTGATATGCCAAGCGGCATTTGGCCAACGTTTATAGTTGCGGATACATTGCCGGTTATTGTGTTAACGACCGACACTGTGCCCGAGGCAAAATCAGTTACATACAACAGACTGCCATCGGGGCTTACCACCATGCTCATTGGGCTTTTTGCAGGGGACAGCGGAATTGTTTTGATGACCGTGTTGAATGTTGTATTGATAACCGAAATAGTAGCATCATTGGCATTAGCAACGTAAAGCCGGCTTTGGTCAGGATTTAGCGCCATACCGCCGGGCGAATTGCCGACCGGTATGGTGGTAAGCACCGTGTAATTGCCGGCATCAATTACCGAAATGGAATTTGACTGCGAATTGGCCACGTAAACATGCAAGGCATCGGGGCTGGCCAAAACATTTACCGGTGCAGTGCCTACAGGAACTATTCTTATTTCTGTCAGGTCGGCAATGTTAACCACCGAAACGGTGTTATCGCTCTTATTGGCAACAAACAAATTACCGCCGCCCGGATGTAACGACAATCCGAGCGGGCTGCCACCAACCTGTATACTACCTGTAACTGTATTGGTTGCCGTATTAATAACCGAAATATTGTTAGATAGCCGATTACTTACATAAGCGGTTGCACCATCGCCGGTAAGGGTGATACCATAAGGCTGCTGGCCTACTGTGATAGAACCGGTCGACATATAAGTGGTTGTATTGATTACCGAAACCGAACCATCGTTGGAGTTGGGAACATAGAGAAAACCTGCTGCAGTAGCGGTAACCGAAATGGTTGCCGTTATTGGATTAGCGGTGTTATTTGTAGCAGTAAACGATGAGATGTCGCCAATACCGCTGGCAGCAAGGCCGATAGATGGCGTATCATTAACCCAGGTGTAGGTATTTGCCGTGCCCGAAAAATTAATGGCGTTTGTAGTATTACCGGTTAAAAGGATTTGATTGGGCACCGGGTTAACTGTTGGCAGCGAGTATACAGAAGCTGTTAATAAGGGATCGGTAGTTGAAAGGCCCGAAGTGCTGATGATACACCGTCCCGTGACATTCCCTACAGGCGCCGATGAGGACGAACGCACATAAATAGTGACATTATCAATAGTACCGTCAACCGGCATAACCGTAACGGTGCTTTGATAGCCACCTGTCGCGGTAAGCGAAAGCTCGAAATATTGAGGTGCATCAACCTCCATGCCCGTAGTTAAATTTAACCCTTCAACCGTAAACTGTTGTATATTAGGACTAACCGAAGCTAATCCAACACAAGCCGTGATAGTGCCTGTGGCCTTTCCGCTGCCATAACTTGGTCCGCCCACCTGCGCGGCACAAGGTAGCCTGTATAGCAGCAGGATGGTTAATAACAGCAGTAAATATCTCTTCATAAGGTCTTTTTTTTAGTCCGGAAAGTCGGAAAAGTCCGAAAGTCCGGAAAGAAAAAATATAGTTCAAGACTCGTTTCAAGCAATAACTTTCTGGCTTTTCGGTCTTTTCGGACTTTTCCGACTTTTCGGACTTTCCCTCATCTCACTATCAAAACAAATCCTGATAAAAATTTGGAATTATTTTTCAGATCGATAATATAATAATAGGTACCTGTTGGCAGCGCTGCATTGTTATAAGTGCCTGTCCACGGTATGCCATAGCCTGTTGACGTAAAAACATTTTGTCCCCAGCGATTAAATACCTGAACGGTGCAAGCCGGATAAAGATCAAGATTTTTTATTATCCAGGTATCGTTTATACCGTCGCCATTGGGTGTAAAAGTGTTGGGTATGCTAATTTTAGGCGGCTCCAGTTCAATGGTGAGTATCCCCGGCACATAAATAAAAGTATAACTTGGCGATACAGCGCCGCTTGCTGTAATAGGATATTGCCCTAACGGGGATGTAGTAATTGCCGTAGTAGTAATAGTGGGTTGCACAGTTAACTGCGCCGGACCATCATTATTTACAAAGCCGCTGTAAGTTACCGTTAAAACGGGATTAGCCTCATTAATTATTTTGGTTTTATTATTTGCGGTAATGGTTAACGGAAGGGTGGTTACCACAATATCGGCGGGGATATAAGTAATAGCGTAATTGCTGGCTTTAAAAGTGCCGCCTGTAGCCGCCGATGCTATTACCTGCCCGGTATAAGTGCCACCGCTTGCCGATGCCGCCGATCCGGTGCCGTAAGCAATGGTAACGCTGCCCAGGGTTTCTGAATTTTGTAATCCGGATGATGTATAGGCAGTTGATCCGGCACCGCCTTTTATTGCCGTGCCGTAAGATTTGGTTGTACCATTTGCTGTAATGGTTAAAGGCGCTGGCGAAACGGTGCTGTTAACGGTTGGCACATTAACATTAGCCGCTCCGGCTGTGCTTAACACCAAACTGCCGGCATAGCTACCCGCCGGGGTTGTAGAAGCGAGGCGTACATACACAGTTGCGCCAGTCGCGGTACCGCCACCGCCTGCTATAGTAACTGTAGTACTGAAGTTGATACCATCGGTACTTACCTCGTAACCTGCCGGCGGTGTAACCAAAATACCGGCGGTTATATTAGTACCCGATACGGTGAAGCTGGTTGAAGGTGATGCAGCCCCATAAACGGTATTTACCGCCGACAACACACCCGAGGCGGTAATGGTAGCCACCAACGGCGTTGGTGTTACCGTAATAGTAAAGCTAACAGGCGCGCCGCTGCAACCCGCTCCTTTTGTAATAAAATTGCCAAATGCGGATGGCCCCTGCCCTACCGCGATAGTGGAAGTCACTTTGAAAGTGGAAGTATTAATGGCTGTTAAAAACGTTGAACTTACTGCAGCAACATACAAACCGCCACCGTCGGCGCTAACCGACAGCCCGAACGGTTGTAACGTGAGCGGGATAGTGGCCGTTACGGTATTATTAGCGGTATTAATTACCGAAATACTGTTGTCGCCGCCGTTTGATACATAAAGGGTGCCCCCATCAGGACTTAAAGCAAAAGCCATTGGCGTTTTTCCAACCGCAATGGTGGTTGCAATGGTATTGTTAGTGGTATTAATTACCGAAACCGTGTTTGAACCTGTGTTAGCTACATACGCTACGCTGCCATCGGCGCTTAGCCACACACCAAGCGGACTGTTGCCTACTTTTACCGTGGCCATAACTATATTGGTGGTAGCATTAATTACCACTAAAGTGTTCGAATCGCCATCTATAGCGTATACCTTGCTGCCATCCGGACTAACTACAATACCCTTTGCATCTAAGCCGATGGGTATAGTGGCTGTTATGGCTAAAGTTGTAGTGTTGATAACCGACACTGTGCCATCATCGTTATTAGTTACATAAGCGAGGGTGCCATCCGGACTAAAAGCTACCGCCTGCGGGGCTTTGCCGACTGAAAAGGTATTGATTACATTATTGGTTGCGGTGTTGATAACTGAGACAGTATTGTCCAAAATATTGGTGACATAGACCTTGGTTCCATCAGGGCTAACGGCAACCCCGGCAGGGTGGTTTCCTACCCCGATGGTTGTTAACACCACATTAGTAGCGGTATTAATCACCGAAACATCATTTGAACTGCTGTTGGGAACATACGCAATCCCGGCCGACAGGGGAGTTACTGTAATTGTGGCTTTTATAGCTGTAGTGCCGGTATTTACCCCTACAAATGAGGCAATGTTACCCGTACCGCTTGCCGCCAGGCCAATGCCGGGGCTGTCATTAACCCAGCTAAATACGCCGCTGCCGGTAAAATTAACATTTGCGGTTGCGTTACCATTAGCCACCGACTGATTACCTACCGGGCCAACCGTGGGTAGCGTATTTATAATTGCGGTTACCGTGGCCGATTGATCAGTTGCGCCGGCCGAAGTGAGTGTTACTATCGCCATCAGGCTGCCAACCGGCGCTGTTGATGCTGCCCGCACATAAACTATTGCATTGTTTACCGCTCCGGCAATTTGCGGCAACGCAATACTTGCTGCATAACCGCTGCCTGCTGTAGCTGATACCTCGAACCCCGCCGGAGCAGTTACCGTTATATCGGCTGTTAAATGAGTGCCCAACACTGTAAACTGTTGGATATTTGGGCTTGCCGAAGTACTACCGGCACAGGCCGAAATATTGCCGCTTACCGTACCGGGTACAATTTTGGGTACTGTACTCGGGTTTACAGTAATTTTAAATTTGATGGGTGCCCCCGAGCAGCTTGCCCCGCCGGTAATAAAATTACCCAGCGAGTTGGGGTTTAATCCCACCAATATTTTTTCAATTAATGTAGCATCAACCGTATTGTATACCAATACAAAATCAGAGTTAACGGTAGTAACATACAGGCGGGTGCCCGTAGGGTTAAACGATAGG
>Ga0206947_1101_pt1 | contig 25452 bp, 16 predicted proteins | sample Alteio_BWOrgHeat_3_FD_153239 | JGI IMG/M metagenome (GOLD analysis project Ga0206947, IMG submission 153239) | Enriched cells from forest soil in Barre Woods Harvard Forest LTER site, Petersham, Massachusetts, United States -... | ecosystem: Environmental > Terrestrial > Soil > Temperate forest > O...
GCGAAATATCAAGAATTACCTTGCCGCTGTCGATAGCGGTTTTCAACAGGTCGATGAACCAGGGATCAGTGGTGGTATTGCCCGCGCCGAAGGTTTCCATTACAATACCCCGCACATCAGCAGTTAAAATAGTTTCAACCACCTTTGGACTGATGCCCGGATACAATTTTAATACTGCTACGTCGCTCACGAGGTTTTTATGCACTTTCAACACCTCTCCATCTTTAGGATGGCGGATGTCATTCTGACTAAAACGTAAATGAACACCCGACTCGGCCAGTATGGGGTAATTGGGCGAACGGAATGCCTCGAATTTGGACGAGTTATATTTAAACGAGCGGTTGCCCCTGAAAAGCTTGTAATCAAAATAAATACACACTTCGGGTACGCGGGCCTTGTCGTGCTTTTTGGCATTGGCAATTTCAATGGCCGTCATTAAATTTTCCTTGGCATCGGTACGGATGGCGCTGATGGGCAATTGCGAGCCGGTGAAGATGACTGGTTTCCCCAAATTTTCGAGCATATAGCTCAATACCGATGCCGTAAAGGCCATCGTATCCGAGCCGTGTAAAATTACAAAGCCGTCAACATCGTCGTAATTAGATTCAATTAGGCCGGCTATATCACTCCAAATAGCCGGATTCATATTTGATGAATCGATGATTTCTTCGAACGAGTGCACTTTAATTTTGCAATTAAGTTTCTCCAGTTCGGGAACGTTATCCATTATTTGCTCAAAATTGATCGGTTTGAGCACCTTGGTTACCGGGTCGCTCATCATACCAATTGTACCACCGGTATATATGATCAAAATCTGGCTCATGTTTAAGTGTTTGTTAATGGTTCATAGTTGATGGTTCATAGTTCATAGCCGCTGCATTATACGCCGAATATACGTTTTGAGTTTTCGGTAGTGATATCAGCAACCGTTTCTATGCTGGTTTGATGCAGTTCGGCAATCTTATCAGCAATATAAACCAGGTACGAACTTTCGTTTGGCTTACCGCGGAACGGAACAGGCGCAAGGTACGGAGAATCTGTTTCTAAAACTATATCATCCAAACTGATTTCGGCTACTACTTTATCCAATCCGGAGTTTTTATAGGTAACCACACCGCCGATACCCAGGTAAAAGCCTAAGCCAATAGCCCGGTGGGCCTGTACGAGGTTGCCCGTAAAACAATGAAATATGCCATGCAGATCGTCGTCATTTTCCTCTTCAAGCACTTCAAATACTTCGTTAAAAGCCTCGCGGCAATGGATAACTATGGGTAATTTTAATGATTTTGCCCAGTTAATTTGTGCTTTGAAAGCAGCTATTTGTTGTGGCAGATGTGTTTTATCCCAATATAAATCAATACCGATTTCGCCCACCGCTACCATTTTTAGCTGGCTGGCCGCTGTTTTTATGATATTTAACTCATCTTCCCAGTTTTCTTTAACAGAGCAGGGATGCAAACCCAGCATCGGGAAACAATATTTGGGGAAAGCATCAACCAGCGAAGAAATTAGCTGAACAGAAGAAGCGTCAACATTGGGGAGAAACAGCCGGCTGATATTTTTATCCAAACAGCGCTGCATTAATTCGGCCCGTTTGGTATCATCGGTTTGATAATACAAATGGGTATGCGTATCGGTTAAAACCATGCCGCAAATTTAATGGTTTTTATTCCCTGTTGGGAATTTTTTGAATGAGGAGGTTAGGGCAATCGGGCGCAATATAATTTTTAATATAAATGCATATATTTAAACAGCATAATAATTAGAATTTACTATGATGAAACCTATTTTGTTTACTCTGTCTGTTTTACTTGCCCTTTGTTATCACAGTGCAATGGCACAAGTTGCATTAGAGGTTAAAGGGCAGCCATTTAACGATGCTTCTTATGCCGATATACAAGGTAACCCTTACCTGGAAAATGAATGGTTAACCGGTAAGATATTTTTAGAAAACAAAAAAAGTATTGAGGCCGCGCTAAAATTCGATATTTATAGCAACAGGGTTCTTTTTCAGAAAGATGGCCAGGTGATGGAGTTGAAAAATAACATCAGCGGGTTCACCTTAAATAATGTGGATCGTGAAGTAAGCGATATATCACAACCTGTGTTTGTAAATGGTTACCCGCCTATCGGAACCCAAACGGCTAACTCTATTTACCAACTGATTGCAGATGGAAATGTTAAGCTTTTAAAATTTTATAAAAAAACCATCAGCGAAGACAGGGAATATGATTCGTCGCTGATAACGCGTGAATACCGCTCGGTTAGGTTTTATTACATATACAAAAACAACACCCTGCAACAAATTCAGCCCAGCAAAAAATCGTTGCTGAAATTATTTCAGGATCATGAAAAGGAAGTTGAGGACTATTTTAAAGCAAATACGATTGACTTTAAAAGCGACGTTGATTTACAGAAACTTTTCGGCTGGTATAATTCTTTGACTTGAGCCTCACGCTTAAAAGCCAAAGCCAGCCAAACTATTGGTTTAAAATCGCCTCCATATACTATTCTATACAAAAACCAATACATTTGTATAAAATACATGGATTTAAATATGCCAGTTGAAACATCCGAGCGTCCGCGAATTTATCTTGACAAAGTACACTTAAAGGGATTTAAATCTATTGAAGATCTATCTATTGATTTTCAAAGGGGGCTTAATATTTTGATCGGACAAAATGGCTCGGGAAAGTCGAACTTTATGGAGTTTTTGTTTGAAACGATTGGGATCAATAGAACTAATAAAATTTTTTTCAACTATGTAAAACTTGATTATAGTTCGAGTGATAGTCATTCATTTATAATGGAATTGGAAAAGCAGGTAAATGCAAAAAATGCTATAAACACGTTCAATTATAGAAATGGATTACTTGAAAGACTTTTTATTGATGGTGAATTGGTATTTGATAATTCAAGTGATGATCTTTCTCAAAAAACTATCGATTTTCAAAATCGCAAAATTCGTATTGTCGGGATTGGTGGTAATTTAACGGAGTTATTTCTTCATTGGGGATATCAATATTGGTATCCATTGTATATAAAATTTGAGCTTCCTGATAACTTACAATATATCGACACGCCTGGAACTGTTAAAGCAAATCTTGAAAACTTAAATGGGACTTTGGAATATGCGGATACTTTAAGTTTTATGGACTACTCAATAAGAAGCTTCGAAAGTTTATCTTCTGAAGATATAGTCAAAATAAAAGATATTACCAAAAACGATGTTCTCGCACATCTAAAAATTCAAGATGAAATTATCGAGAATTTAAAATTGTATACAACAATTAAGGATGCCCGATTCAATGAAAATATAAATCTATATAACGATGGCAAAGACGTTATAATTGATAATATTAAACTTGAGTTTAAAATTAATGGTAATTGGCTTCCCTGGTCACAATTATCCGATGGCGCAAAGCGGTTATTTTATATCATTGCCGAGGTTACAAATTCGAATGGCTTAGTCTTAATTGAAGAGCCCGAATTGGGCATCCACCCCCATCAGTTCAATTTGGTAATGAATTTTCTTAAAGAACAATCCGAAAATAAGCAAATCATTATTTCAACCCATGCGCCCAAAGCATTGGATCGGCTGAGTCCGAAGGAACTTAATAATATATTAGTTACTCATTACGATTTAAAGAAAGGTACTCAAATGAGGCATTTAAAAGGTAAAGAGATAAAAACGGCCAAAAGATATATGAATGAGGTTGGCTTTTTGAGTGATTATTGGCTACTTTCAGATTTAGAAGAATGATAAAAGTCGGATTGGTGGGCGAAGACCCGAACGATACTTTATCAATAAAAAATCTTTTGGAAAAAAGATATAAAAGAAAAGTTCAATTTAAATCTTTTACAAGAACTGGAACGGGCTATGGGTTGGATAGTGATAAAACTAAAAAGAACATACCCGTTGAATTTGAAGAGAAAAAATGTGACTTTGTGATATTTATAAGAGATTTGGATGCTTTTGAATCTCAAAAATCTAAAGTCCAAAAACGAATAAATTGGTTTAACGAGCTCAACGTACTTGTAAAAAACAAGGGAATTCTTCTGTTAAATATATGGGAACTCGAAGCACTGATATTGAGTGACATTGAAGCATTTAATAAGTTTTTCAGGATCAATTACAAATTCAACAGTGATCCGATGGCACAAAAAGAGCCCAAAGAAATTCTCAAAAAAATAACCTCAAAATCAAATAAACAGTTCAAAGAATCACACTGCCCGGAACTATTTAAAAAACTGAATATTGATAAGGTAGAAGCAAATTGCAGGTGCTTTAAAGATTTTATACAAGCCTTTGATAAAAAGCTGGCATGAAAAGACTTATAAACAAAAAGCACCGCCATTGGGCGATGCTTTTTGTTTATAATAAAAGCTTGATTGGATTACGCCGCTTTCTTTTTTGCCACAGCTTTATGCAAAGGCTTCTTTGCCGGCACCGTCGCCGCCGCAACGGGATGTTTTATCGGTTTTATCTTCACCAACTCCAAATCAAATACAAGCGTGCTATAAGGGCCAATTACCGGTGGGTTACCTTGTTCGCCATAAGCTAAATTCGATGGGATTACAAACGTAGCTTTTGAACCTTCGTTCATTAAAAGCAAACCTTCGTTCCAGCCGGCTATTACCTGGCCCACACCTGCTGTTACCTGGTAAGGTTCATAAGTGCGGCCGGGCTGTTCTAAACCGGCAGCTTTAGCGATAGCCTCAATGCTCGAGTCAAATACTTTATCATTTAAATCGCGGCCGGCGTAGTTTACCAGCAAAGTATCGCCTGTAAGCGGTTTACGTTTTAATGATGGCTTGGTAATTACATATTTTAAACCCGAGGCGGTGGTTTTAAGTACCAGTTTATGACTGGCAATATATTTTGCTGCTGCCGGAGCCTCTGCTGCTTTGAATTTTGCAGCCTCTGCCGCATTTTCGTTTCTTTGTATCGCCATTAACGAATCTCTTTCGGCTATGGCCGCATTTAGCGACTGTATCCGTTCAATTTTCACTACCAAAGTAGTAAAGCTTCCTTTCGGGAAAAAAGGAGGGCGGCGGTCTTCGTGTCCTACAAAAATAGAATCGGATGGAACTTTCACCAAAGCGCTGTCTTTCAACGCTAAAAGCGGATATATTTCCATTAAATCGGTAATGTTTTGCGATGCCGTTACCTGGAATTTAATAGGCTTACCTTCGGCATAAGTGCTGCGCACGATAGAATCTTTATCCGTTTTCTCAATAAAATCTAACGTTACTACATCGTTCAACTTTATTTTATCGCCGGGGTGTTGTGTAAATATCTGGTACATGGCCCCCCGCGGACTGTGCAGCAATGCGGTTTGGGCTTTTGCGCTAACCACAAGAGTTAGGGCCAAAATAAATAAGAAATACTTCATCATCATCAATAAAAAAAAGCCTCCCGGATTTTCTCCGGAAGGCTATATTAATTCATATAATTATCTTTTAACTGGCTGTTGTACAGGTGGTACTGCAACCGGCTTCGGTGCATTTGGGTTTGGATGAACAATGTCAACCAATTCAATGTCAAACACCAGTGGCGTAAACGGACCTACCGGGCCATTACCTTGTTCGCCGTAAGCCAGGCTCGATGGGATAATGAATGTAGCTTTTGCGCCTTTGTTCATTAACAACAAACCTTCATTAAAGCCTTGTATCATTCCTTGTGCGCCTACCGGGAAACGGATAGGTTTGTAGGGGTTCATCGGGTTTATTTGCAATTTTCCCTTTATTGCTTCGGCTTTAATGTTGGTGTCAAATACTTTTCCGTTAACAAATTTACCTAAGTAGTTTAATACAACAGTATCACCAGGAGCCGGCAACGCGCCTGCACCAGGAGTGTTGATAACATAACTTAAACCTGTTACCGTTTTGGTAAGCTTTAAATTATTGTCGTCGATGTATTTCTTGATTTTACCGGCTTCTGCATTTTTGTCTGCATCGCTCAGTTTTTTCATGTAATCTTCGTAGCGGGCTTTAAACACATCAGGAGTAAGATTTCCTTTCGGGATAACCTTTTCAACTTTAATAGTGTAAACAATATACTTGCCTTTTAAAGCCGGATTTCTTTTTTGGCCGTGCGAAGCTGAGTCAATATCGGTTTTAATTATGGCACTGTCGCCTTCGCTCAGCAACATAATAGCCGACATGATATCACCCTTTGATTGTGGCTTCGCCATAATTTGCGGCCATGGACGGCCCGCTTCGTACGAACTTGCCATTACCGAGTCGGCATCAGTTTTTACAATATAATTGATACTAAAGAAATCGCCTTCCTTTATGCTCGGACCACCTTCGTCCTTAACAATTTTATATTGCAATCCGCCGTCGCCTTTTTTAAAGCCACCATTGCAGCCTGCTAAACCTATTGCTGCAAGCGCTAAAAACATCAGTTTTGTTTTCATTTTATTCGTTTAATAGTTTTTTGTATTCGGGTAATATGGATTTAAATTGATTAATTACTTGTTCAAGGCTATCTGATGATATGCCGCCTGCTGCGTTGCGATGACCGCCGCCGTTAAAATATTTTTTACAAATATCATTAGCCGGAAATTCGCCTTTTGAGCGCAGCGATAGTTTTACTTTATCCGGCCGCTCCACAATAAAGGCCGCTAATTTTATTCCCGAAATTGATAGGGCATAATTTACAATGCCTTCGGTATCGCCGGTTATCACTTCGTATTTTTCCAGATCCTCTTTATTAGCTGTTATAATTGCCGTATTGTATTCATATAACACTTCCAGTTTTTCGGACAAACATACGCCTAAAAAACGCAGCCGGTTTTCGGACGAGTTGTTGTTCACCAACTCATTTATCCGCGAGTTTGGCGCGCCCAATTCAATCAGATTAGCTGCAATGCGGTGTACTTCAGCTGTGGTGTTCGGTAATGAAAATCCGGCCGAATCAGTCATGATACCGGTATATAAACAGGTGGCCACGTCCTTATTGATCAACTTTTTATTGTTTAGTTCATCAACAATAAAACGATAAATCAGTTGGGCAGTTGCACAGGCATTAATATCCCAGCAGCGATAATCGTCAAAATCCTGGGGTTCCAGGTGATGATCAATCATTATTTTAAAAGCTTTGCTATTGCCAACCAGCTCGCCCATCTCATTAATACGGCCAAGGGCATTAAAATCAAGGCAAAAAATCATATCGGCACCGGCTATTAATTCGGCCGATTGCTCCGGGTGTTCGGTGTATATAATTACTTCGCCATTGCCTGGCATCCAGTTAAAATACTGGGCATAATCAGTAGGTGTAATAACCTTTGCATGGTGCCCCTGCTGTATTAAATAATTATATAAACCTAAAGAAGAGCCCATAGCATCACCATCAGGCTTATGATGGGTAGTAATCACTATTTTTTTGGGCTGCGCTAAAAGTTCTGTAAGCGAGGCTATATCTAACATCAATTTTAAAAAAGAGTTGCAAAGCTAAATAAATAAATTAAATACAGGTATCTAAATTTAGTGCGTAAGGCTTTATGTTTTAATTGTAAAACGCTACTTTTGCGGCGATTTGAATAAGAGCGGGGAATTATTTCCGCTATTTTTAAAAAATCAAAAAAAAATATTTAATAACAATGGAAAACAAAACGTTCACCATGATAAAGCCCGATGCGGTTGCAAACGGGCATATCGGCGCTATTTTAGACCAAATTATAAAGGCAGGCTTTAAAATAACCGCTATGAAATACACTAAATTAAGCGGGGAAACTGCCGGTAAATTTTATGAAGTACATAAAGAACGCGGTTTTTACAGCGAATTAGTAGAATTTATGTCGTCAGGCCCGATTGTTGCAGCTATTTTAGAGAAAGATAACGCAGTTGAAGATTTCAGGAAACTGATTGGCGCTACCGATCCGGCAAAAGCTGAAAAAGGAACTATCAGGAACCTGTATGCCGAATCAATTGGCGCTAACGCAGTTCACGGTTCTGATTCTTCGGAAAATGCAGCAATTGAAGGCTCATTTTTCTTTTCAGGACTCGAAAAGTTCTAATATTTTCAACTGGCAGGGTGCGATATTAACAAAATTGCACCCTGCTTGTAAATGTTTATTTGGTTTTTTCAATTAAAGTGCATATTTTTATAAAGTTAAGGAAATCTGCACCTTATATTAAGCCTTAATTGATAAATTAAAAACGGATTATGAAACTCCTGCTGAAATATATTTTATACTCACTGCTTATTGTAGTATTAGTTGCAGGTACCGTTTTACTGTATAAAACTCACCCCGAAGCGCAATTAGTATTTATCCTCCCCGGTGTGTTCATCCTGGCGTTTTCAAGGATGAGTGATGATTTGAATTTTAAAGGCTTCTTCCCCCGGTGGACTAAAGAAAAATAATTTCTACCACCAGTTCCGCTTTTGCCTCCTCGTTTATTTTATCCATAATTTGCGTACGCATTTGCATAATCTCGTTTTTTACTACCGATGATTCAATGCGAAGGAATAATTTTTTATCCCGGATGTACAATTCTTTTGTACGGTTGGCTAAAGGTTTCCCTACCAGGTCGGGCCAGGCGGCTACTACATGCGTTTCATCAAACTTTCGTTTAATTTTATAAACGTTCAGCATTTGCTCAATAGCTTCCTTTAACGATTTGTCGTTGGCTTTACGTATCAATTTCCCCTCCTTTTACTTTAAACAAACGGATATCAACCCCAATTTCACTAAATATATTTTTAACCCGGCTTAGGTGCGTATCAGTTATAAAAACCTGCCCAAAATCGTGGTTCGATATCATTTGCAGCAGTTTGGTAACACGCTGGTCGTCTAATTTATCAAAAATGTCGTCAAGTAACAATATGGGCTTAAATCCTTTTTGCTGATGCAGGAAACTGTACTGTGCCAGTTTCAGCGCTATTAAAAAAGATTTTTGCTGCCCCTGCGATCCAAACTTTTTCATGGGCATGCCATGGATGGCAAAAAGCAGGTCGTCTTTATGGATGCCTGTGGTGGTACGTTCAAGCACCTTGTCGCGTTCGGCGGTTTTTTTTAACAGCGTGGCGAAATCATCTTTCAATAGTTGCGAATCATAAACCAGTTCAACCTCTTCGGCATCATCGCTTAAAAAGCGGTAATGCTGATTAAATATCGCTGTAAAGCTTTCCATAAAAACCTTGCGTTTTTCAAATATCCGGTTGGCCGAAAGCGTCAACTGCCCGTCCATCACTTCCAGCAGGCTGGGGTCATACCGGCCGGTGTCGGCAATTTGTTTTAACAGCGCATTACGATTGGCCAATACCTTATTATAAGTAATCAGTTCATCCAGGTACTGATTGTCGGTTTGTGATATTACATTATCAATAAACTTCCGACGCTCTTCGCTGCCCTCAATAATAATACTGATATCATAAGGCGAAACCATAACCAGCGGAAACAAGCCAATATGGTCGGCGAGCCGCTGATAATCTTTTTTATTGCGCTTAAACTGTTTTTTTTGATTCCGCTTTACAGAACAGGCAATTGCTTCGGCCTTATTGTTTTTACTAAAATTACCGGTGACGATAAAAAAATCAGTGCCCTGCTTTATCTGCTGTGTATCAATAGGATTAAAATAACTTTTGCATAGCGACAGGTAGTGGATAGCATCCAGTAAATTGGTTTTACCTGCGCCGTTATTTCCTGTAAAAACGTTAACGCCCTCGCTGAAAGTTAGCCCCGCTTCGGCGTAGTTTTTAAAGTTGATGACGGATAATTGTTGCAGATACATGAGGGAGCAAAGGTAGTGATTAGTGCGTGGAGATTAGAGGCAATCGGGTCTTAAATATTTGGATTGGGTTGCCCCGGATAAAGGCCCCAAACAAATCGTAAACAACAATAGTTAATTAAATATTTTTAACTGACAACCAGTAAATTGATATTTAGTAATCGTTTATTTTTAATTAAAACACCATAAAAGCTCAATTTTGCCGTTTATGAGGACAGATATGATGAAGAAAATAATAATAGCAGCATTCGCTTTTTCGGGTTTATTAGTAAGTAAACAACTAAAAGCCCAGGATTATAAAACCGCCGTCGGATTAAAATTTGGCGGCTACGAGAGCGGGGTTTCGGTTAAATATTTTGGCGAAAAGGATATATCGCTCGAAGGAATAGCCGGTTTTCGGGATCGCGGACTGGTAGTAACCGGTTTGTTCGAAATAAATCAGGAAGCATTCGGCGTGCCCGAATTGAAATTTTATTATGGAGCGGGTGCTCATATTGGCGCAATTGGCAGCGGCATATATCATAGTCACCTGTACGATGACAACCACCTGCTGGCGGGTGTTGACGGTGTTTTAGGATTGGAATACGTAATACCAAGATCGCCCATTGCCGTTAGTATTGATCTAAATCCCCGCGCTGAGTTAGCCACAGGTCCGTTTTTTGACATTGCGCCCGGATTGGGGTTGAAGTATACTTTTTAGCTTTTAAAGGTTGGAGGTAAGAGATTAGGTTGATTGATTGATATTGGATTTTTCTAATCGCCAATCTCTTACCTCTAATCACTTACCTTCCAATAACTATCTTCGTACTATAAACCTTTTGCCCTACATCAATTTTTAAAATATAAGTGCCGGGCGCTATATCAGACACATTGATCACTGTACTAAAATTGCCGGCGGCAATGGTTTGTTCATTTGCATAAGCAATTTTTCCGGCAGAATTAATGATCGATAAGTTTAATGCGCCACTTGCCGGGGCTGCAAAAATAATGTTTAACTGACTGCTGGCTGGTACCGGGTATATTAAAAGGCCAATATCATTGTTGTTGCCTGTATTGTTTATCAGCACATAAACAAAATTGTCGGATAGTGACATACAACCACCGTTTAATGTAACGCCAACAGTGTAATTACCACTTTGTGTAGGGGTATAAGTTGCTCCTGTAGCCCCGGCAATAATATTACCATCCAAAAACCACTGATTGCCGGTTGGCGAATTAGAACTCAAAATGCCGCCGTTTTGCGTAATAACCGGTTTAATTAACGTCACCACCTGTCTTTGGAGCGATGGACATCCGGCGCTTTTTAATTTTATATCGTAAAAATAATAATAGTAACCTTTGTAAAAGGCTGTATCGGTTGGTGATACGGCGTTATTGCCGGTTATACTAAATATATTGCCCACTTTAAAAGGATAACCGGTTACGCCGCTGTTGCTGCGGTAAAGGGTTGCCGTGCTGTCATACACAACAGTAATGGTATAGTTGCCTGCACCTGGTAATAATAAATTAAGGTTGTATACGGCACCCTGATCGTTAGGGTCATCAGGTTGTACGCCGGGTTGTGGGTTTGTGCGGGTAGCAACAGCGTTGATGGTGCTGGTTGATACAATTTCGCCACTGGCATCGGCAACGTTAAAAGTAATTTTACCCGCATTGCCCACATACAACCGGGCGCTTTCAATTACCATGGGAATGGCAGTTGTTACATTAACATAAGGGGTAAACTGGTTGTAGCCCCCACCCGTAAATACCCCTTTAGCAACCGGGCCAATGCTTCCGTTAAAATCATTAAGCCCGGCGTACCAGGTATTATTTACCGGCGCCTGTGTTGTAGTTGCAGGCGAACCATAAGTAACCGGAATAGTGTCCGTACTGTTTTGATACCATAGCAACTCGCCATCACCTATGCCGGTTAATTGGTAGGTTTTGGTATCGCTGCAATAGTTGGCGGTAAGGTTGGTTGCCTCCGGAGGGGCGCTAAACAAAACCGTTTGGGATGCCTGGTTGTTGGCGCTTATCACATCGTTAGGCAGGTTGGTTGTTGATGAGATGGTGTAAGCAGCACCGGGTGCAGCGTTAAATGTGCCGTTAAGTGTAAAGTCTTCCTGTTCTAATGGTGCCAACGTGCCGGGATAGGTTTGGCTCAAAGTAGTAACCGTATTATCGGGCGCAGTAATAGTTACCGTTACCGGGATATTACTAATCGGCTTACTTCCAAAGTTTTTTAGCGTTACCGTAACCTGTGTAGTTGCTGAACACGATCCCGTTGCACCGGGGCTAACAATGGCAATTACCCCGGCATCGGTACTCGTTTGTAAAAACTGCACGCGGTAGTCCTGGGTTTCACCCTTGGCGTACGTGCCGCAAGGTTTTATGCTTGTTGAATCGCTTGTTTCGGTAAGCACCACGCGCATAAGGCTATAATTGCCGGCGCTTACTGTTACAGGCACGGCAATGGTACCGGTGTAAGTGCCGGTTGCACTGATAACCGGAGTAATTGCAGCCAGTTCATTCGCATCAAAAACGCCGTTGCCGTTCCAATCTATATAAATAGCGGCGGCCTTGTTAAAGTTAGCGCCGCAGGTGCCAAGGGTAATGCTGAACGGATAGGTTTTTCCCTGTTCTAACTGAACGGTAAGATCAGTATGATCAGAATACGAAGTGCATCCCGGAGGCGGCGTAAAATTCAGATTCGATATTGTTACATTGTTAACCCGCGAATCGGCATTCGACAATGGTGCCGATGCACAATAGCTATGGCCGCCAATGCCGGTTGCAATTAACGAATAATCCTGCGAGCTGGCCAGTAATGTGCCTTTATGCGATACGGTTACGGTATAAGGTTTACCCGGTATAGCGCCCGGGACGTAAATCTGTTCAATATTGTCAACTATATTGTCGCCTGTTGTGGCTGCGGCCGATGGATGATTGGGATCAAGCACCCAGGGTTTAAAAGTGGTGGTACCATCGCTTACCCTTATATCCAAATCGTTTACCAGCTTGGGTATGCGGCTGTTTACAATCCCTTCGGCAGTGGGTGTTCCAGCCGGGTCGGTCCATGACAGTGTTACTGATAAAGGTCCATTGCCGGATGCCACCACATTATACGTTTGTATTTGCCCTTGCTGAAGAATGTTTTCTTTAATCAGGCTTTTATCGCCGTTGTTAGTTATGGCCTGCGCCGCTTTGGCGGTATTTAATAGGCCCCAGCCATAAATATAATCAGGGCCTGCATTGCCGGCATCTGTAGCGGTATGGCAGGCAAGGCCTTTTAGCGTTGCTGCGCGCATAAAGCTGCCCGGATTTTTTTGCGAATAATATTCCTGCAAAAGGTATAACGATCCGGTAACATTTGGCGCCGACATAGATGTGCCGGTTAAGCTTACGTAGGAGGTGGTGCTACCGATGCCGGTCGACAATACATCCACGCCATCACCCACAATATCGGGCTTAACACGGCCATCATCAGTAGGTCCCCAACTGCTAAAATAAGCGATGGATATATCGGCACTGCCAGCTACACCGTAGGGCAGGGGGTTTACAGCTCCCACTGTTAATATATTTTTTGCGTTCCCGGTGGTGCTTATTACATCGTAAGCATCATTACTGCTGATGGTGGAAGGGCGTGCACCTTTGTCTACCAGATTTTGATTGGTGGCGCTTTGGTAGCCATAGTAGTCGGCCCCAACGGCCGGGCCGGTTTCTGAATGGCTGTTGCCTGCCGATTCAACTATGAGATAGTAAGAGGCATTATAGGCTATTTTATCCCAGCTTTGGGTACGCAGCCCGTAAAAACCAAAATTATAGTCGACAGAATCGCCGGGTAACCCGTACCACTCCCAGCGGCTTTGCAAATCGTTATAGGTCCATCCGGCTTCGTCGCCGTACGAATGATTGGACAGTAGCAGGCCCGACGCAGCCTTGCTCATTTCGGTAACATCGTTATCAAAATCGTACGATTGCAGGGTATTAGCGCCAAAGGCCATGCCCTTTGCAGGGGGATAAACGCCCTTTGCTATCATGGTACCTGCAACGTGAGTGGAATGTTCAATGATGCCCGAACTATCATGCAGCGTAATAGTTTTGGCTGTAAATTCCTGGTGAAGTTTGTACACCGAGCCACCATCCCAAATAGCTAATTTGCCGTTTAACTGGGGGTTTGACCCTGATAAATTTAATTCGGCGGAACCTCCCGGCTGAACAAGGTTTGTACTTGTGGTTGCTGCCGCTGTAGTATTGTTATCTGTTTTAAGATAGACAGGAAAGCCCAGGCTGTTAACCCCCTGCAGTGAAACCAGGCCGCCTTTTTTTGTTTTGCGGCGGATAGCCCATCCATGCGTTTTTGCAAGAGACAAAGCCAGCTGACGGTTAGCTTGATAGGTATTGTTCAGCTGCGCCGAAAAAGCATCCAATTCCTTTTTTTTAGCATCAGTAACCAAAACCTGCTGACCAAATATTTTGCCCGAAAAGCACAGCAATAAAAAAGAACCGATAACTGCTGCGTAAAATTTATTCATATTTTATATGTAGGATAACTGTTTAGCGGGCTGTTTTTTTTTGATAAAACAAGTTTCTGTATTTTATATTGCATTAGGAAATTTGTTTTTAGGGGGCAACCCGAAAAATGTGAAAATTACATTGTAAAATGTGTGGTTGGGTGGCCCATTAGGTGAAGACTGCTGGTAAACACGTAGAAAGCGCCGTAACGTTTTGATTATTTGATAAATGACATTGGCATGATGATTGACATAGGCTTTTAAAATCTGCTTTTTATTGTGTACTTTTGCGGCCTGTTAAGGCTGTTTTATTCACTCTGTTCGTTAATTCCTGCCTGGAAGTTATTTGTAAATTGTTGAATTACTGCTGATTGGTTGTGAAAAGGGCGTCGCGATTTAATTTCTGTGTTATCAATTCAAAATCCGTGTTTATGCTATCAAAAAGCAGGTTATGCAAACATAGCCCCATTTTGCTTTTCGAAAAATCTCTTTAAATCATTGCTGCAACAAATTTATTACACTTTGCGTACAAAGGCCCGGCTTGTTGAGTTTTATTAACAAATGTCGGGAAGACAGATACTTACGTATTAACATATATTGATAAAATATGTTAATAGCCAACACCTGCTGATAAGTATCGGTTGATGTGCAGAGGATAACATTCACCTTAATGTTGATTTTACACTATTAAAAAAACTATAATCGGTTTAAGCCCGTAATTAAATAAAACTCAAAGCTCTTGAAAACTAAAGCATTATTTTACGTTATAATTTGTTCAGTCCTGTTTTTTGCATTGATTCCCTCAAAATCAAATGCAACTGCTATTACTTTTACCTGGAAAGGCGGCGCATCCGGACACTTAAACGATTGGAATACTGCCGCAAACTGGACACAAAGCAGCGGATCCGGCTCTGTCCCTGGGAGTAATTCAACAGATATAGTGAGCATTGGCGGAACTTCATACACCTATCAACCCACATTATCAACGGGAACGGTTAATATAGCCTCTATCACTGTAGGCACTTCCACAGCACCAACGCTTACCTTGGCAACCGGGGCTACCGTTAATGTAAGCGGCACCATTACGCTGAATGGTTCAGCTACTGTAATAGGGGGCGGTACGCTATCGGCCGTTACTGTAACCACGGGCAATTCGTCCGTTTCGTTAACTATCGGTGATGGCAGTACCGGCATTACGCATTTTAACGTTAGCGGTAGCTTAAGTATGAACAACCAGTACTGTTCATTGGCCAATGCAGGTTTAATCACATTATCATCAGGCGCTACCTACACAGCTAATGGCACCAACGCCAGCATTGCCAACAGCGGCGAGATTGATGTTACCGGGGCAACCTGTACATGGGGTACGGCCAACGGTGTTTATTTTACCAACAGCGGCAGTGTTTACTTAACCAAATCGGCAACCAATGTTTCGCCAACTTTTGCAATTACCGGGGGCTGGACCTCAACGTGTTTTGTTAATCAGGGCACTTTTAGCGCTACTTCGGCCACTGTAAATTTTAATTCAAGTAACGCTAACGGTGTAACCAATTCGGGAACATTTTATGCCAGTGCAAGCCCCTTAACATTTGGCACCAACCAATGGACATTCAGCAATACGGGCACTTTCAGCGCATTGAGTGGTTCAAACATACAAATGCCGTCAAATAGTTCAACTTTGTCGAGCACATCAGGGACAATGACGATAACCGGCTCAAATATTACTATGGGCGGTAATCCGAGTTCTATAACAAATTCGGGTTCAAGTGTATGCACTATTAGTAACAGCGTTGTAAGTATTGCCCAGGGCGGGGTAATAACACAATCGAGTTCAGGTGCTTTTACGATAAATGGGGGGTCAGCAGTAACAATTGGACAAAACTGTGCCATCAACAATACCGGTATTTTTTATGCTGGTACTTCAAATGGCACTACAGCTTCCACCTGTAGTATTACGCTTAACGGGCAAAGTGCAGCCATTAACAACTCCACTGCATCCGTGGTCGGACACTTTTATTTAGGACCGGGTTCTATAATCTATATGCCGGCCGACCAGGTTAAAATAAACAACAACGCCAACGCCTCGGGTGTATTTACCTTACGGTCAGATGCAACCGGTTCGGCAGCAATAGGCCCGGTGTACAGCACCGCTTCAACATCCGGAACTTTTAGCATTCAACGTTATTACCAGGGGGGCAGCACACAATCGGGCGGGCGATATATTTATCGCAATTACCGCATTATATCATCGGCTGTTCATAATTCGGCACAGTACAACAGCAACAATGTTTATGGCTTAAATTATATTGTGGGGACCGGTAATGCAGGCCAAACCACCGGGCTTACCAGCTATACAAATGCCTTTGTTACCGGCTGTACAGGCTGTAATACGGCTGCCGGTAACCCAACATTATATTTATATCGCGAAAGCATAGTACCAAACAGCACTGGCTTTACCAGCGGTAATTTTATTGGTATTACAAATATAACCAACTCCAGCGGCACCGGCGTTATTTCAACCAGCGATGGAAGTACTACATCGTCTATCCCGGTTGGCAACGGCGTATTATTTTTCGATAGGGGGCCGGCCACCAATTGGGCAACCCGTACAAAATCGCCTTATATAACACCCGATACGGTAACTTTAACATCAACCGGTCTTTTAAATACCGGCTCAATAACTGTAAAGGACTGGTATAATACCGGATCCTCATTTTTAGGGTGCACTACTACCGGAGTCGGTACGGGATCAAACACCAACACCAAGGTACGCGGTTTTAATATGGTAGGTAATCCGTACGCTTGTTCTATCGATTGGAATACATCATACAGCGGTACTGGTATTACGCGTACAAACGTAAACCCCACAATTTGGGTATTTAATCCGGTTACCAACCAGTACGATACCTATATCACTACATCTGCATCAACAGGTACCCATTATGCAGGCAATGGCGGTGCGGCAGGAACAGGCAATGCCACTAATATTATAGCAAGCGGACAGGGCTTTTTTGTTCAGGCAACAAGCGCCGCGGCCTCATCGCTGGTATTTACCGAAAACGCAAAACTGGCTACCGCGCAGGTTACCGGCAGCAGTTTATTAATGGGGGCACCGGTTGCTGAGACGGTGGCGCAACAACTTCGCTTAAAAATGATTACCGATTCCATTAATTATGATGATATTGTAATTGGCTTCAGGTCAACGGCATCGCCAAAATTTGATGGGATGGAAGATGCACGTTATATTCCGGGAAACGGCGCTGCCGAAGGTTTATCCAGCCTTTCGGGCGATAGCGTAAAATTATCGATTAACTATTTGCCGCTGCCAAAATTAGCGCCACAATCAATTAAACTATTTGTAACGGCAGCCCACAGCGGGCAATATACTTTGCAAAAAGCAGCCCTTGACGGCCTTCCGCAGATTTATGAAGTATGGCTGATAGATAAATACAAAAAGGATTCGTTGGATATCCGCAATAATAACAACTACATTTTTAATATCGATTTAACCGATACCATGAGTTATGGCATTAACCGTTTTGAGGTATTGATTCGTCAGAACCCGGCATTAGGGGTGCATTTATTGCAATTTGCAGCAGCCAAAGCAACCGGAGGATCGAAGGTTACCTGGAAAACCGAAAATGAGGTGAATTATACCAACTTTACGGTTGAAAGAAGCAACGATAACGGTGTTACATTTAATGTAGTCGGCGGGTTTGTTTCGAGCGATTTAGGTAGCTATAGCTTTTTAGATGCTACCCCGGCCATCGGCGCTAACCAATACAGGTTAAGGCTGGAGGATTTAAACGGCGCTATTACCTACTCAAAAATTGTTACACTGCAGTACGCAAATGGCACTAATGATATCACCATCAATAATATCACGGTGTACCCTAACCCGGCCAGCAGCACCATTAACCTGGCAATTGCACAGGTTGGCAGCCAGCCGGCAAATAGCATGTCGGCACTGCAATCGCTGGGTACCAGCCCTGCTTTAAACACGACGCAAACGGGTTCGATATCTTATGGAATTAAAATAATGAGCATTACCGGTTCTGTTGTTAAAAATTCAACTTCGGCTACGGCTTCATGGCAGGATAATGTAAGCAGCCTTTCGCCCGGCACCTATATTATACAGGTAACTAATAATAAGGATAAAAGCGTGGTTGGAAAAGGCACTTTTATAAAACTATAACGAAATATTGTTGAATGTAATTTTCTGTTAAATATCTGTAAATGCGTAACATCCACGTCACCCGGTCCGTAAAAACGACTAAGTGGGTTGAAATGTGATGCTCGTTACTTTTTTCATGATGCCAACTCACCCATTAAATAACACTCGGATAGGTGAAAACGCAAACTCTCAAACTCTCGTTAATAACAATCCTCCTCTCTCTCGGTGTGGTTGTTAATTGTTTCGGCGCGGCCGCAACATATACTTATATCGGCCTTAATAACGGCTCCTGGACAACCAATGGCAACTGGCTTTCATTGAATGGAGGAACGCACTATCCTGGCTTTACCGCAGGTGATGCGGCAGTAATTGCCAGCGGCGTCAATATAAACGTTAGCAGTGCACCCGCAAACTCGTTGAGTACTATAAATATAAACAATGGTCTTACCGCGTCAATTACCGTTTCTTCGGGCATTACCGTTACACTTACGGGCGCAGTTGTTGTTGGCGCCGGAACTGCCTCAAATTTAACCATTACCGGCGCCGGAGCTATGTCAATGGTCGGTCTTACCCTAAATTTTGGATCCACACTAACTATTGGCTCTTCGGTATTAACTACAACATCGGTAACGCTTACCAGTGGTACATTCAGTATGGCTACCAACGGTAATACGTTAACCAACTACGGCTCGCTCACTTTATCGTCGGGTTGTACCTTTACAACAGGCTCGGCCTCACCCACGTCTATTACAAATTCAGGCACTATTAAACTTACTAATACCACTTTTACTTTTGGTGGCAATAGCTGTTCATTTACCAATAGTGGCACCGTACAGGCATTAAGCGGTACAACGATGACTTTTTCGGGAAGCCCGGAGCCGATCGTGAACTCGGGCAACATTTCGTTAGATGCCTCGACCCTAACTAATTCGGGAAATTCAAACCCTATTACCAACAGCGGTAATATTACATTAACTAATTCAGCAACTTTTGCCATCACCGGTGGCTCAAGCTCAAACTTCACCAATACGGGCAATTTCAATGCAACCTCGTCGGCCGTAAACTTTACAGCGGGCAGCCCCAACGCAGTAATCAATTCAGGCAACTTCAACTGCACCTCAAGTCCGATAACGTACAGCTTAGGGATATGGACATTTACTAATTCCGGAAGTTTCAGCGCTATAACCGGATCGAACATCGTAATGCCGGGAAACAGTTCCTACATGTCCAGTACAGCAGGCACGTTTAGTGTAACTAACTCAAATATCACTATGGCAGGTACCACGCTGCCTGCAATAAAAAACTCGGGCACAAGTACATGCAGCATCACCAACAGTTCCGTTAGTATCGGACAGAACGGCCTTATCTCGCAAACCAGCACGGGTGCTTTTACTATAAACGGGGGCACGGTAGGCCTTGGGCCATCGGCCGCCATTACCAATTCAAGTACAGGTACTGCGGCTTTTACAATAAAAGGCTCGGAAATTGTTAATTTTGCTGCAAATGCAAATATCACTAATACCGGTACTTTTTATGCCGGTATATCAGGTTCGCCATGCACACTTAACCTTACCGCCGCTAACACTGCAACAAGTGCTTTTATTAGTAACTCAACTGCAACCGGGCTTTTTTATTTAGGTTCAACATCTATTATTTACCTGGATGGCTCGCTGGCAAATATAACCAATACCAGCCCCGGCGTATTTACTTTGCAGTCGGATGGTAACGGTTCGGCCGCTATCGGTGCTTTAGCAGGCAATGCAACCTGTACCGGCACTTTTAACGTTGAGCGTTATTTTCAGGGCGGAAGTACACAATCGGGCGGGCGGTACATTTATCGCAATTACCGTATTATATCATCGCCAGTACATAACTCGGCACAGTATAACAGCAATAATGTTTATGGCTTAAATTACATTGTTGGCGCCGCTAATGTAGGCAACACCACAACTGTTAGCAGCTTAACAAATGCGTTTGTTACAGGCTGTACTGGCTGCAATACCACGGCAGGTAATCCATCAATATACTTATATCGCGAAAGCATAATACCTAACAGCAGCGGTTTTACCAGCGGAAACTTTATTGGCATCACCAATATCACCAACTCCAGCGGAACTGGCGTAATATCAACCAGCGATGGCAGCACTACATCGTCTATCCCGGTTGGCAACGGCGTTTTATTTTTCGACAGGGGGGCAGCAACCAACTGGGCCACCCGAACCAAAGCACCTTATATAACCCCCGATCCGGTAACCTTAACGTCAATAGGTCTGCTAAATACTGGCGCAATAACTGTGAAGGATTGGTATAGCCCGTCTCTGTCGACTTTAGGGTGTACTACCACCGGAGTTGGCACAGGATCAAACACCAACACCAAGGTACGTGGCTTTAATATGGTTGGTAATCCTTATGCCTGCGCTATAGACTGGAACACGGCTTATGCCCCAACTGCCGGCAATGGAATTACCCGCACCAACGTAAATCCAACAATTTGGGTATTTAATCCGGTTACCAATCAATATGATAGCTATATTACCACATCATCCTCTACCGGTACATCAAACCCAACGCCCAATAATAATACCGATGGAACCGGCAACGCCACCAATATTATAGCCAGTGGGCAAGGCTTTTTTGTGCAGGCAACAAGTTCCTCGGCGTCATCGCTGGTATTTAACGAAAGCGCAAAACTGGCAACAGGACAGGTTACCGGCAATAATTTATTAATGGGAACGCCTGTGGCTCAAACAGTAGCACAAAGGTTAAGGTTAAAAATGGTTACCGATTCTATCAATTACGATGATATCGTTATCGGTTTCCGGTCAACGGCATCGCCCAAATTTGATGGCATGGAAGATGCCCGTTATATCCCCGGCAACGCCGCAGCCGAAGGTTTGTCGAGCGTTTCGGACGATAGCGTAAAACTGTCAATTAACTACTTGCCGTTGCCAAAGTTAGCGCCACAATCAATTAAGTTGTTTGTAACCGCAGCCAAAAGCGGCCAGTATACAATGCAAAAAGCGGCCCTTGATGGCTTGCCGCAGATTTATGAAGTGTGGCTGATGGATAAATACAAAAAAGATTCGCTGGATATTAGAAGCAGCACAACTTATGCGTTCAATATTGATTTGACAGACACAATGAGTTATGGTGATAACCGTTTTGAAATACTGATTCGCCAAAACCCTGTGCTCGGCGTACATTTATTACAATTTGCGGCAAGCAAAGTAACGGCAGGATCGCAGGTTACCTGGAAAACCGAAAACGAAGTAAATTATACCAATTTTACGGTTGAAAGAAGTAACGATAAGGGAGTTACATTTAATGCAGTAGGTGGCTTTGTGTCAAGTGCCCGGGGCAGCTATAGCTTTTTAGATAGTACCCCGGCGGCCGGCGCCAACCAATACAGGCTAAAGTTGGAAGATTTGAATGGCGCCATCTCCTATTCGAAGGTGGTTACGCTACAGTATGCCGGCACTAATAATATTGCCATTAACAATATATTAGTTTATCCTAACCCGGCCAGCAGTACTATTAACCTGGCTATTAAACCTTTTGGCAGCCAGTCGGTAAGTAATTTGTCGGCATTGCAATCGCAGGGCACCAGCCCGGTTTTAAACACTGCTCCAATAGGGGCGTACGGAATTAAAATAATGAGCATTACCGGTTCGGTTGTTAAAAGCGCAACGTCAGCTAATACTTCGTGGCAGGATAATGTGAGCAGCCTTTCGCCCGGTACCTATATTATACAGGTAACTAATAATAAAGACAAAAGCGTTGTTGGAAAAAGCACATTTGTGAAGCTGTAACTTAAGTCGGAAAAGTCCGGAAAGCCCGAAAGATTTTGAATATAGTGATCAACGTCTTTCGGGCTTTTTTTGTTTTTGGTATTGTGCCCTGCAGTTGCTTTTTTCGACCTGACCGTGTTGTTTTGGCTTTCCGGCTTTTTACCAGCTTTATCCAGAGTGAAAATTAGAGTTATGCTAACAATTTTCGCCTGTAATTATCCTATAACGAATATTAATTTCAATAACTGGTTAATATTTTTTATTAAAAGAAACATATTAAAGTTATTATTCTTTAAAAAGTCTTTTATTAACATTATTGTATAACTTGATGCCCTGTTAGCACTTTTGTAGCTACCAGTATTGCCGATTTGATAATTTTATTGGACCCCGATTTTGAAAAAGCGTATACCTTACCTTCTCGTGTTGTTTTGTTTTGTACTGTCGGCAATTGCAAGTTTTGCTCAAACAGCGCCTAATATTAGTTACACCCCCTCAACCAATTCGTATTTGGTTGGCACAGCAATTACTACATTAACTCCCGGCAATAGTGGCGGCACAATAACGGTAAGCGGCTTTGGAACAGGAACTGCTCTTAGTGGCCCCTTTACACAGCCCGATGGAATGACCATTGACGGCTCCGGCAATCTTTTCAGTGCAAACTATAATGGCAGCACCGGAACCATCAGGGTTTATAATTCATCGGGTGTTTACCAGGGTAACTTTGGCTTTGCATTAACCCACCCGGTTGGCCTGGTAATTAGCCCCGCCAATAAAACCTACGTATTAGACAGGGGCACCAGCGATATTTACGTATTTGCCAGTGGTGTTATTCAAACTACCGTTACCGGCTTTACGTCGGCAAGGGGTATTGCAATCGATCCATCGGGTGCTAATGTTTATGTTGCCAACTCGGGCACCACCGGCACCATCTTTAAATACAATATTAGCGGAGGCACAACAACCGCGTTTATAAACACCGGATTGAATACGCCCTATGGTGTGGCAACCGATGCATCAGGTAATGTTTATGTGGTTGATAACGGGAACAAGGCGGTGTATAAATACAATTCATCAGGATCATTACTATCTACTTTTGCAAGCGGCTTCAGCAGCCCCGATGCAATTACCATCGATGCATCCGGAAATGTATATGTTGCCGATCCGGGTAATAATGTTGTAGATGTTTATAGCTCAACAGGCGCGCTGGTTACCACCATTGCTGACTCAAACACGCCAGATGGACTTACTGTTGACAGCAGCGGCGATTTATTTGTGGCCGATTCGGGCAATAATACGGTAACCGAATATCCGCCCGTATACTATCATATAACCGGCGGAAGTTTGCCTTCCGGTTTAAGCTTTAGCAGTACTACCGGGAGCTTTACGGGTACGCCAACGGCTTCGTTCCTGGCAACTACCTATACTATAACGGTGTATGATGGAGGTGTGAGTAACAGCACAACTGTTACCTTATCGTGTTACAAGCAATTCGACTGGACGGGGCAAACAAGTTCTGATTGGAGTGATTTGAATAACTGGTCGCCGAGCCAGGTGCCTTCGGGTAGCGATATGGCTCAGTTTGGGGTTGGAACTCACTACACCAATCAGCCTGTTGTAAAAACAGCTTCGGCCTCGATTGGCTCAATCGTTTTCGGAAATTTCGATGTAGCTACAACAATAACTGTAAACAGCGGCTTTACCCTTACCGTAAACGGCGACATCACCGATCAAAGCGATAATTTCTCAAAAAGAAACTATGTACATTCGTTTGCTGGCAGTGGAACGGTAACCGCAGGCAACCTCGCCATTATTTCGAATACTAACATTCCGGGGCATGCCTATACAGGTATTTTAAACTCATCGGTTGCGCAGCTTAATATCACCAATATTAAATTAACTTCAAATGTAATTGGCGGCAATATTGATAATGCGACCTTTAACGTAACCGGCGGGATAACCAAAGTTAGCGGCACCATTCAAAGTACCAATACTGCGGGCAGTACGTCAACGGTTACTGTTACCAGCGCAACGCTGCAATTGACCAATGCGGCGGCCTTATCGGGTTTGTCGGCAACGGGTACTAATACAATAACGTTTAACAATGCGGGCGCCACAGTTGAGTACGCGGGTGCAGCGCAAACAGTTTATTCTGATGCTGCTATCACCGGGCTGGCTGGTGGCGTTAGTTATCAAAATATTAAGTTTTCGGGTACCGGTATAAAAACCAGTGCTACGGGTAATATCAACATAGCCGGCGATTTTACCAATACATTGGCTAATGATGCGGCAAATTATGCTGATTTCTCGTCGCCAACGGTAAAGTTTGGCGGTACTACCCAAAGCCTATCGGGCGGAGCCGGGAGTGGCACCACTTTTTACAAGGTGGCATTTAGCGGTTTAGGAACAAAAACTATATCGGGCGGCAATTTTTATATAGCCAGCAGCGGCATATTAACGATGAGCGGCAGCAGCGCCAGTACCATACTAAATGCTAACGGATTGTTAACGCTAAATTCCGACATCACAGGTTCGGCAACGGTAGCAGCCTTTACCGGGCCAAAAATTACCGGTAACGTAAACGTGCAGCGCTACATCAGTGGCGGTACTTCCGATTATCGCAGCTATCGTTTATTGTCATCGCCGGTAGATGCAGGCATGGTTGGCGGCAACACGGTTTACAGTTTAAACTATGTAGAGCTATCGTCATTGGTTACAGGTACAGGCGGCATACCCGGTGGGTTCGATAAAGCGGGAAATCCGAGTTTATACCTGTTTCGCGACAACCTTGCACCGTCAAATACTTCCTTTATATCCGGAAACTTCAGGGGCATAAGCGATATCAGTGCTGCGCCGTCTTATTCTGTCAATAATGATGGCAGTGGGTTTAATATCCCGGTAGGCAATGGCTTTCTATTCTTTTTCAGGGGCGACAGAACAAGCAACTTCGCCAATAAATATTTGCCGGGTACGGTTGCCGAAAGCGTTACCATGACGGCTACCGGAACATTAAATGCCGGGCCAATTACGGTAACGCCATGGTTTACACCGGCATCGGCTAATTTAGATCATACCACCGTAGCTGGTAACAGCAGTGTGTTAGGCTTTACTTTGGTAGGCAATCCCTACGCCAGCTCAATCGATTGGGATAAAATGGACAGTGTTTCGGCCGTTACCGATCCTATTCACGTATCGGGCGTAAGTAAGTTTATTTATATCCTTGATCCGGTAAGTAAAAACTATAATGTTTATGCCTCTA
>Ga0206947_1102_pt1 | contig 25146 bp, 23 predicted proteins | sample Alteio_BWOrgHeat_3_FD_153239 | JGI IMG/M metagenome (GOLD analysis project Ga0206947, IMG submission 153239) | Enriched cells from forest soil in Barre Woods Harvard Forest LTER site, Petersham, Massachusetts, United States -... | ecosystem: Environmental > Terrestrial > Soil > Temperate forest > O...
TGTACGGCCACAACTTGGGCACGAGATATATTCTGTTTTGGAGATACGCGAACGGGTAGCCTGCAAAATACCAAAGGCAGTTGAAGTGATAACTTTAGTATCCACTTCGGGTGCGTCAATCCAAATACCATCGCCAAAACCATCAACCAATAAAGCGCCGAGATCTGTAGCGGAGTAAAGCTGCAAGTTCTGAGTCTGGAGTTCTGAGTCCTGAGCTGCGAATTGATAGCTGCGTTTGATGATTACCGGAACCTCTAAGCCAAGTTCTTCCATCCTGAAAAAGAACGAACGCTGATCGGCCATACCGTGCAACTCACCGGTTTCCAGCACAAATACTAACGATTGGTCAAATGGCAGGGAACCAAACTCGTCCGATTCCAAATCGCTATATTTTACTTTTACCAGGTTCAGGGCTGATGAGCGATCTGCAGAACCGGTGTATTCCTGCAAGGTAAAAAGCGGGTGACACATGGTTTTATCCGTCAGCTTTTGCCAGGTTGTGTAATTGTATAGTTGCTTTAAATTGCCGGGGAAAGTAAACGATGGCAAGTTGTCGGCTAAATAAACAAAATCAACTGATTGCTCTGCCATATTGTATTTATCCAGCAGCGGCGCGTATAAATACCCCGCATCATTTAATATCGATGGATCTTTTAAGTTTTTTTTCGACAGATCGATCACCACGCGCGGCACCATGTGTCCGCCGATAAAGGTATTGGCTTCGTAGGTGTGGCGGCGCTTGTATTCGTAAGGATTGTGGGAAGGAGGTGGAAGGTCTTTTTGTCCATGGATCATGGACCATGGACCATGGACCTCTTTTTTCGCCCTATCAACATACCGTTGCACCAACGCAATTGCCACCGGCGCTTCGGCTTCAGGTTCTTCAGTTAGGGATACGCGAACGGTATCGCCCAGGCCATCTTCCAGCAGAGATCCTATGCCTACAGCCGATTTAATGCGGCCATCCTCGCCATCACCGGCTTCGGTTACGCCCAGGTGCAGGGGGTAGTTCATCCCTTCGGCAACCATGGTTTCTACCAGCAGGCGGTAGGCCTGCACCATTACCTGCGGATTGCTGGATTTCATGGATATCACCAAATTATAATAATTCAGCGTTTCGCACATGCGCATAAACTCCATTGCTGATTCTACCATACCCTGCGGGGTATCGCCATAACGGCTCATGATCCTGTCTGACAGGGAACCGTGATTAGTACCTATACGCATGGCAGTACCATATTCCTTGCAGATATTTACCAGCGGCGCAAACTTTTTGTAAATACGTTCCAGCTCGCCCTGGTACTGGGCATCGGTATAATCAATCTGGTCGAATTTCTTTTTATCGGCATAATTACCGGGGTTTATCCGCACTTTTTCTACTATGCGGGCAGCTACTTCGGCAGCGTTGGGTGTAAAATGTATATCGGCAACCAGGGGTACATTATATCCCCGCAGCCGCAGTTGTTTCTTTATTTCGGCCAGGTTTTGGGCTTCTTTAATGCTGGGCGCGGTAATGCGCACATATTCGCAGCCTGCATCAACCATGCGGATAGATTGCTCAACCGTACCAATGGTATCCATGGTATCGGTAGTCGTCATGCTTTGAATACGGATGGGGTTATTGCCGCCCATGGGCACATCGCCAATAGCAACCTCGCGGGTTACAAAACGCGAATATTCAGTTAACGAATTACAATAACGGCCTTGCAGCAATTTAATGGCATCAGTATTCATCCTGGTGATTTTTATATTGCAAAAATACGAATTGTTGTGTGCTTTGTTGTAATGTTGGAAGTTGAAAGGTTGGAATGTTTTTTACTGGAAATTCACTAAATTTGAATATGAGTACGCAATTCATCAAAAACGACAAAGGCGAGAAAACCGCAGTAATTATTCCGATTAAGGAGTATGAAGATTTATTGCATCAGCATCATTTGAGTTTGGAAATTACCGATGAATATAAAAAAATGATGGATGGCATGCTGGAGGAAGAAGATTCCGGCAAAGCGGACTATGTATCATTTGAACATATAAAGAGCAAGTTTTAGCGTAAATGAAATATATCCTTGTTTTCAGGACCCAAGCTGAAAAAGATTTAAGGATAGCAGATTTCCTACAGAGTTCATTATATGGAAACTGGCACCCAGATAATAGTTTATAGGGTACTGCATACAAAATATTCTATCTTAGCAGTGCTAATCTGTCACAATGAAAAATATCTCCTTCTTGTTATTAATATCAATCTTGTTCGCTGCATGTAGCAGTAATAAAAAACAACCTGTTATTGATTCGGTACTAACCCATTCATCAATCGACGCTCAAACAGCGGAAATTATCAAGAGATTCGGTCCGTTTGTACAAGGAGTTTGGGTGGCATCGGGCTATATAGATACTTTGTCAAGAACACGTTCTCCAATTCAATCGGATAAGGAATTGGGAGGTGTAGCAGCTTTTGCTATTAGCCTGCCCGATAGTAAAAGTGACAGCATCCATGTTGGCTATAGCCTTGGCAACCATGAGGGGGCCAACTTTGTACTATATTTTAAAACAGGCCAGCGGCCAAATTCCTTAAAAACGAATCTCACTGATTGGGACGGGAAAGGTGGCTTTTTTGAACTTGGATATGTTGTTACACACAACGATACCGCCTTAGTAATTTATCATTACAATAAAACCGCAATAAAGCTCGATAGCACCAAATACACTAAAGTTGCAGATAAGCCGGCCGACGAAAATGATGCCGCCTGGGGTATACAATACATCACCAATAAAAAGCTAATAACCGGTGAATATTTGATGAGCGACTCTACGGGTTCCACGCGAAAAGCAACATTTAACGATCATGGTAAAGTGACAGGCTTTCCAGGCTTTGAAAATTATTACGTAAACACAGATTTTAGTGTGGAACCGGGAACCAATCCAGACGAGTTAATATTTGACCTTTATAGCAGGCATCAAAAGTTGTATGCATTTAAATTTAATGCGGATACTTTGAATTTATTTGAAACCAAAGACAAAGATGATTCAGTATTGATTGGCAAGCTTAAATATAAATTGGTACGACAAAAGTAAGCCCCTGCGCAGATTTTACGAAGTCTTGTAAACTTCGCAAATCTTCTCTCCAACTGCAAGGCTGTGTCCCCACAGCCACTCGTCGGAGCGGTATGGGCTACTTCTTAGGATTAATCACAGAAACTTTGTGCTCCCGTAAGGTTGGCTGTGGGGACACAGCCAACAGGTGCCCGTAAAATTCTTTTTGTTCTATAGCTACTCACATCCACAGCCTACTATTCTCTCCCCAACCCGTTCTTCTCAAAATACTTCTTCACCAGCAAATTGATAAACCGTTTTAAATAATCCGCATTTAAAAACACGTTCGACCAGTTATCAAACCGCTGACATTGTATGCCAAGATAAAAGAAATACAGACTAACACCCAGCATCGGGATAATCCGTTTTTCTTCCGCGCTTATCGGGGTTATGGATTCATAGCCCGCTAAAAAGGCTTCGGTTTTTAAACGGCATTCGGTTTCATCCTTTTCGGTGCTGTTGAGCTGTAAAATGTAATAGGCCAAATCAAGACAAAGCATCCCATTTCCGCAAAAATCAAAATCGAAAATGGTTACGCCCTCTTTGCTATCGATACTGATATTATCAAACCAAATATCCAAATGCACTGTGCCGTGCCTAACATTATTATGATCAATATTTTCAAATTCTTTGTGCAGGTATTGCTGCGCCGAAACCATGAAATCCATCTCAGCGGTGGCCGATGGCAGGAATTTTTTTAGTTGTTCAAAGGAATCCATTAACATCATTTTTGATGAATAAGTTACCCTTTCCAATTGCAGCCCAAGTGTTAGCTGGTGCATCCGGGCCATTATTTCGCCAGTTTTGTGATGGGTTTCTGCCGGGAAATTCAGCAGTTTTTCCCCTTTGGCAAAGGAGAATAACACGCCAAACCTTGCGCCTTCGGGGGCGCTCAATTGTTGGATGTAGTTTGCGGTTTTATCTTTTATTGGAAAAGAAACGGGGATGTTATTGTCCTTCAATAAATTCAGCAGCCGTATTTCTTTGGCAATTTCCTTTTCGTTACGCCAGTTAAAACTGTAAACGCGGAACACATATTTTACGCCATTATCAGTCACCAGGTAACTATGGTTAATGCCGGTTTTTAACAACGAGCAGGTTGTATTTGCGCTAAAATTATATTGCTCTTGCAGAAAATGGCCGAGATGGGTGGCCGAAAGTGTAGAGGTGATTACGGGGAGCAGTTTCAATAGAAAAAAATTAAAGTCATCAAATTTAATTGTTTTTCTCCAAAGCGAAATTGTTTTAGAGCATAGTATAGTATAACTATTTTTACAACAGTTTTGTCTTGATTGTTGTATCTTGGTCTTCTGATTCTTTTTTTGAAATGATGAAAATACTATCTATACTTTTACTTCTCACCGGCCTGCCGACGCATCAAAACGCAACCTCGCAGCAGGTATTGCAAACCATGTACAATCGCTATCATCCGCATTGGCGTAAATCGTTAACATTTAACCAAACTACCGAACGCTACCGTAACGATAGCCTGATAAGCACCGGTACCTGGTACGAAACCATGGTTTATCCTGATTTACTGCGAATAGATATCGGCACTGAGAAAAGCGCTAATGGTATTCTCTTCCGCCGCGATTCCACCTACCGGTTTACCAATAATAAAATAACAAGGGCAGTAAAGGGCGAAAACGAATTGATATTTTTTCTTGGCGGGATGTATGCTATGTCATTTGATAAGGTGCTGACTCATTTTGCCGATTTGCATTATGATTTATCAAAATATCATACCAGCACCTGGAAAGGCAAACCTGTTTTTGTGCTTGGCGCTGATAACGATGGCGATAAAGTAAACCAGCTTTGGATAGACCAGGAAAAGCTGGTAGCTGTACGGTTTATTAAGTACGACGGCGGCACCAAGGAAGAGGGCCTCTTTGAACAGCAGATACCGCTAAAAGACGCCTGGAGCGAAACCAAATGCAGTTTCTATATCAATGATAAAATATTACAGGTAGAAACCTACCGCAATTTAGTGGCCGACAGCCCCGTTGATATGAAAATATTTGAACCTACAGCTATTGGCAAATAGCTATGCTCGGCGGGGCGGTTAAGAGAATTATTGTTGAGAAGTAGAAATGATGTAGCGGCGGAAATAGCAGATTAAGAATTACTTGGTAACTTGGTCATAAACTTAGTCAGCAACATACACTCAATTTAATAAACTACTCCGCTATGTTAAAATATATTAAAGTCATTTTCTGTCTGTTAATGTTGCCAACAGTGATGTTGGCCCAAACTGCGCCAACTGTAATTCCTTTGTGGCGTAACGGTGCGCCAGGTTTTGAAAACCGGCGAAACGAACCCGAACTGGCAAAAGATTATTGGGTGCGCAACGTACATAACCCGTCGCTTACCGTGTTTTTGCCGCCAAAAGATAAAGCCAATGGCACAGCTGTGGTTGTTTGTCCGGGTGGCGGCCACCGGTTGCTGGTATATACCGCTGAGGGGATTGATCCGGCGAAGTTTTTGAATAGTTTGGGTGTTACCGTATTTGTATTGAAGTACCGTTTGGGACGTGACACGCTTTCACCGTATAAAGTGGAAGTACATGCCCGGGAAGATGGATTGCGCGCCATGCGGCTGGTACGCAGCCGTGCGGCGGAGTTTGGCATTGATACCAACCGGATTGGAATGATGGGCTTTTCGGCAGGCGGCGAAGTGGTAGATATGGTAGCTTTTGGCCCCGATAAAACCAATCCCAATGCTAAAGATCCGATTGACCGCCAAAACGCTCAACCCAACTTTTTAATACAGATATATCCCGGTCCGCTGTTTGTGCCCGAAGTTGTTCCGCGTGATGCCCCGCCCATATTTTTATTGGCCGCGAATGATGACCCCTGCTGCTCTATTTCGGTAGTGAAGTTACTGGAAGCCTACCGCCAGGCTAAAGTTCCCGCCGAGGCTCACCTTTTTACCCAGGGGGCGCATGGGTTCAATATGGGTAACCGGTCGAAACTAAAATCAATTAATACCTGGCCGCAACGGCTGGCCGATTGGTTGTCGGATAATAATATTTTGGAACCGATTAGCGGGGTTAGGCCGAAGGTAATGCATTAACCCACTAAATCAATCAGCGTCATTGCTTCGTTCCTCGCAATGACGCTGGGAATAATGAGGTTACAAATAACTCAGCCACCAGTATTTATGCGTCATTTTGTATTTGCTAAACCAGCGGCAGGGTAAATACAACGTTGCAATTACAACCAACCAAACAATATAAACGCCTAAAAGATTAAATCCAAAACCCGGCGGCGAGAATAAAAAAGCCGATTTGGGACTAACGATTTGATTAACGCCAAAGCCGCTTGCAAAAAATACAATAATGTTAATTATTCTGAGCAGGTAAAAGTGTAAAATGTAATAAAAGAAGGGAACACTCCCATAAGTGCTTAATATCGCCGTCAGTTTATTTTGGACATTTTCTACCAGCGATAAAATTACCAATGCAGGGCCAATCGTCATACAGAGATACAGTAACGAAGGCGGATACTTACTGGTATTTAAAAATGAAAGTATGCTAAATACACTACTATGTTGAACAGACCAATGCGATGGATCGCCATAGACATTGATAAATCTAAGCACCACAAATAACGCGATTAACGTACATCCGCTTATCATCAAAATCTTTTTGCGCCGTTGCTGATCAAATGCTGATGAATAAAGCTGCCCGAAAACATATCCCAAAAACATTACACCGGTCCAGGGGATAACGGCATACAGATCTAAAATAATGCGGTTGCCACCGAGCGGTATCACGGTGCCAAAAGCCGTAAAAAACAATTTGAGTAAGATGCCACCCGGTCCCATTGCCGGGAGTTTAACAAAATCCAATATATCGTGCCCGAAAAATATCAGTCCGCCTAAAATGGCAATTATGGTAAGCGGCGCCCGCACCAGCAGCCCGAGAATAATCATACTGAAGCCAATTGCCCAAATTACCTGTAACACTATTACGCTATACAGCGGATTGAGGGTGAGCGCAAACGTTATTAGCACCAGCTCAACAAAAATTAGCCATACTCCCCTTTTTATCAAAAAGTTGCTTAATTCGCTTTTACTGCGCCTCGTACCGGCCAAATAAATAGATATCCCACTTAAAAACACAAAGTTAGGGGCGCAAAAATGCGTTATCCAACGGGTGAAAAATAAAAAAGGAGTGGTAGTAGCCATGTTTGTAGGATCAACACCCGGCCCCACGTTATGAAAAAAATCGCGGATATGATCAATCGCCATAATCAGCATTATAGCACCTCTCAAAATATCAATCGACTGGATACGCTGTTTCCCCGAAGGTTCGTAAAGGTTTTGCATAATGGTTTGTTCAATATTCAAATATTACAATTTGAAAAAGTTAACCTTCATTAATTCAACAAATTGGCGTTTTTTTTCAACCAAATGCATCTATAACGTTTTGTATGGCTAAAATTAACCACAGGGCACGGAGGAAGCGGAAAGTACACAGGGAATAAAAGAAAGTAAAGGAGGAATATGATCTGATTTTTTCATTTAAAAACTTCGCGCGCGCTGCAACACCTCTGCGCACTCTGCGGTAAAACTTCAAAACAACCCTTATTTGATGGCCACACTATCCGGTACTGCTATTTTGTTTTTCGATTGTAATATTCATCAAATGATAAACTACCGCAGCCTATTTGTGTTATCTTTAAATAAACCTCAAGTAATTATGGCAAATTTCCAGGAACTCATAGCATCGGAGAAACCGGTGTTAGTTGATTTTTCGGCAGAGTGGTGCGGTCCGTGTAAAATGATGCCGCCTATATTAAAGCAGGTAAAAGATGCTTTAGGCGATAAAGTGACGATTATTAAAATTGATATCGATAAAAACCCCGCGGCGGCAAACGCTTATAGGGTGCAAAGTGTACCCACGTTGATGATATTTAAAAACAGCGAAACCAAGTGGCGTCAAAGCGGCGTAGTGCAGGCGAATCAGTTGCAGCAGGTGATACAGCAGTTTGTGTAAGCCGGTAGTCAAAAGTCTTTAGTCTTAAGTCAAAAACAGTTAACTGCGGCTGACTCAGGACTAAAGGCTCCCGACCTAAGACTTAACTATACCGCTACCTGCAATGCGACACCTTCGGTGTCTTCAGCTACCAGCGGGTTAATGCTTTCGTCGTCCTTTTCAATCCTTAGATTGTTTACAATATGCAATTGCCGCGACGGCGTGTTTTTACCCATATAATATTCCAGCAGGCCTTTAATGTTGGCATCCTTTAATATTACCGGGTCAAGACGGATATCCTTACCAATAAACAAACCAAATTCATCAGGCGATATCTCGCCTAATCCTTTAAACCGGGTAATTTCGGGCTTTACGCCTAATTTAGCGATAGCGTTACGACGTTCTTCATCACTATAGCAATAAATAGTTTCTTTTTTATTGCGTACGCGGAATAGCGGTGTTTGCAGAATAAATACGTGCCCTGCCTTTACCAAATCCGGAAAGAACTGCAGGAAGAAGGTCATTAGCAACAGGCGGATGTGCATGCCGTCCACATCGGCATCGGTAGCTATAACGATGTTATTGTAACGTAAGTCGTCAAGGCCATCTTCAATATTAAGGGCATGTTGCAGCAGGTTGAATTCTTCGTTTTCGTAAACCACCTTTTTGGTGAGACCAAAACAATTTAGCGGCTTTCCCTTCAAGCTGAAAACAGCCTGCGTCATTACATCGCGCGATTTGGTGATCGACCCGCTGGCCGAGTCACCTTCGGTAATAAACAACGTGGTGTCCTGGTGACGTTCGTGAGTGTCGTCAAAATGCACCTTGCAATCGCGCAGTTTGCGGTTGTGTAACGATGCTTTTTTGGCGCGTTCGTTGGCTAACTTTTTAATACCGGCAATATCCTTACGTTCGCGTTCCGATTGCAAAATGCGCTTTTGCAAAGCATCGGCGGTTGCAGGGTTTTTATGCAGGTAGTTATCCAGTTCGCGTTTGATAAAATCGTTTATAAACGTTTTTACCGATGGCCCTTCCGGACCAATATTTTGTGAGCCTAATTTGGTTTTGGTTTGCGATTCGAACACCGGCTCCTGCACTTTAATAGCAATAGCCGCCACGATTGATGCGCGAATATCCGATGCATCAAACTCCTTTTTATAAAACTCGCGGATGGTTTTTACAACCGCTTCGCGGAAAGCCGCCTGGTGCGTACCGCCCTGTGTGGTATTCTGTCCGTTTACAAAGGAGTAATACTCCTCGCCGTATTGCTGACCATGTGTCATGGCCAGTTCGATATCTTCACTCTTCAGGTGGATGATGGGATAGCGAATGGTTTCTACATCGGTGTTTCGGGTAAGCAAGTCATAAAGACCCCGCTCCGAAAAATATTTTTGCCCGTTAAAATTTAGTGTTAGGCCCGAGTTCAGGAACACATAGTTCCAGATCATACTCTCTACAAACTCCGGAATAAAGCGATAATGACGAAAAATGGTATCGTCCGGCAAAAAGTTAATGGCAGTGCCATTGCGCTGGGTGGTTTCCTTTTCCGGTTCGTCGCGCACCAGTTCACCTTTTTCAAATTCGGCCAGTTTAGTGCGGCCATCACGGTATGATTGTACGGTGAATGAGTTTGAAAGCGCGTTAACCGCCTTGGTACCTACACCGTTTAGCCCTACTGATTTTTGAAAAGCCTTACTATCGTATTTACCGCCGGTATTTATTTTGGATACGCAATCAATCACTTTACCTAAGGGGATACCACGTCCATAATCGCGCACGGATACCTTATGATCACTCATGTTTACCTCAATGGTGCGGCCCGCTCCCATTACAAACTCATCAATGGAGTTGTCAATAATTTCTTTTAATAAAACGTAAACGCCATCGTCGTACGCCGAGCCGTCGCCCAGTTTACCAATGTACATTCCCGGCCGTAAACGGATATGTTCTTTCCAGTCGAGCGACCGTATACTATCATCACTATAATCAACAGGTTCTGCCATTTCTTTTTGTCATTAGTAGTTGGTGTCTCATTCTCCTAAACACCCGGGGTGTCATTTCGAATGAAGTGAGAAAACTTTTGCGCCATGCTTAGCGAACTTTGCAGGATGACTGTACATGGCGATCAATATATGGCACTTAGGCGAATTTGTAAAGTTTTCTCACTTCGTTCGAAATGACATGCCGGGTGCCAATGTGTAGTTGCAAAAATAATAAATAGCGAGTAAACTACTCATTTGAATATGCTAACTTATCAACATTAAGGTTTTTCTGCTTTAAACTTAACGCAATGGCTGGCCTTGTCGAGGTTCTTAAAAAACTCAGGGCCTTTGTCGTTGGTAAAGCAAACAGCCAGTATAGTTGAGGTATGGCTTTTTTGCAGTGTGATGAGCAAAGCATATTTATAGTGCTTCGTTTGAGGTAAATCGAGCAGGGTTAAGAGGTACGATTTGCCAAAATCGGCGTTGTAACGGGCCAGCACTTCGGGCGGTATAGTCCTTGTAAAATAGCGCCCTTCGCCGGTAAATTGGGCAGCTTGCGCCTTACCCATTTGCGAATAAAGCGAATCCGGATTAGGAAACTGTAAGTCGGGATTATTCTGGGCTTGCTCGTATTTAAACCAATCCTCCTTTTCGGGTTTAATTTGAAACCATATTTCAAAACCCTTACCTGGAAGCTCCATCGCATAATCGAATGAAAAATCCTCGTCGTTAGGAGCCGTAATTTCTCTGAAACCATGCGGAAAAATGAACGAAACGTTGGCTTTTACAGTAAGCTGGCGAAACTCGCCAAACTGCCCGGTTAGCGACAAGTGCTTGATCTTATGATTCCCCGCAGTTTTTTTTTGCGCAAACGCCGGCCTCATACAAAGCAATAGCGTTGCAATAACTAATATTTGCTTAATTTGCCTCAAAATCGTCTCCATTATTGCGCAAACAATAGTATTAATTAAAAATTAACTGGGGTTAATGCCAACAAAAATAAAATATAAATTGAAACAATTAGCATGAACGGAAAGAAATGAGCATTAAACCGAAACTTAACCGCTTTGATCTCACCATTATAGTGATTAGTTTGGTGATTGGCCTTGGCATATTTGCCACCCCCGGCGACGTTGCCGTACAGGCCGGCAACCCCTGGATTTTTTTCGGCGCCTGGATATTCGGTGGCCTGGTAAGCTTGTGTGGCGCCCTTACCTTTGCCGAAATTGGCGCCCGTTTCCCAACCACCGGCGGGTTTTATAAGGTATTTTCGTACTGCTACCATCCGGCATTTGCCTTTATGATTAATTGGGTGTTGGTTATCAGCAATGCGGCATCGGTTGCAGCGGTGGCCATTATCGGGGCCGTGTATATCAGGCCGCTTTTGTTGCCTGCAGACTGGCAAAACGACTTTGGCACCAAAATCATCACCATCAGTTCGGTAATGGTATTATATTTCATTAACTTTTTGGGTATAAAAATGAGCGCCCGCGCACAAAACCTGCTCATGTTGTTTAAAATAGGGATGATTGTAATTATCTGCAGCACTATTTTTAAAAGCCATGTTACACCGGTAACCGCCGCCGCAATACCCTATAAAGGGAATATGGTGGCTGCATTTGGCTTAAGCCTGGTGGGCGTATTTTTTACCTGCGGCGGTTATCAGCAAACAATAAATTTTGGCGGCGATATTATTGATGCTAAAACTAATATACCCAAGGCGGTTTTTTTGGGAATATTGGTGATATTGTTCCTGTATCTGAGTATCAACTACGCTTATTTTCATATTTTGGGAATAGCAGGTTTGCAACAAACCCATCAAACTAATGATTTGGCCGCACGAATGGTAGGGGCTATTTTTGGTGACATGGGGTACAAAATAACTTCGGTAATGATGTTTATTTCGGTGCTGGCTTATGTAAATGTTAATGTGCTGGCTAATCCGAGGGTTTATTATGCCATGGCCGAAGATGGTATTTTACCGCAGATATTTAAAAAGGTAAACCCCAAAACGCAAGTGCAGGAGTTTGGGATGAGTTTTTTTGTTGCGGCCATCATCATCGTACTATTCTTTGTGGCCAAATTTAGTGATATGCTAAAATATGTGATGTTTTTTGATACGATAGGATTATCAACCGCCGCCATATCCATCTTTTTGCTGCGAAAAAAAACCAAGCATTTGGATGGTACCGGTATTTACACCATTAAATGGTTTCCGCTGGTACCAGCGCTTTTCATCCTGGCCTACTGGTTTGTAACTATTAACATTTTCATCACTTTTAAAGAAAACCCCTATGCCGCGCTTATTTGCCTGGCCATGTATGCAGTAGGTTTAATTATTTATTACGCGGGCACCTATTACAAAAAGCCCGCAATTCCTGAAACACCCACATTCTAACCATGGAACTATCTTATATTTTGAACGAGTTAGGCGAAGAGCGCGAAAACTATTTCAACGCCGTTTCGCCGCCTATTATCCAAACCAGCAATTTCACTTTTAAAACCGTAGCCGATTTCAGGCAGGCTTTAGGTAACGAGTTTGATGCCACGCTATACTCGCGCGGCCACAACCCAACCCTTAATATCCTGCGGAAAAAACTGGCGGCCCTTGACGGCGCCGAAGACGCCCTGGTTTTTAGCAGCGGCGTTGCGGCTATCAGCGTGCCCATACTGGCGCTATTACAGCAAGGTGACCACGCCATTGTTGTTGAAAACCCATATAGCTGGACAATAAAGCTCTTCAAAAATTTCCTCCCTAAATTTGGCATCAGCGCTACATTCGTCGACGGCTCAGATACCGCTAATATTGAAAATGCCATTCAGGCCAACACCAAACTCATTTACCTGGAAAGCCCGAATACGTTTAGTTATGAATTGCAGGATTTAGCTGCTATATCGCACATAGCCAAACCAAAAGGCATTTTAACCATGATTGATAATAGCTATTGTGGTCCCTTATACCAGCAACCCATTAGTTTGGGTATTGATCTGGTGGCGCAATCGGCAACCAAATATTTGGGCGGTCATTCGGATATTGTTGCAGGGGTGTTAACCGGCAGTCAGCAATTGATCAATAAAATATTCGATCATGAGTTTATGAATATAGGGCCATCGCTGTCGCCGCATTCGGCATGGCTGCTCATCAGGGGGTTGCGCACTTTGCCTCTGCGAATGCAACGCAGCTTTGAAACAGCAAAAATAGTTATTGCCTGGCTGCAACAACATTCCGCGGTTGATAAAATACTTTGGCCCTTTGCTGCTAATTTTAAGCAAGCCCAATTGGCCGCCCAACAAATGCAGGGCTGTGGCAGTATGTTTAGCTTTACGCTGAAAGACCCATCCATCCATAAAATAGAAGAGTTTTGCGATAAACTACAGCACATCCTGATGGCCGTATCATGGGGCGGGCACGAGAGTTTGATTATTCCGTCTATCGCAGGTTTTGCGAAAGGTGATTACGATGAAAATAACATCAGGCACCGGCTGATCCGGATGTATGTGGGCTTGGAGGATGCGGATTATTTGATCAAAGATTTGGAGCAGGCGTTTAAATAACATTGATTATCTGCCAAAACCCACCGCTCGGCTGTGTCCCCACAGCCGACAGTTCCGGTTTTAACGCGGCCTCTTCGAAAATCGTTGGCTGTGGCGACACAGCCAACGGGAAGGAGGCGCAGCTAACGGGAGTGAAATGAATTTAAAAGTTAAAAGACTGCAAAGTCCTTAGCTTATATTGATAATCACCGGCTCTGCCAATTGCATTTTCTTAACCGATGCCGCCATTCGTTTAATAAACAAATAATTGGCCGTTCCGCCTATCGCTGCACCAACGATAGGTACCAGTCGTTCGGCAGCGCGGGTGCCTACCAGCATCAGCAGTTTTTCGGCAATGCCCTCCATTATGGTTTTTGACATGGCTACCCCTGCTTCCACTTTCAATGAGGTAGCCACCAGTTTCATAAAATCTTCAAATTCTATCTGGTAACTGCCCTTATTATGGTACATAATAGCCATGGTTACACGAAACTGTTGAGTTATCAGGTTGGCAAAATCAAAGGGAATGCCGGCAATTAGCGTAAACATACCCCCGCTGCCGGATATTACACCGGTGCCTGCGGCCAGGTAAGCGCATTGATCTATAAATTTATCAAGCCCCATTTTATCAACTCCTTTTTTAATGTTGAGTTGGTTAATATGGTCAAATATCTGTTTAAAGCCCTGTTCGGCAAGCTTATGTGCCTGGGCTTTTATGTTAGTGCGAAGTTTTACTAATTTCATCTTGTTCGTCATTGGTCATTAGTCACTGGTCATTGGCCGTCGGGTCAAAAAAATGACTGGTGACCAATTACTCATGACCAACATCTCCAATTACGTGCCAGTGTTGTGAAGCGGCGAATTTGGCAGGTTTTTTATAATTTCGCACTTTACTTAAAAGCACACAACAATTGAAAATTAACATTCTGATTGTAGACGATATCGACCCCATATTTATAAAAATGGTGGAGGCTGCAGGCTGCCAATGCGATTATCAGCCATTGATAAAACCTGATGAAGCATTGCAAATCATCGGCAACTACGAGGGTCTGGTAATGCGCTCCAAGTTTAAACTAAACCGCCAGTACCTTGATGCCGGGAAAAACCTGCGCTTTGTTTGTCGCGCTGGGGCGGGGATGGATAATATTGACGAAGAATATGCTGCGGAAAAAGGCATCACACTGATTAACGCACCCGAAGGTAATATGGATGCCGTTGGCGAACATGCCATTGGTATGTTGCTTGCACTGATGAATAATTTTATTGTGGCTGATGCGCAAATCCGTGCAGGGAGCTGGCAACGGGAAGCCAACCGCGGTTACGAACTGAAAGGCAAAACCGTTGGCATTATTGGCTACGGTTTTATGGGTCGCAGTTTTGCCCGCAAACTATCTGGCTTCGATGTAAACGTGATTGCTTACGATAAATATAAAACCGGCTTTAGCGATCAGTATGCCCGCGAGGTGAGTATGGAAGAAATTGTCAAACACAGCGATGTACTTAGTCTGCATATCCCACTAACACCCGAAACCAATGGATTAGTAAACGACGAATACCTGTATCATTTTAAAAAGCCCATATTTTTAATTAACACCGCCCGCGGCAAAGCCGTAAAAACAAGCGCCGTGCTTAATGCCATAAAACAGGGGAAAATTTTGGGTGCGGGCCTTGATGTGCTCGAAGTTGAAAAATTCCCCTCCCTGGCCGAACAGGAGTGGTTTGATGAACTGCGTCAATCGGGCAAAGTAATATTGACCCCTCACGTAGCCGGCTGGACATTTGATTCATACCGTAAGTTGAGCGAGGTAATGGCAGAGAAGCTTCTTCGGTTCATGGATCATAGTTAGTTAATGGTTCATGGCGGTAAAACCAGCGGCCATGAACGTGAACTTTCCCTGCAGCGGCTATGAACTATGATCCAGGAACTATGAACCAAAAAAAACTTTCCACAATTTCCTAAAACATTTGTTGGCAATACGTTATTGCCGCGCCCGGCTTTTAGCCCTAATTTTGGACCCTCACATCACCTGTTTTATGATATTATCAGATAAGCGCATTTTAGAAGAAATTGAAAAAGGTACCATTATTATTGAGCCGTTCCGCCGCGAATGCCTGGGCACCAACTCGTACGATGTACATTTAGGGAAACATTTATCTACCTACCGCGATAGGGTGCTTGATGCCAAACTGCATAACGAGGTTGTTCCTTTCGAAATACCAAAAGAAGGTTTTGTTTTACAGCCCAACATGTTATACCTGGGTGTAACGGTGGAGTACACCGAAACACATGAGCATGTACCCTTCCTGGAAGGGAAATCAAGTACCGGTCGCCTTGGTATTGATATTCACGCCACCGCAGGCAAGGGCGATGTAGGCTTTTGCAACACTTGGACACTTGAAATATCATGCACCCAGCCCGTTAAAATTTATGCGGGTATGCCAATTGGGCAGTTGATATATTTTGTGGTTGAAGGCGAAATAGAAACTTTTTATAACACCAAAGACAACGCCAAATACAACACCCCATCAACCCGCCCCGTGGAGAGTATGATGTGGAAAAATGTTTTTTAAGGGAGTCAGTAAAGTCGGAAGAAAACGCTGAAGCTTATTTCGGACTTTTCCGACTTTCCGGACTTTACTGACTACTTTTTAATTCCGTTCTCTACGCTTTTTATCTCTTCACGCCGGTCTGTTTTAAAATCGTAGTTGTTAAAATCGGGTGTTTGCGGTAAATCCAGGGTGTAACTATTAAGGGTTTCAACCTCTATAGTGATATTGCTTGTTAACAGATCAATAATATGGCCACCGCCGGTTTTATCATCCGACAGGAAATGAAAGTGATAGCCTTTTATATGCTCGCCTTCCATAAATGCAGGTAGACGGTAGCCCACCAAATCGCCCGTGACGCTGTGGAATTCAAAGAAATGTTGTTTATCCAGCATCGTAGCCAGCGGTGCATAGGGTTTTTGAACCGGCGGGAATGCCCGTGTTTTAACGTAACTATAATCACCCCGGATATGAATGGCATACAAGCCGTTTTTGTTGGCCAGCACACTATCCAGGTAATGAAAGAGTGCTTCTTTATTCATTGGGCCGCTGGGCCTAAAGGTTTCGGTAGCGTGAAAAAAACAAACTATCGCGTAAGCAGTGTTAGCCGTATCACTTATAGGTGTTGTTTTGCCCGTTGAACGGGTTTGATAGAGCCGCCCGTTTAGCATAATTATTTCGCCGTCTAATTTATCGGGTGCACCCAAACCGAAATCTCCATGCTGTTTGAGTTGTGTGTAAGGATAAAAAGCATCATACAATCCTCCAATAAAAGCAGCAGCGTATCCTGCGCTGAATAGGTTGCGCGACTCCTTTTTTTTTATTTGAGCCGATACATGAAGGGATAAGCCACTGATGAGCAGGACGCAGCTATACTTAAACAGGTTTTTCATATTAATATTTTGTGCGGGTAAACTTTTACTTTATCCTTACGGTGATGTTAAAGTAGGGATTTATCTTTGTATCACATAAAATAAAAAGCAATGAAAGTTGAAATATGGAGTGATGTAATGTGCCCGTTTTGCTACATCGGCAAGCGCCGCTTTGAACAGGCCTTACAAAATTTTGCAAATAAAGATGAAGTTGAAATTGAATGGAAAAGCTTCCAGCTTAACCCGGATATGGAAACAAACCCCAATATACATATCGACCAGTACCTGGCCGACGTAAAAGGTTTTAGTATCGACCATGCCCGGCAACTAAACGCCCATGTAACCCAAATGGCCGCCGAAGCCGGTTTAACTTATAATTTTGATAAGGCCGTAGTCGCCAACAGCTTTAATGCCCACCGCTTTACACACCTGGCAAAAAAACATGGATTAGGCATAGCCGCCGAAGAAGCTTTATTTAAAGCCTATTTTACCGATGGCAAAAACATGGACGATAACGACACGCTTATTGAATTAGGTGTGGAAATAGGATTGGATGCCGCCGAAATAAAACAAACCCTTGAAAGTAACGCTTTTGCAGACGATGTAAAACACGATATTGCCGAAGCCCAATACCTGGGTATCCGTGGTGTTCCGTTTTTTGTGATGAACAGCAAATATGGCGTATCCGGCGCACAGGAAGTACGCGTGTTTGATGAAACGTTGCAAAAAGCATTCAGCGAATGGCAACAGGAAAACCCAAAACCAAAATTGGAAGTGATTGAAGGTGAGAGCTGTGGGCTGGATGGAGATTGCTGAGAATGTGGGTAGCTGCATCGCTAACCGTGCTTCCTGAGCCAGAGGCTCAACCCATTTATATAAAAAAACGACGCCCCATAATTTTGCCGCAGGGCGGCTACCCTTAGCAAGTATTCAGGTGGATAATCTTTTTATGTAAATAATGGAATCGCGTATAATCAACATCAAAAATTCAGAAGCAGTTATTATACCACAAAGCTTTTTGGACGAGTGCTCTATCAGGGACATCATAAACATTGATATCAAAAAAAATCACATCATTATCAGTGCCCCCGGTGAAGAAAAGCGCAAAGGGTGGGATAAGGCTTTTAAAGAAATGGCAGCTAACGGCGATGACAGGCTAATAATCTCTGATGTGTTTGATGACGAGCACTTTGGTGATTGGAAATGGTAAACCTGCGCACTTTTATCTTAAAAATAATTTTCCTATATTTGTATAAAATCCACTTAGTGTATTCTATACACTAAGTGGATGGGAAATAAAAATAGATATGACAATTAATCAACCCACTATTCATAGAAGAAGGCTTCGTACCGCCGTTGGAGTTTTGTTTTTTATGGCTGGGTTATCGTTTTCCAGTTGGACGTCGCGAATTCCAACCATTCAGCATAATTTAAACTTGTCGTACGCCGCCTGGGGTGCTGTGCTGTTTGCTCTTCCTGTCGGTTTAATGTGTTCTTTGCCATTCTCCGGTTGGATTATTACTAAAATCGGAAGTAAGAGGTTATTGCTTGGGGCCATATTGCTGTACGGAATTACTTTACTGGCAATAGGGCTGGCGCAAACTCCATTTCAATTGATAGCCTGCCTACTGGTTTATGGTTTTGCCGGGAATGCTGCCAATATTTCGGTTAACACACAGGCTGTAGCCACCGAGGGGTTGTATTCAAAGCCTATTATGGCTTCATTTCACGGTTTGTGGAGTTTGGGCGGCTTTACCGGTGCTGGTATTGGCGCTTTTATGATAAGCCATGAAATTGGAACGTTTCACCACTTTGTCTTAATTTTGGCGGTATTGATAACCGGGGTTATTATCTTTTCCCAAAACCTTTACAACGACACCGATTCTATAAAAAAAACAACCGAACCCCGACTTTCTTTTCGGGCAATTGTGAAATTATTTATTCCGTTACTTACTTTAGGAACAATAGCGTTTTGTTCCATGATATGTGAAGGTGCTATGTTCGATTGGAGCGGCATATATTTTAAAAACGTAATACTCGCGCCGCCTGCCCGCCTGGGCTTTGGCTTTGCAGCCTTTATGTGCACCATGGCGTTGGGTCGCTTTGTTGCTGATAAATTTGCAGATCGTTTTGGATTAAAACGCACACTACAACTCAGCGGAATTTTAACAGTAACGGGATTGCTCATTGCTGTTGTTTTCCCCTATTTTTTTACGGCAATAATCGGCTTTTTACTGGTGGGCGCTGGAGTTTGCTCGGTAGTTCCGATGGTATACAGCGTTGCAGGAAAATCAAAAACAATGTCGCCAGGCGTAGCTATTACAGTTGTTTCAACTATAGGGTTTATCGGTTTTTTAGTTGGCCCTCCGGTCATAGGTTTTATTGCCAGTATCGCAACATTACGAGCTTCATTTATTTTTATCGCCCTTATGGGAGCCGGTGTGGTGGCAATTGCTACTAAGGCGAAGTTATAAATGGTGATCAGAGATTAGCGCCCAATATTTCGGCAGGAACAACTAAAAGGGAAAAATAAACCCGAATCGAAGGCGAATTCCACAAATTTTTCCTTTTTAATTCGAGTAATTGGTGAGCATTCATGTTTATTTAAATTAGCAAACAAGTATAAATTATACAGAAGCGATTATTCTTTTGTTTCTCCATTTATTGCTTCTGCTACCTTTTATTTCTCCGTGCCGCTACCTTTCCAATAGTCAATCCCTGCACTACGATAGAGAATACCACGATAATATAGGTAACTAAAACAAACTCGTTGCGGTGCATGGCTTCAGGCAGAGAAAGGGCCATGGCTACTGACAATCCGCCCCGCAAGCCGCCCCAGGTTAATATCAGCACAGCATTTTTCTCGAATTTTATCCATAAACGCAAAAACGTAACCGGTATAGCTACTGAAACGTAGCGTGCCAGCAATACCATCAGGATCATGATATAACCGATAATCATAACTGTGGGATTTACTTTTATCACCAGCATTTCCAATCCGATAAGCAGGAATAGCACCGCATTAAAAATCTCATCAATCAAATCCCAAAATTTACCCAAATAGTCGCGCGATTCTGCCGATAGACCGGCCTCCTTTCCTTTTGTCCCAATAATGATACCAGCCATAATAATCGCCAACGGACCCGATAAATGTAACTGATCGGCCAGGGTATAGCCACACATTACTACCGTGAGCGTTATTAAAACCTCAACCCGGTAATTGTCGATTGATTTAATTACAAAATACCCCAGGTAACCCAGCACAGTGCCAAATGCAATACCACCAACGGCTTCCTTTAAAAAAAGTATAACTGTATTCGCTACCGAAAACTTGCCGGTGCCGTTAATTGCTACCTCCAATATCGTCAGAAAAATAACTACGCCAACGCCATCGTTAAAAAGCGATTCGCCCGCTATTTTTAACTCCAATGTTTTGGGTATTCCTACACGTTTTAATATACCCATTACCGAAATTGGGTCGGTTGGCGAAATTAATCCGCCAAACAACAGGCAGGCGATATAGGGGATTTTTAATCCAAATATCTGAAACAGGTAATAAGCCATTACACTTACCATAAAGGTGGAAATAAAAGTACCCACAGTTGCTAATATCATCACCGGCCACATTTGCTTGCGCAGTTCAACGGCATTAATATGCAATGCCCCGGCAAACAGTAAAAAGCCCAGCATGATCTTCATCAATACCTGCTCGAAATTGATGTTGGATACCAGGGCCGATACCTGTGAAGAAAAGCCCGGTATCAGGCTCCCGGAAATGGCAATCAGGATAGAGGATAACAGCGCAATAATCATAATACCAATGGTAGCCGGCCATTTTATCCAGCGATCATTAACATAGGCAAATACCGCTGTTAGCAATATCAACACTGATAGGATGTGGTAGGTGGCCATGGCTGATTGCTATTTTTTATCGCAGATTTCTATTGATTATTATGATTACGCAGATTTTCAGCTTGCCTTTAATCACATTAATCTCCGCTAATCTGTGATTCTCTTTTTTATCGCAGATTTCTATTGATCATCATGATGACGCTGATTTCTGTTAACCGGCTTATTTGCTTGTTTTATCCTGATTGCAAATTATGCTTTTATTTTGAGGAAAACACGCGTAATTCCATCTTTCCGACTTCCGGACTTTCCGACTTCCGGACTTTTTCCCCATCTTGCATTCATAAATCCGGATTGTGAATAACAAAATAAACCTATTAATCAAAAAGCGCGAAGAAGCCCTGTTAGGTGGAGGCAAAGCGCGTATCGAAAGTCAGCATAAAAAAGGAAAGTTAAGCGCGCGCGAGCGGCTGCATTTTTTGATGGATGAAGGCTCGTTCCAGGAAATTGGGATGCTGGTGGCCCACCGCTCTACCGACTTTGGGATGGAAAAGGAAAAATATCCCGGCGATGGGGTCATAACCGGTTACGGCACCGTTAACGGACGATTGGTATACGTTTTTTCGCAGGATTTTACCGTTTTTGGCGGATCGCTGTCCGAAACTCACGCCGAAAAAATTTGTAAAATAATGGATTTGGCCATGAAAAATGGCGCACCGGTTGTGGGCCTTAACGACTCCGGCGGCGCGCGGATACAGGAGGGTGTGGTATCCCTGGGTGGTTATGCTGATATTTTTTACCGCAATACCATGGCCTCGGGCGTAGTGCCGCAAATATCCGCCATCCTCGGTCCGTGCGCCGGTGGAGCGGTGTATTCGCCTGCTATCACCGATTTTATTTTGATGGTTGAAAATACTTCGTACATGTTTGTAACCGGACCAAACGTGGTAAAAACGGTTACGCACGAAGTGGTTACTTCCGAAGAATTGGGTGGCGCAACTACCCATGCCACCAAATCGGGCGTTACACATTTTGCCTGTGCTAACGAGATTGAGGCCATTCAAAATATAAAAAAGTTACTAAGCTACATGCCGCAGAACTGCGAGGACACAGCCCCCGCTTTACCTTACGAAGTAAAAAACGAATTGCGGCCGGAGTTAAACACCCTAATGCCCGAAAATAATTCGCAGCCTTATGATGTCCGGGAAGTGATTGATCATGTGATTGACACCGGATCGTTTTTGGAGGTACATAAAGATTTTGCCGAAAACATTGTTGTAGGTTTTGCGCGTTTGGCAGGGCGCAGCATTGGTATTGTAGCCAATCAGCCTGCCTTTTTGGCCGGGGTACTGGATATAAATTCATCAACCAAAGGTGCACGTTTTGTTAGGTTTTGCGATAGCTTTAATATTCCTTTGCTGGTGTTTGAAGATGTACCCGGCTTTTTGCCAGGAACGGACCAGGAGTGGAACGCTATTATAACTAACGGAGCCAAATTGCTCTACTCGTTCTGCGAAGCAACGGTGCCGCGTATTACTGTTATTACCCGCAAAGCTTATGGCGGTGCTTATGATGTAATGAACTCCAAACACATCGGCGCGGATATGAATTTCGCATGGCCCACCGCAGAGATAGCTGTAATGGGTGCCAAAGGGGCCGCCGAAATTATTTTTAAGCGCGAAATAAACGCCGCCGAAGACAAAGAAGCTAAATGGAAAGAAATGGAACTTAAATATTCCGATATTTTTGCGAACCCTTACCGTGCTGCCGAACGCGGTTTTATTGACGAAGTAATTGAACCGGCTGAAACCAGGCTAAAACTCATCCACGCCTTTAAAATGCTGGAAAATAAAGTGGTGAATAACCCGAGGAAGAAACATGGGAATATCCCGTTGTGAGAGATTAGAGGTTGGAGGCCAGAGATTGGTTGGTTTCTCCCTAACCTCTAATCTCCGACCTCTACTCACTAAAATGCAATGATATCAATAGAACAAATACGACAAGAGCTCACCTGGAAACTCCGCAGGGACCTGCTCTATCCCGAAGAAATGATCCCTAATATGAGGATGGAAGAGGATGATGAGGGTATACACTTCGGCGCGTTTAAAGATAATTATATTGTAGGCGTCGTCTCTCTATTTCAAACCGGGACGGATTTTCAGTTTCGTAAGTTAGCCGTCGCTTCGGCGGTGCAGGGCAGTGGTGTAGGCAGCAGTTTACTAAGCTATATAACCAATTACGCACTCGAAAATGGCGGCACCCGCATTTGGTGCAATGCCCGTGTTTCAGCTATTGGATTTTACCTAAAGCTGGGCTATTTGCAAACCGGTCAATTCTTTATTAAAAAGGGAATTGATTATGAGGTGATGGAGAAAACAATATCATCTAACTTGTTAAGCCAGGTTATTAAATAGTCTTTCCGCCAAATCCTCAATATCATTTTTCCGCGCCAACGCTCCGAGCCAATTGTCCGGGATGGATTCGTGCCCATATAGTAACCCAGCCAGTCCGCCGGTAACTGCGGCGGTTGTATCGGTATCGCGGCCCAGGTTTACTGCTTTCAATACGGCATCTTTATAATTATCGGTAGTAAGCAGGCACCATATACCGGCCTCCAGCGTGTGCAGCACATAGCCGCTGCTGTGTATTTGTTCTATGGGTATTAAATCGATACGGTCAATCAGCAATCGGTTAAACAGGTGCCTTTCATCAACACTAATGGCGATTGATTGCAGGTATTCGGCCACCCGTATTTGCAATAATTCGTAAATCTCCAATTTCCCCCTTCCCTTTAATAATTCTAAAGCAAATTCCAGATAGTAAAAGCAGGCTATAGACGACCGCACATGGCCATGCGTCATGGATGACACCTGCCTCGTGATTTGATAACGTTCGGCAATTGGTTTATCCCTGATGTACAACAACAAAGGAAGTATCCGCATCAGCGAGCCGTTTCCGTTGGATGAAACACCAAAATCGCCGGCCAGATCTGGGCGCACGCCGCCTGCCAGCCTGTCGATTGCGCTTTGGGTAGTTATGCCTACATCAAATACTTCACCTCGTGCCGTCCAGTAATTGTGGTAGCGCCAGTTGATAAAGTTTTGTGCGATACGATTTAAATCGAAATCATTCGTTAAGGCCTCGGCAAGGCAAAAGGTTAAGGAACTATCATCCGAGAAAGTGCCCGGAGGTAAATTGTAGCTGCCATAACCGCGTATATCCGTAACCGGATCCTTCTTTATTTCTTCGCGGCTTTTAAATTCTAAAGGTACGCCAAGGGCGTCGCCTACGGCAACACCAAACAAAATATCCTTACAGGTTTTTAGGGTTATGGGAATTTTATTCATAAAAACTGACGCTCCATTTTTTCTTTGTCATTCTGAGCGCAGCGAAGAATCTTCTGAGACATACATTGTGAACTATGCTGGGGTATTGCAGGGTAGAGAAGATTCTTCGCTGCGCTCAGAATGACAAACCTTATTTTTCCAAAAACTCCGCCGGTACTTCATCCGTAAGCCAAACCCCGTTTGCCGAAAGGTAAAACTGATGGCCCTGCTGGTACATCTTACCGGATAATACATTTAAAACCACCGGTTTGCCATGGCGTTGCCCTACTTTTACAGCGGTTTCGGTATCAAAACTTAAATGCACGTGCTGCCGCCCGCGTTTTTCCAGCCCGGTTTTTAAAATCGAATCAATCGATTGGCTGCCGGTGCCATGATATAATATTTCGGGCGGTACTTGTGGCTCGTAGCCCAATTCAACCCCCACTGAATGGCCCTGACTGGCTCTTATTTTTTGTTTGGCATCATCAAAGGCAAAACGTTTTTTGCTATTGGTTTCCACGATGTGGTTTAATACCTCAAAGTTAATAACTATGCCGTGTGCTTTTACCCCGGTTAATAAATCATCCACATTTACCCACCCCTGTTCATCCAGCGTTATGCCGATCACTTCAGGCTGGTGGCGCAATACCAGGCTAAGAAATTTGCTGATATGCATGTTTTGTTTTTCGGAAATCATAGCGCTAATTTAATAATTACTGCCGTAAAAGGTTATCGCATCGGCTTTTGTTGCATATTTGATGTTAACGCCCTTTAGCATTTTTACAAATGATGACAGCACGAGGAAAACTCGATATTAGTTACACTGATATTTTACAGGCCATTGTTTACTGCCTGTCCGGCTTTGCTGCAGATAGTATTAACAATAAGTTGCAAGAAAAAAACAAAGTGACTTGCCTGTCTGTACGTACCGGGTTTAATCTGGTGCTTAACGCACTGGGTTTTCCTGC
>Ga0206947_1103_pt1 | contig 25140 bp, 30 predicted proteins | sample Alteio_BWOrgHeat_3_FD_153239 | JGI IMG/M metagenome (GOLD analysis project Ga0206947, IMG submission 153239) | Enriched cells from forest soil in Barre Woods Harvard Forest LTER site, Petersham, Massachusetts, United States -... | ecosystem: Environmental > Terrestrial > Soil > Temperate forest > O...
TTCGGCTTGTCATTTGCGTTGCTTACGTTTCTTGTTACGTGCAAATTCACTTCATGCGTCAGTGGATTATAGCCGACGGTAAAGTGTACATCTTCTGGTAAACCGGGATAAATTTCATCGCTTCTAAAACTGCAACTGTTATTTCCCAGCGCAATGATATTGCCATCACCGAAAGAAATTCGCTTGAAAAAGTCCGTTAATTTTTGTTGCTCCATTCCCAAATTTAATCATTTTTTGGTCTGATTGGAGTTTGAACAAAAATCCGGGTCAAATCTAAACAGCTTTTCTGTTACTCAGATTTTCGTCGCGATAATCCGGCAATCTTTTTTCAAATGGCTGCACTCTGGCTAAACCTGGATGAACACGGTAAGCTTTCTTTCCATAGTAAGTAACAGGTTCATTCTCTTTTTTCCCAGCTTCTTCGTTTTTCTGATCCATATTATTACCGTTGCTCCGATTGTGAAACTTGTTTTTCAATCCAATTTTGGATATCACTCTCTAACCAGCCGACCGATCTCCCACCAAGTGAAATTTGTTTGGGAAATGTTTTTTCTGACATTTTTTTATAGATAGTGCTGCAGGCAAGTCCGGTGGCTGCTTTGACCGCCGGTAGTCTGATGATTTTATGCATAACGTTTCTTTCCTTTACTAAGTGGAACAAGAGCCATAAAATAATTTTGAAAAAAATGTAAGCCCCCGACCGATAAATGTGCAGCACTATATTGCTGTTGAATCATAAAGGAAAATTGAAAAATTTGGCGGTATTTTTGGGGGTACATTAAACGTCCAGAACTCAATAAAATAACGACAGACAATGCCTTGTTATTTGTGTTCGACAGTCCCCCCGGCCTCCATATTCATTTTTTCCTATTTCAATTAAAATCTACTATGCATATGGAATACAGAACTTTTTTACTGTTTTCGGTCTCTGCTGTTCCAGCAAAAAACACTGGATTCTAAATTAAAGTGGGGGTATTTTAAGGGGTAGCAAAGAAAGGAATATTCCCTATGCGGTTGACCGACAAAACGATTAAGAACGCCGAACTGCGATCCAAGCCCTACAAAATGCCGGACGGAGAAGGGATGTATCTTTTGGTACAACCATCCGGATCGAAATTATGGCGCATGAAATATCGTCTTTTCGGCAAGGAAAACATTCTCTCAATCGGTAAGTATCCGTTTGTCTCCCTGGCCGAAGCAAGGGAGCACCGCTATGAAGCGAAGAAACTGCTTAAAGCGAACATCGATCCCAACGACCGAAAGAAAAAAGACAAACGAACTGCGATGCAAGAGGCAAACAATTCTTTTCTGACCGTTGCAAAAGACTGGCATGATACCAATAAGAAAAAATGGACCGAAGAACACGGCGAGAGGCTTTGGAGCCGGTTGATGTTACATGCTTCGTCCCTTGGCTCGCGGGCTATCGCAGATATCAGAACCCCGGAACTTGTCCAACTTCTGCGAAAATTAGAAAAAAATCATAAGCCGGACACCGCGAAGCGATTGGCTCAGACATTTAACGTTGTGTTTCGTTACGCCGTACATAGCGGCATTATTGAACATAATCCTGCATCCGATTTGCGCGGCGTCATGGCACCGTATGAAAATACCCATTTCGCCGCAATACACCCATCTGAATTGCCCGAGTTGCTGGCGAAGCTCAACGTTATTTCGACCAGTACACAGAACCGTATTGCGGTAAAATTACTGCTTCATACCTTTGTCCGGCCCGGCGAACTGCGATATGGGAAATGGAACGAAATTGATTGGGAGAAAAAGCAATGGCACATTCCGCCCGAGCGTATGAAGAAACGACGCATCCATATCGTTCCGCTTTCCGACCCTGCATTGGCACTTTTACGAGAACTACAGCCGATAACCGGCTACAGTGACTATCTCTTTCCATCGCATCACCGCCGTCGCCACCCCGTGATGAGTGAAAACACGATTAATAAAATTCTCAAGACGATGGGTTATGGCGGCAGGCAGGTCGGTCATGGATTCCGCGCCATCGCCTCTACGGTGCTCAATGAAAGTGCCTTGTTTCGTTCTGATGTGATTGAAGCGCAGCTGGCGCATGTTGAGGAAAATAGTAGCCGCAAGCCCTATAATCGCGCTGAATATCTCGATGAACGCGCTCCAATGATGCAATGGTGGAGTGATTATCTACAAGCCGCCGAGAATAAAAATATCAGCAAAACGAGACAAGCCGCATAGCGAAACAGAAACCGTAACATCTCATTTCTCCATCTGTAAAACTTGAATTTCCCGCAAGAACTTCAGGCATTTGGTCACCGTATCGTAATGCACATCTAAGGATTTCGATAGCTGCCGCGCAGAAATATAAACTCTGCCGTTGGCGTCGATACTGGTGATGGTATGGATGAGAATGCGAACGGCCAGTAGTGGAAAGCGGCACCGCTCATGCTGACAGATTTTTTCCACGATGCAGCATAGGCTTTTCTTTTCGATCTCGATGATATTTTCCGGCAGCCAGGTCTGGCGATTTTCTAAATGGCCTTGATACTCAACTTCACGCACTTTCATTTCATCCCCCCTCGCGTTGATTTTGAGGGGTTATGCATCTTAAAGTTGCGACAAAAAAGTGCGACACAACTTATTGGAACAATTGTGCCGTGGATTTTCGTTCACTGTAGAAACTTTTCAACGCTCCTTATCAATCTGTCGTTCATCCTTGGCCGGTCCGCCCCGCGAGAAGCCTTTCGACCATTCGCGCACTTCTTTTTCGTATTCGGCTTTGCCGCTCATCAATGCTTCGAAATAAGGGTCATGCTGGTTCGGGGTGTTGGCCAGCTGCGCGGCTAATGCTGGTTCATGTTTCGCCAGCAGATAGCCATTGTTGAATGCCTTGATATAATGTTTCTCTTCCATGGCCTAAAAATTTCCGTAGGTGTGTTTCTCTAAATAGCTGTTGATCGAATCCAGATCGTACAGAATGATTTTCTTTTCCGGTTGTGAGAAGCGGATTTTTCCTTCGTCGCGCAGTTTTTGCAGGGTGGTTTTGCTGGTGATGCGCAATATTTTCATGGCTTCGTCGCCCCCGATCCATTTATCAGCACTATTGTTCTGTTTTTCCTTGATCCGCTCGATGACGCGGTCAACCAGTGCGTAGAATGCCTCGTCATGTAAGCAAATAACCTCCATTGTGATAATCAGAATTAGGGTTAAGTATTTGAATTTAAAAATAATCACTTGGTTTCTAAAATCCAAGAATTCCTTTGGATTTAATGAATTATTAACCCTTATGCGGTAGAATAAACCCAGGGAACGGTAAGAGAGCGTACCACTATGAGCAGCACAGAGGAAAAACCGACACTGACGGAACGGCTCAAAGCGAGCATTGTCGGCTCCGGCGTGCTGAACAATCTCAGAAAATTGACCTACAGCGATGCGCCTGCGGCGGATCGCGACGATCTGGACGAATTGAAACAGCAGGCCCAAACCGCCATTGAGAATATCCAGCAATTGCTCGATAGCGGCAAACTGGATGACGGCACCTCACAAAAACTGACCTCCGCGCTCGCCAAATTAAAAACCGCTTTGGGCAAAGATACCATCTCCCGGGCGGCGCTCGCGATTGCATTGTCCGAAGCGGCCACCGTGATAAACAGCGTCGACGGTGACATCAGAAGCGCGGCGTTGCAGAAGATGGAAGCAAAATTATGGGCCAAAGTTGAGGCAGACAACAAAGACATTGACGACGATTTTACGAAAATGCGCAAAGCGGGGATCGCGTTCAACGACAATCTTTGGAATAAGCACGCGCAGCTCACCGAATATCTGCAAACGCATCCGCACGATATGGCGAAGCAAAAAGAACTGGATGCGGTGGACGATGCGTTACTGATGCAAGCCAAACCGCAGCTTGAGCAGCATCCGGATGCGAAATCGCCGTTCGACGATGCGACCAAGAAAAGTAAAGACCGCCATCAACTGGTGGATCATGCATTGGCAACTAAGTCTTTAGCGAACATTGCATTCGATGATGACACTGAAGTTGCTAAACATGGCCAAGGCGAAAACCTGACAATGAACGACGTTGTACCTCCTACAACTGGCCAAAAAATACTCAACAAAATATTTGTTCAGAAGCAAACGAACGTATGCTTCCGAACAAAACCAACTTCAAGCCGGTGCTTTTTGCCGCTCGCAGAGCAAGCAATATGTTGATATAGAACGCTTTGTTTTTTATCAGTACTCACGTTTCAATGAGTCGCGCGAAAATTCTGTTCAAAGGTAAACGTTGGTTTACTTCAAAACAGTTTTGTCTGACGCGGCGGTGTATCACCCTATGCGAAGAACAAATATGAAAAAGGCAATCACCTATTATCGGGTATCGACGGGCAGGCAGGCGGCAAGTGGGTTAGGAATCGAAGCGCAGATCAAGGCGGTGAGGGATTTCGCAGCGGCCAATAATTACGACTTGGAGAAGGAATATATTGAAATTGAATCCGGTAAGAAAAACCAGCGCCCTGTTTTGGAACGGGCACTTCTTCAGTGCAAAAACAAACACGCGACATTGCTGGTCGCGAAGCTGGACCGGATGAGCCGCAATGTGAATTTCATCACCGGCCTGCTCGAATCCGGGATCGATTTCAAGGCGGTTGACGTACCGAACGGCGAAAAATTTATCGTCCATATCATGGCAGCGGTCGCGGAATATGAGCGCGACCAGATCAGTGCACGGACCACACTGGCGCTGAAAGCCGCAAAGGCCAGAGGGGTGCAATTGGGAACCTATGGCCGCACCGTGCTGTCCAAGCGGAACCAGGAATCATCGCTCCGGTTTGCGAAGAAAATGCGGCCAAAAATTGCGCGCTTGCGGGCCGACGGCTTCGACACCGTCCGCGCGGTTACCGACGAATTGAATAGGTTAAAGGTGCCGACATACCGAAATGACGGCAGCAAATGGCATCTCGGCACGGTGCATAAAATAATGAATCAAAAAATCAAATCATAAAATATGGTACAGCTTATTCAAATACCGTCAGCACGAACCGCCGACGCCGCAGGTAAAAGAGCCATTTTGGCGGTTGGAATTCTTGTGTTCATGCTTTGTCTTTTGCCTGGGTTGAAAGCATTCAGCCAGAAACCGGATAAGGTTCAACGAGCAACCGAGGCAATTAAGGAGACTTATTCCAACGCAGAAGACGATTATATCACAGACGGCCAGCGCACCGTATGGGTGAAATCCTATAAAAAATGGATGCCGGATGATCTGGTGTTCATGAAAAAAGAGGCTCCCGAGATTTTAAAATTTCTAAGCCAGGCGATCCAGCATCACCGACTGGATGCGCTGGAACAACTCTTGCCAAACTATTATCGCGCTCACGGCGGTATTGAGGCATTTGCCGCCGATATTCAGCGTGCTACGCAGTAGGCACCGAATGAGAATTCAGCCTTTTTTGCATCCCTACGTCGAAAGCCGTCATCGCATTTCGCCCAAAAAGCCACGCCCTGCGAGGCTTTTTTAGTTACCGGCGCTCCTGCCCTGGGCAACGCGGAGACTTCATTTCTTCGCTTCTTCCGTTGCATTTCGTTCGTTTCACTTCACGCCATTCCACTTCATCAGTTCATCCATTCAGACACCGCTTTGCCCCACGCTCCTAAAAGCCGGGTGAAAGGCTGAACCATGCCCTGCGGGTGCTACGCCCGGTTTCGCAACCGGGAGGCAGTTCATCCTTCGCCCTCAGAAATATTCCACACTACCAATCCCGTTTTCGCTGCGCTCGAGCTGCATACTATGGCCTTTTTTGTTTGGGCTTGTTTCATTTGACCTTTGCTTGAGGCAAATTTACCCCCTCTCGGCCGCCAAGGCCATGCGAAGTGCCGCTTAAAAAATCTCCACGCTTCCGCTCGCGCTCCAGGTCGTATTTTTTGCGGCAGCCTTGTCTTGCCAGCCCCGCGCACAAGTGGATTGCCTCTATCAAAGGCCAAACGAGGCGTATGCCGAAATGACTTTGAGAACGGAATTTTTTAACCACTAACACCATTCAGCATGGACTTGAAAAATCAACACGGCACGCGCGTTCAAGGCAACGCAAACGCGGGAGAAAACGGCGGGACTCCCCTAAACCAAACCCCTTTGTACGATGCATGGATCGAGCTTCTAAACCAAATTTATTGGGAGGGCTATGCGGAGCAATTAGCCAGCGAAAACCCGGAAGCATTCGCCAGTGAGTATTCAACTTTTTCCAATCACTATCAATCTTAAATCATGAACTGGTTCAACAACTGCGGAACGCTTGACGAAGTAAAAGCCACCTATAAAAAACTGGCTAAGCAATATCACCCTGATTTAGGCGGCGATACGGCCACCATGCAGGAGATCAATAAAGAATACGCCTTTGCGTCGGCTAAAGCCATTAAGGGCGCTAACCTCTCCGAAGAAGAAACCGAACATGAAATATTATCCTCCGAAGCGTATCGGAAGGCCATTGAGCAGATCATTCATTTGGAGGGCATCACGATTGAGCTGGTCGGTTATTGGATTTGGGTAACAGGCAATACCTACGCCGTACGGGCTGCATTGAAGGCAGCGGGCTTTTATTTCGCCTCAAAAAAAGCCGCCTGGTATTTCCGGACGGCGGAATATAAAGTGAGCCGCAGCAGCGGCAAATCGCTGGACGAAATCAGAAATAAGTACGGCAGTGAGCTGGTGAACGATGGCGCGAAACGCAAACGCGGAAACTTTATCGATTGATCGAAGCGGAGGCGCAACCGCACAAAGGGCGCATTTTCTTTTTGTTTAATTATTTTCTTAGAAGGAAAATGCTGCCCGGCCTACTTTTCTTTGCTCCGGCAGCAAAGAAAAGTAGCAAAAGAAAGTGCCATCCGCCGCTATATTTGAATGGTGCCCGCTAAATAAAAAGCCCCTCACACTCGCTGCTTGGGGCCTTTAACCTAAACCTTATCACAATAAGTCCGCACAGAATGCGCAGACGTATGAACTGCAAAAATAGTGAAATTATGGCGGACAGCAGCATTTAGCGAACTAAATTGCAAAAATTGTAACCAGAAAAAATTATACAATTTTTGTTCTGTCGCCGGTTGCCCATAAACGATAACTCTAATGCTTTTTCACCTTGTTGCCACAATCTATGCCCTTAGAGGGTAACAGCAGGAGAGCATGTTTTATTATTCAAGTTTGTAAATCTTCTATTGAAATAGTTAACTTTACCTTGATATTTATAAAAACTATATGTCCTTATCACCTCCTCTTAAACAAATGCCGACCAGATCTACGCAACAAATCTCTGAGACGGCTGCATCTAATTTATTTAATGTTATCATATTTTCTTCAAACCACTTATTATGAGCAATCCACTTGATGAAATTAGAAATTGGCTGTCATCGTTAGATCAAATTTCACATGACCATTTGATTAACTTGGCAACTCACTTTCATACCGACGAGAATATCTATCTGCACACCGGCACCGATAAGGGGCTAAAACTTTTTTTGAATTATTTCAATGTCCATGACTTATCAAACAGAGAAATCGTCGCACGAGCATTGTTCGTAATAGCGTTGATTGACTTTTCGCTGTCAGGAAAAGACACGGAGGAGGGCTGGACGGAGTTTTTTGACCGGATGCTTTCTATGCGCTCCATCGGGCGGGAAAAGGAAATGAACATTACTTGGATAGATCAAAAACTAAACAGTTTTCAGGAGGATAAAGAAAAATGGCTGGCTATATCCGATTCCTGGTCAAGGCTGAAATTCGATTCCCTAAACGGCCGAAACATTATGAATTGGTATGCTTTAACGGGACAACCGTGACCTCCTACTTTCAAAATGTTGTACCTATGTTGTACCCAAATAAAAAAGGCGATTAGTGTCTTTCACCTAATCGCCTCATTTTCAAGTACTCAGAGCGGGAATCGAACCCGCACTCCGTTTACGGGAACAGGATTTTAAGTCCTGCGTGTCTACCAGTTCCACCATCTGAGCATGGTCCTTTGTCGTTGGCTTATATCCTTGAGCAGGTATATAAAACCTTTAACAATAAATCCCTTCTTGTGGAAGGGATTGGAGCGAAAGACGAGATTCGAACTCGCGACCCCGACCTTGGCAAGGTCGTGCTCTACCAACTGAGCTACTTTCGCATTTACAAGAGACAAATCTCTTAACAATTTCCCTCCGCTTGTGATCCATTTCTGTATTCCTTCGCTTGGGGAGTGCAAATATAGCCAGAAATGCATAGTCACCAAAAAAAATTTCACTTTTTTTCATTTACCTCATAACTCACTGGTTTTCAAAACATCAAAAATCAAGTCGCTTTCATAACCACGACTTATGGCGTATTGCTGTAGTTTGTACCGTCGTTTATAAGGTTCCGATTCGGATAAAGTGCCTGCTTTTTTGCTTAAAATTTTGTTCAGGGTTAATAAATAGTCGTCATCGGCTATGGTTTGCAGGGCTTTTTTTATCAAAACATCGGGCACCTGTTTAAATTTCAGGCCCTGTTTTATCTTTAACCTCCCCCACCCTTTCTGTTTAAACTTGCCTTGCGCGTAGGCTTTTGCAAAACGCTCTTCATTTAAAAAGTTATCGCCAATAAGGCGCACAATAATGTTTTCTACCGCGTTGGCATGTTGTCCCCATTCGTATAGTTTATCGCGTACTTCCTGTTGTGCGCGTTCCTGGTAGGCGCAATAATGTTCGGCCTTTGCCTGGGCGGCGGTTTCGGTAAGTGTTTCGGGGGTTTTTAATTTGTACATTACCCAAAGGCTCTATGACGTTTTGTGTGGATGAATCCCGATAGCTATCGGGAAACCACGGAGATCACAAAGAAGGTGCAAAGTACGCAGAGTATAGAACAAAAATGGGTTGAGGTTAACTAATTTTTCGGGGTGTTACCTTCTATATAACTTACACCTGTTTATCAATATTAAATAAACACGAATTATGGCGAATCACGCAAATTTCACGAATTGAACAGGAAAATTCGTGAAATTCGTGTAATATGTCTTCAATTCGTGTTTATTTCCCTTTTTAGTGATTCTTACCGAAACATCAGGCGCCTAATTTTAAACTATAAAAAAACGCTGCGTCCTCTGTGCATTCTCTGTTTCTCCGTGTTAAAAACAAATTTACCAGCTATTAGTTTTTTTGGTAAATACCCATACAACCGTCAAGTGCCAACCAAAATTCGTTAAAATTCTTCTATTGTTTAAAATATAAGCAATTTCGTGCCCATGGTGAACAATCAATATACAATAACCCAGGTTCAGCAGATCATCAACGCCGGCGGAACCATTATAAAAGACTATACCGTAAATACCTTATTAACCGACAGCCGCCGCATCACCAACCCCGAAGGCGGTCTGTTTTTTGCGCTCAGCGGCCGCCGTAACGGTCACGAGTTTGTGGCCGAGGCCTATGCAGCAGGCGTACGCAACTTTGTGGTAAAACAAGGTCCGGAACTAAAAGTACCCGGCGCCAATTTCTTAATTGTGCCCGATGTGCTGGCAGCCTTGCAAACATTGGCTGCATATCACCGCAGCAGGTTTGATATAGAATTGATAGGTATTACCGGCAGCAATGGCAAAACCATTGTTAAGGAATGGCTGTACCAGCTGCTGTCGCCCGATAAAAATATTGTACGTAACCCTAAAAGCTATAACTCGCAAATTGGGGTGCCGCTTTCTGTTTGGCAGATAAACGAGAAGAACAACCTCGGTATTTTTGAGGCAGGTATCTCTACCACCGGCGAAATACATCGTCTGGAAGCTATTTTAAGGCCTACGGTAGGTGTATTAACCCATATAGGCCCGGCGCACGACGAAGGCTTTGAAAGCCGCCGCCAAAAAGTGCTGGAAAAGTTGGGGCTTTTCAAAAACTGCCGCCTGCTGGTGCACAATTACGATCAGCTGATTGATTACCAGGATGACATCCCCGTAAAAAATTGTTTCACCTGGAGCACCAAATTTAACCAGGCCGATTTATACGTGTTTACCGGAACCATCATCAAAAGCAACTATTACCTGCGTGCCCACTACAAGGGCCAGGAAATTGAATGTTTAATCCCTTTCCTTGATGAAGCCTCGGTGGAAAATGCCACGCTTTGCTGGGCGGTAATGCTGGCCTTAGGGTATGAAGCCACCAAAGCTGATGACCGCATTGAACACCTGAGCGCGGTAAGCATGCGGCTCGAACTAAAAACTGGCATTAATGATTGCTCTGTCATTGACGATTCGTACAACTCTGATATACAATCGCTGGAGATTGCACTGAATTTTTTGAACCAGCAAAATCAACATACAAAAAAAACGCTGATCCTGTCGGATATTTTTCAGTCGGGTTTGGCGGCTGATGTTTTGTATCAGCAGGTGGCCGCGATGATCAGCGCCAAAAAGGTCGACAAATTTGTGGGTGTCGGCGAGGCTTTGTCTGGTCGCCAGGAATATTTTGAGGTACCCGAAAAACATTTTTATCCGGACACGGCAACGATGCTGCAACATTTACGGGCGTTAAATTTTAAAGAGGAAACTATCCTGATTAAAGGCTCGCGTAGTTTTGAGTTCGAGCGGATCAGCAGGGCGCTGGTGGAGAAGGCGCACGAAACTGTAATGGAAATAAACCTGAATGCCTTGCTCAATAACCTCAATTTTTACCGCCACAAGCTAAAACCGGGCGTAAAGGTGATGGCCATGGTAAAGGCGTTTTCGTACGGCAGCGGCACGTTCGAGGTAGCCAATATTCTGCAATATAACAAGGTGGATTATTTAGCTGTAGCCTATATTGACGAAGGTATTGCCCTGCGCACAGCGGGTATCACCTTGCCGGTAATGGTACTGAATCCCGAAGTTTCGGCCTTTGATAAAATGACAGAATACAGGCTGGAGCCATCCATTTACAGCTTTGGTCTTTTTGATGACTACATTAGGTATGCCCGCGAGAAAAACGTGTTGGACTATCCTATCCATATAAAAATCGACACCGGCATGCACCGCCTCGGGTTCGAAAATTTCGAAGTGGAAACTTTGTGCGACATGCTGGAGGAAAACCGTTATGTACATGTGCAATCGGTATTTTCGCACCTGGCGGCCAGTGAGTCGGCGATGCACGATGAGTTTACGTTGAAACAAATCCGGAATTTTGAAAAGGCTTTTAAGCTAATTGAGCGCACGCTGGGTTACAAGGTAATTAAGCACATCTCCAACTCATCGGGCATTACGCGCTGGCCGGTGGCGCATTATGATATGGTGCGATTAGGCATCGGGCTTTATGGCGTTGATTCGGCGGTTTCGGATACCGATAATTCGTTGCAACCTATTGCCACTTTAAAAACCAGTGTATCGCAGGTTAAAAACATATTGGCAGGCGAAACCATCAGCTACAACCGTAGCGGCAGTTTGTTAAAAGATGGCAAAATAGCCACGGTACGCATTGGCTACGCCGATGGCTATTTGCGCGCATTTGGCAACGGCGTAGGTAAAATGCTGATTAAAGGCGTGCTGTGCCCCACAGTTGGCAACATCACTATGGATATGTGTATGCTGGATGTAAGCGCGGTTGATGTGCGCGAGGGCGACGAAGTGATTATATTTAATGAAGAACACGGTATTGAGGAGCTGGCTACACAAATTGGCACTATTCCGTACGAAATTTTAACAAATATTTCGCAACGGGTAAAAAGAGTGTACTTTTATGAGTAGAAAATGCTGAGCGATGAAGAAGATATTCAGGGTCCTGTTAAGATACTTTGTTAAAGGATTATTAGTGGTGGTTCCGCTTGGAGCTGCCTGTTTTTTGATCTACTGGGCCGTTTCGAGCCTGGACAATGCCCTTAATTTTGGCGATTTTTTATGGACCAACAAAGCGGGTAAACCTATTTACATACCCGGCCTGGGCATTGCCAATGTAGTGGTGCTTATTTTTATAGCCGGCATCCTGATCACCAACGTAGTAACCGACCCGATAAAGCGCTGGTTTAACCGCTGGCTAAACCGGCTGCCGCTGTTTAAATTCCTCTATTCGTCCATAAAAGACCTTACCGAGGCCTTTGTTGGCGAGGAAAAAAAGTTTAACGAACCCGTTATTGTTGAAGTAAACGAGTTCGGCCTCAAAAAAATAGGCTTCCTGGTGCAAAAGGACCTGGCGGCATTAAACCTGCCCGGCGAGGTAGCGGTGTACTTCCCCTACTCCTACTCGTTTGCCGGGCAGGTGATTATCATATCGGCCGATAAGGTGAAACCTATTGATAAAAGCGCGGCGGATATGATGAAGTTTGTGATATCGGGCGGGGTGAGCGGTTTGGAATAGCATTTTTTGTAGAGACGCGATACTTCGCGTCTCCCACCATGCCGGCGAACATTGTTTACACCCCTGCCTTACACATCCTTAAGCCTTCGCCTTGCGCATCAACATCACCGATGAAATTACCGTCATGATTACTCCAACCGACCCAATGGACAAAAACATCAGCACAAAGTTATAAGCTGGATTTTTTTCGAGTGTTATTTGTTCCTGCATCTCCTTTACCTTTAAAGCTAATGCAGCAGGCGGAAGGCTTTTGCGGTATTGCTCTAAATCGTAAGCGGCAATGGTCTCGTAAAACTTAGGGTCGATGTATAAAACGTACACCGTTTCGATGATGCCGAATGCCGCTGCGGGTATGATGATAATTAACAGCCCCAACCCAAGCGCTTTCATAAAGGTTATACTGCCATCGTTTATATGATCGCGATAATATCTTATTCCGAAATAAACAAACAGCAACGGACAAATCAAATTCACATAACTGATATAGCCCTGCACCTTGTGCCCAACATTGGTAATGTAGATAAAGAGCCATAGCAATACAAATAATACCAGTTCAGCAAGGGCTGCATAACCGCCGTAACGTAAAACTATTTTTTTCATAAGCTGGTGATTTTTAAGCCAAATTAACAGCAAGTTTTTTGAATTTGTATAGGAACGAAAGGAGTATTTTGGTGGGATTAGTGAAAATACAACTTTAGTAGTAGAGGGATAATGTCGGATGTTCGATTTCGGATTTGGATGTGTGGCCAATAAATCCGGTGGCAATTTTCAATAATTGGCAGCTGTTCTGTTTGCTATTGAATGATGGAAAGCTCCAGCGCCTTCTTTATTGCCTCGGTACGCCTGTCCACCTTTAGTTTTTGAAATATATTGGAGATGTGTTTTTTTACGGTATTTTCGGACAGGAACAATTTATCTGCTATTTGCTGATTGGACAGGCCTTCGTGTATCAGCACCAATATCTCTGCTTCGCGTTTGCTGATGCCCGAATTTAACAATTGCTCTTCATTAATTGCCGTAGGTTTCGGTTGGGTGATGATTGCTGTTTTAACAAATAGTTTCCTGCTTAATAACACGCCAATCAGTAAAAACAACAAACTGAAACCCGTTATCCAAATATCATCACCTGCGCTATTATAAAAATGATAGATGCTTGCTACTCTGAAAAGAATGAGCAATGCAGTAATGATAAGCCCGAAACTGATAATCACTGGTTTCATAGTCCAAGTTAATAAATAAGACCGATTAAAAAACGCCGTAACTAAAAAGTAATCCGTTCGAAGCTTCCAATTCAATCGAAACAATCAACTCACCCTCTTAAAACTCCTTATCGCAATAAAAGTACTGATGATCATTAAAATTGAAGCTAATAAATAAGGAGCGCCGGGGAAATAAACGTGGGCGATTTTTTGGGTGAAAAAGAAAAACACAAAACCCAGCAAGAGCGGCCCCACTATGAGGCTAATGCTATTCAATATAGCAAATGCTCCCTGCAGCTCGCCTTGTTCATTTTTTGCAATTTTGTCAGTAGCCAGGCTTTGTAACGCAGGTCCTGATAAACCGCCCAGGCAGTAAGGTACCATACATAAATAAAGCATCCAGCCCCGACTGGCAAATGCGATGAGGAGCAACCCAATAGCGTAAAATATTAAACCGGCAATAATATTTTTTTTGTTGCCAAACTTTGGAATAGTATACCTTATCAGCCCCCCTTGTATCGCAACCAAAACCAGTCCTACAAAAAGCGATAAAAGGCCAACACTTTGCATTGTCCACTTAAACTTCTCGTATAAAAAAGTCGATAATAAATACTCCACCGCCTTTTGAGCGATGTAAACTATCGCGGTTGCGCTGAATAAAGTTGCCAGTGCAGGCTGCTTTTTATAGATCCGCACCAACGACGAAAATGGATTTGAACGCTTCCATTCAAATTTTCGGCGATGCTCGGGCGCAAGTGATTCAGGTAATACAAAAAAGCCATAAAGGCCATTACTAAATGCGAAGCCGGCCGCTGCGATAAATGGCAACTTTAAATTGAGGGCGCCGAGGTATGCCCCTAACCCTACCCCGCATATTAATCCTATAGCCGACGCCGCTCCTACCAAACCAAAATTAGCGGCTCTTTTCTCTCCGGTGCTTACATCAGCTATGTATGCGGTTGCGGTAGAGGTGCTTGCTCCGCAGATACCTGCTATCGTTCGGCCAACAAATAACCAGGCAATTGTAGGGGCGAATGCCATAACCATATAATCGATGGCAAACCCAAACAACGAGATCAGCAAAATTGGACGTCTGCCGTATCGGTCGCTAAGGTTACCCATTATGGAAGCGAAGATAAACTGCATCGTAGCATAAACACAGGTGAGCAGGCCGATGTATTTCGACGCACGTCCGAGATCAATATGGCCTAACGCCTGAAGCAGTTTGGGCAAAACCGGAATGATAATACCCAACCCCAATACATCAATAAAGATGGTAATAAAAATAAAACCGAGCGCGGCAGATTGTTTAGGTTTTTTTGCCATGTTATTGGTGTGTAGTCCGGAAGTCGGGAAGTCCGAAAGTCCGGAAGCAAAAAGCATTTGTCAATAATTTCATCATCATTCAAAATATTCAAATCGTTATTCAATAATCGGGATTACAGGGCGGTAGGATACCGGAATATCGGAGACACGAGTATCGCGTCTCTACACCACTGCCCTCATGCCGCAGCTTCTCTCGGACTTTCGGACTTCCCGACTTTCGGACTCCTCCGAAAACACCTCACCGCCAATAAAGCACTCAACAGCATCAGTATCGCTCCTATAGCAAAAGGCGCGCCGGGAAATTGAAAAAATGGATTTGGTTTAGTAAAATAGTAAAAAGATTCCGTCATTACCAATGGCCCGAATATCGAACTGATACTCATCAGGCTGGTTAAGCCGCCCTGCAGTTCACCCTGTTCGTTCGCCGGCACACTGGTGCTCATATAACCCTGTATAGCGGGGCCGGCAATACCGCCTAAACAATAGGGTATCAATATGGCAAACATCATCCAGCCTTTGGTTGCAAAGCCAAAAAGCGCCAGGCCGGCTGCATATAGTAAAAGTCCCACCCAAATACTGCGCTCCTGCCCCAGTTTTGGCAGTATAATGCGGATAAGGGCGCCTTGTACCACGGCTATTAGCAGGCCCACACAGGCAAGCGAATAACCGATCATATCATTACTCCATCCAAATTTTTTTATAGTATAATAAGTCCACACACTTTGTACCGCCTGCACAGCAAAATAAATCAGGAACAGCGATACAGCTAAACCTATAACCGATTTATATTTTTTCAGTTGGATGACCGAACCGAATGGATTTGCCCGTTTAATATCAAATGGCCTGCGGTGTTCGGGTGCTAAAGATTCGGGTAAGATAAAATAGCCGTAAATGGCATTTAACAAAGCCAATGCTGCTGCAGCGATAAATGGATAATGCACATCGTATTTACCCAATATACCACCTAAAGCCGGGCCAATAATAAAACCTAAACCAAAGGCAACACCCACCATGCCGAAGTTTGCAGCCCGTTTCTCGGGCTCGCTGATATCCGCTATATAAGCCGCACCAGTGGTAAAACTGGCGCCGGTAATACCGGCAACAACACGCCCCACAAAAAGCCAGGCAATTGTAGGCGCAAAGGCCGAAAATGCATAATCAACACTAAAACCTAACAACGAACATAACAAAACCGGGCGGCGACCAAACCTGTCGCTCAGGTTACCGATAACGGGGGCAAAAATAAATTGCATACCCGCATAGGCAGCAGTGAGCCAGCCGCCATACCACGAAGCATCACTTACATCGCCGTGTATTAAATTTTCGATTAGTTTGGGTATTACCGGGATGATAATTCCCAGGCCCATAACGTCAATTAATAACGTAGCAAAAATAAAGCCCAATGCGGCCTTTCCTTTTGTGTGTAGCATGGCGCAAAATAAAAATTATATGCAATATATTTTTATTAAATAAACAGCGCCATGGAATCGCTTTTAGAACTTAGAGTAGCTGTCAGATAACTGAAGGGTTTGAAAACCTCACTCAGTGTACTGAATAATCAATTTTTATAGTAATAGATGCTGTTTTATTTCGCGATGACGTATTAAAAGTACCGCCTCCTTCGTAACTGTCATTGTCATGATCGCCTGTGATTTGGAACACACCCATATTGGCTTTACGGATGCTCCCCAACTGACTGCCGGAGTTTTTCGCAATTGTTTCGGCCCGCAGCTTGGCATCGGCGCTTGCGTTGGCCAACAAGCCAATTTTTAATTGCGATAAATCGGTATAATAATACGCTGGCGGCAGCGAGTTCATTTCAATCCCTTTCTCAATAAGCGCTGTCACTTCCCTCGATACATTTTCAACTTTATCAATATCTGCCGACTGTACTGTGATTTTTTGTTTTAACGTATAACCATCAAAACGCGGTGCGACTGATTTCCCAAACTCGAATTTTTGCTGAACTACTAACTCATCTTTTTGCTGAATGAAATTTTTCTCTATTTCAATAGACGAAACCTGCAATTCCGATGCTTTAATCCCTTTACCTTTTAAATAGGCGGCAACGGTTAATTCATCGTTTTTTAATAAGGCGTAAGCGCTTTTCAGATCGGGCATTTTCCGCGAGTATTCGCACTTCCACACCACCAAATTGCTCGTAAAGTTTTTCTCCGCAAGTCCGGTTACCGTAATTGTTTCTTCGCCCTTGAATTTATACTTGTAAGCGCCCGCAATTACAAAAGCGGTACAGATAATAGCTACTCCAACTACTAATGCTGATAGGTTTTGTTTTAACATGAGATAAGCGGTTTATTTATTGTGGTTGACAATTATAAACGGTTTACCTGCCAATAAAGTATTTTCAGTTTTTTAGAAATTCGGTTTCAACACGTATTTCTCATAAAATCTAAATATATGCCCGGCCGCCTCTTCCGCGGTATCCACCAGACGATATAACATCAAGTCGTCGGGATGTATATTATGTTCCTGGTTCAGCATTTTTTCATTAACCCAATCGAAAAGGCCTTTCCAGTAATCAATGCCCACAAACACAATGGGGAACCGTGCTATTTTACCGGTTTGTATCAAGGTTATAGCCTCGAATGATTCGTCCATGGTGCCAAAACCACCGGGCAACACAATAAAGCCTTGTGAATACTTCATAAACATTACTTTACGGATAAAAAAGTAGTCAAACTCTAAAATCTTATCCCTGTCGATATATTTATTGTGAAATTGTTCAAATGGTAATTCGATATTTAACCCTACCGATTTGCCGCCGGCTTCGTAAGCTCCCTTATTGGCCGCCTCCATTATACCCGGACCGCCGCCGGAAATGACGCCGTAGCCGCGCTCGGTTAATAAGCGCGCAGCCTCTTCGGCCAACTTATAATATTTATTGTCGTTATGTGTACGCGCCGATCCGAATATGGATACACAGGGGCCTATTTTTGCCAGCTTCTCAAAGCCTTCCACAAATTCGGCCATTATTTTAAATATCTGCCACGAATCGGTAACTTTTATTTCCTGCCAGTTTTTGTTTTCAAACGCTTGTCTTATTTTCTCCTCACCTGTCATGTTTGTTGTTTTTTGTCTGAACCGGGATTAAACGGATTTTTGGATTTACCGGATTAGCAATTTTCAATCTTTGAAATCATATTAATCTGTGATTATTTTTATCGCAGATTTAAATGATTATACAGATTTCAAGTCATATCCGGAAAATCCTAAAATCCCCTTAATCCCGGTTCTTTGATGTTATATATAATCCTGCAAAAGTAATTAACCCGTTCACAATAACGAGTTCGTTGTCAAAAACGTATCCACCCATTAATTGCGCAGAGTGTGTACTCAAATAAAAACAAATTGCGGGTGATATTACACAAATAAATGGCACCAGTTTATCGGCAACCTGTCTTTTACTTGCGAACAGGCCGAACGAATAAAGCCCCAGCAATGGTCCATAAGTGTATGAAGCCACTTTAAATATGGCGCTCACTACTGCACCATCGTTAATGGAATTAAAAATAATGATGGTTAAAAACATCAATCCCGAAAAGGCTATATGCACGTAATGACGCACATTTACCATTTTTTTGCTGTTGATATCGTCCCGCTTGCTAAAGCCTAAAAAATCGACACAAAAGGATGTCGTTAAGGCAGTTAAAGCCGAATCGGTAGTTGCAAAAGTGGCGGCAGTCAGGCCCAGCATAAACACCATGGCAGGCACAATGCCTAAGTATTTAAGCGCGATGGTTGGGTACAGGTAATCGGTTTTATCAACCTTAATACCATAACGGTTGGCGTAAATCCAAAGCAACGCGCCCACGCTTAAAAAGAATATATTGATTACCACAAAAACACCAACAAAGCTGAACATATTCTTTTTTGCTTCGCGGATATTTTTAAGGCTCAGGTTTTTCTGCATCAAATCCTGGTCAAGGCCGGTCATGGCTACGGTAATAAACAAGCCGCCAAAAAAAGCCTTTGCAAAATGGAACTTGCTGCTCATAAAATCGGTAAAGAAGAATATTTTAGAGTAGCTGCTGTTTTTAATGGCTTCGGCCGCTTCGAAAATGTTATAATTCAAACTGCGGCAAATAAAATATATCGATAAAAAAACCGACGACACTAAAAACAAGGTTTGCAGGCTATCGGTAATAATAATGGTTTTTAAACCACCCCTAAAGGTGTAACTCCATATCAGCGCCAGGCAAATCAGGCCCGTTACAGCAAAAGGTACATGATAGCTATCGAAAATAAATTTTTGCAGTACAATAACCACCAGGTAAAGCCTGAACGACGAACCGATTACCCGGCTGATCAAAAATATGCCCGCTGCAGTTTTATAACTCCACACCCCAAGCGCACCTTCAATATAGCTGTATATCGAGGTGAGTTTCAGCCGGTAATACAGTGGCAGTAAAACGGTAGCTATAACTATAAACCCGGCCGCATTGCCCAGTACAAACTGAAAATACTCAAACTGATCGCCTGTTGGCGCGCCAACTTTTCCCGGTACCGAAATAAAGGTTACCCCGCTCAAGGCAGTGCCGATCATCCCGAAGGCCACCAGATACCATTTGGAATTGCGGTTGGCAACGAAGAAGGTATCGTTATCGGATGATTTTTTTGACGTTAGCCATGATATGACCATGAGTACCAAAAAATAGCCGATAATAAATGAAAGTAGAATTGCTGGAGACATGGGAAAAAATTAGTCCGAAAGTCCGGTTTTTTGATATTGACTTGTTTTCTGGATAACGTTAACAATCTTTGTATTCATATTGTTATACCCCAAGGGCTAAATGAATGAAATAAAAAAATGGATGATAACGCTAGCAAAATAAACATATAAATGGAAGAATACAAATAAGCCCTGATTGCCAAGCCATCCGCTTTTTTATAAGAAATGGACAACTTTCGAAGCAAATAGGCAAAAAGGAATGCAAAAAAAAACGAACAACAAAAAACCAGATAACTTTACAGAATTTTCAAAAACGGTAACAACTCCGCTACTATAATTTACACGTAAATAAACCTCACCAACTAAATAAGCAATGAAAAAAGAAATTATTGAGATAGCGATAATTCTTAATAGAAATCGATAAGGTTTTAGCATAACAGAGGAATTTGTAATCAATATAACGTTTCGGTATTTGAATAATTATGAGAATACTTTTTTTTCGACAAGTTATGTATAGTCTACTATTAAATGAAATAATTCCTCCTATTCAACTTTTGAGACTGTCCGGCCCTTATAGCTATCGGGATTCCCAACTTTCGGACTAATCTTATTATCTTTGAGCAATGAATTTTTCTTCAAAACTATTAGAAGATGCCGTTGCAGAATTTGCAAAATTACCAGGCGTAGGTCAAAAGACCGCCCTTCGCCTGGTGCTGCATTTGCTTAATCAAGATAAAGAAGATGTAGAAAAATTCAGCCATACTATCAGCAAGCTGCGCAACGAAATACAGTTTTGCCGTATTTGCATGAATATATCTGACCACCCGGTTTGCCAGATATGTGCCTCACCCCGGCGCGATCATAGCCTGATTTGCGTAGTTGAAGATACCCGCGATGTAATGGCCATTGAAAACACCAATCAATACAACGGGGTGTATCATGTTTTAGGGGGCTTAATTTCCCCGATGGATGGCATCGGCCCTTCGGATCTGGAGGTCGATTCGCTGGTTGAACGATTAAAAGACGGCGACACCAAAGAAGTAATTTTTGCTTTAAGCGCAACAATGGAGGGCGATACCACCATATTTTACCTGGATAAACGATTAAAATCTTTTGATATAACCGTCTCGACCATTGCCCGGGGCATAGCCTTTGGCGGCGAAATAGAGTATGTTGACGAAATAACGCTGGGAAGATCAATTGCCACGCGGGTGCCCTACGTTAATTCTTTAGCTAAATAGCGCTATTGTTAATAAATATTAGGTTACTAACAACCTTTAAAATTAAACTTTCCTTCATTATCACCGTCCTATTAACATAAACAGGTAAAATTTTTACTACATCTGTTTAAATTTAAAGTTAATGGCATATCTTTTGGGTGATAAATTACGCGAGCAAAAAAATCACGTGAAGAGAGATCCGCTGCTGGCAAAAGTTCGTATATAAATCGCAAACTCAACCTAACATGAAACTATCTGTAATTATTGTTAACCAAAACGCCGCCAAACTGCTCAAACAAGCTATAAACTCGTTAGTAATAGCATGTAAAAGCATCGATTATGAATTGATTGTTGTGGACAATGCCTCCGCAGATAACTCGGTTGAAATGCTCTCAAACGAATTTCCACAAGCAAAAGTAATAGTAAATGATACCTACCAGGGCATATCCAGGGCAAGCAACCAGGCGTTAAAATTAACTACAGGAGAGTATATTTTAGTAGTCAATCCGGATACAATAAGCGGCAAAGACAGTTTGGAAAAAATGATTGGCTTTATGGACGACCACAATGATGCTGGCGGACTTGCCGTTAGAATGCTTAGTCCGAAGGGGCGTTTTTTGCCCGAATCTATCCATGGACTAACCACAACCTGGGCAGCGTTTTTAAAACTCATCGGTTTTGCCAAACATTTATCAAAAACCCGGTTATACGACCGCAATCGTAAAGATTGGGTGGAAGAATTTCAAATTGCCGAAATTGATATCCTTAACAGTGCCTGTATGTTACTGCGCCGTGCCGTTTTAAACGAAACCGGGCTATTCGACGAGCGTTTTGTGATGTTCGGTTATAATGTCGACCTGTCTTATCGCATCAGGCTTGCCGGTTATAAAAATTTCTATTTCCCCAAAACCTATTTTATCGATTACGAAAATCAGCCTTTTGAGAAATTGAGCTGGGGCTATATCAAATATTTTTATGGCGCGATGATGGCGTTTGCTGTTAAGTATTTGTTTAAGATGCCCGAGATAAAAGTAGCCGGGATGCCTGCTTTGGCGGGATCTTCGTTTGAGGTGAAGTAAATGACGTGCCAGTTGATGGTTTTGAAAGAAAAGTTTAACTTTGATAAAACAATTTTCAAATGATAACCTCGTCTCCTTCAAGTAGCGTCGCTGACTATTATTTCGATTTTTTAAAGAATCTCAATGCGGACAGCAAAATAGATCTTATTTCCAGGCTTTCGAAATCCTTAAATGAGGATAAAATCCAGCCCGAAACTTTGCAATCTTTATTTGGGGCGTACAAATCTGACGAGACAGCAGATGAAATAATTGAAGGAATTAGAGCATCAAGGGTATCCAACCGAATTATTGAATCCCTTTGAAAAGATATTTACTTGACACCAACATTTGCATATACTTCATTAAGGGGCTATATGATTTGAACAAAAAAATATTAGAGATCGGCGAGGAAAACTGTTTTATCTCGGAAATTACCGTAGCAGAACTAAAGTATGGTATTGAAAATAGCAAAACTATTGAGGCCATGCGCAAAATTGTCGAGGCATTCATTCCAAAATTTCGAGTTATTCCCATTTACAATTCATTAGATATTTACGCTAAAGAAAAAGCCAAACTAAAAAAGCAAGGGTTATTAATTGATGATTTTGACATCTTAATAGGCTCTACTGCTATTGCCAACAATATGATAATGGTCACTAATAATGTCGCCCATCTAAACAGGCTCGACAACATAATCATTGAAGATTGGGCAACCTTATCTGCGAAAAAGTAGGTAAATGCATTCTGCGAGATTGAAAATTTGATTAATTTTGAGACATGAAATTAGCGTTAAACGATTGGGAAAAGGTTTTAACAAAACTCAAAAAACACAAACAAATCCGGAAAATTCAGTCAGATTTAACTGAAGCATTTGCAGAAATTGTGTTGTTGAGAAAATCAAAAGAAAAAAAACAATTGTTGACTGATTTTCTTGTTGAGTTATGATATTATCCCCATCGATAAACTCAATAAGGAAGCAAATCTAACTATCTACGCCAAAGCGGAATTCGATACCATCGACGACAAAACGCTCAAAAAAATCATAAATCAAATTGGCCTTAATCATTAAGGCTGTTTCAAAAAATTCATCGTCTTCATCCATGAAGTTAACTAATAAAGTCATCATCATCACCGGTGCATCATCCGGAATCGGAAAATCATTAGCTACAGAATTTGCCAAACGGGGCGTCAACCTTGTTTTAGGGGCAAGGCAGTTTGTTACCCTATGCCAAATTGCACAGGAGCTTGAACAGCAATATGGGATAAAAGCCATCGCCGTTCAATGTGATGTATCAATTGAGGAGGATTGTAAACACCTCATTCAGCAAACCCTTACTACTTTCGGCAAAATTGATGTTTTGGTGAATAACGCAGGCATTTCTATGCGGGCGCTGTTTAATGATACTGATGTTAGCGTACTAAAGTCGGTAATGGATGTTAACTTTTGGGGTACTGTATATTGCACCAAATATGCCCTGCCCGCAATTTTGAAAACCAAAGGCACTATTGTTGGGGTATCATCTATCGCCGGTTATAAAGGTCTGCCAGGTCGCACCGGTTATTCGGCTTCCAAATTTGCAGTTAATGGTTTTTTAGATGCCTTGCGGGTTGAAAATTTAAAAACCGGTGTGCATATTTTAACCGCATCTCCGGGTTTTACGGCATCAAACATCCGAAACACCGCTTTGGATAAAAATGGCACCCAGCAAGGCGAAAGCACCCTCCACGAAGAAAAAATGATGACGTCTGACGAGGTGGCAACCATTATAGCCGACGGCGTTGAAAACCGCACCCGCACCTTGGTAATGACGGGCCAGGGAAAACTAACCGTCTTTTTAAGTAAGTTTGTACCCGGCTTATTGGATAAACTGGTTTATAATACGATAGCGAAGGAGAAGAATTCTTTGTTGAAATAGTTCATAGCCGAGGTCCCAATACAGCTACTATGAACTGTGAACTATGAACTAACTTACCAACTCATGATCACTAATCTTACTTAAATCTAATACAATCCTTCCGTCCTGATCACGATCAAAAACCGGCATAAATTTGGCGCCCCAAACAATTTCGTGATATTGGTAGGACGTGCGGGAGTGCACTGTTTGCGAAAAAGTATCGTCGAAAGCGCGAAGCAGTATGGCAAAACCGGCTTCGGTCTTCTCCAAATCCTCTTTAGTCATATCTTTTAGCGGACTATTATCATCAAGCGGGTGCACTACAGTCCAATTGATGGTAAGCATACTTACTTTGCGACGTTCAACATCAAGCGGATAAAAACGACGGACGGTTTTCCCGTTCTCGAGGGTTTCGTTAAACGAAAAGATAATCTCAACCTCCAGATCAATCAAGATATTACGGCGCAGGTTAGCCAGCCTGAACATAACACCCCTGCCATTTTCTAAATAAGGCGCTACCAAAATATTTTTGCTGTAAGCGATTTGGGCAGATGGGCGCGAAAAGCGACCGTACAGTAATCCAGTAGCCCGGGCAAGTTCGAGATTAAATACGCCAACCAACTGATTTTTTGGCTTTGCCGGGTTAACCATAGGCCCCAGCATATTAAAAAATGTTTTAACTCCCAGTTCCCGCCGAATTGGCGCAACGGTTTTCATGGCCGGATGGAATAGCGGTGCATGTAAAAAGCAAATATTGGCGCCGTCAATATTGCGTTTTAGGGTATCGCTGTCGTTGGTAAATCTCGCCCCTAAAAACTCCATCACATTTGATGAACCACAACCTGACGAGACACCGTAATTGCCATGTTTGGCCACTTTATAACCGGCGCCTGCCACCACAAAGGAAGCCAGCGTTGATATATTAAACGTATCCTTGCCATCGCCACCGGTGCCGCAAAGGTCAACCACATCGTTGGTTCCCAAATCAGCCGGCAGGCAAAGCTCCAGCATCGCATCGCGAAAGCCTTCTAATTCGTTCACCGTAATGCTGCGCATACAATAGGCCGTCATAAATGCCGCCATTTGCGATGGGTTATATTTACCCTGAGCAATTGCCGTCAAAATCTCTTTAGATTGCTCGCGGCTGAATGTTTTGTGCTCAAAAAGATGATTTAATATCTGTTTCATACCCCTAACCTCCGCCTTTGGGCGGAGGAGTTTTTTTATGGTTATTAAATTATTCCCCGCTCTTAACTCCCCCTTTAGGGGGCCGGGGGGTAAATAAAAAGGGTTGCCACTTGTGGCAACCCTTCCTGAATATTTTCTTTAAAAAAACAAAAATGGAATTGCCTTACGATTACCCGTTAAGCCACCACCAATTGTTGTTTATTGTTTTCATTTATTATTTATGCCGCAAATATGGAAATTTTTTTTCTAAAAGCAAGCAGAATGATATTTTTA
>Ga0206947_1104_pt1 | contig 25075 bp, 22 predicted proteins | sample Alteio_BWOrgHeat_3_FD_153239 | JGI IMG/M metagenome (GOLD analysis project Ga0206947, IMG submission 153239) | Enriched cells from forest soil in Barre Woods Harvard Forest LTER site, Petersham, Massachusetts, United States -... | ecosystem: Environmental > Terrestrial > Soil > Temperate forest > O...
ATGTCCATGATGCTGGAGGTGATTTCCTTATAGCTTTCAATAAGGTCCATTATCTGGATGCAATGATCGTAAGCGTCTTTTAAAAACAGCTTCGTTTCGGGGTTTATCAGCGGACTTTCGGTCCGCAGCATATCGTTGATCTTATCCCGTTCGGGCCAGCAGGAACGCCGTAGTACAATCAATGTTCGTTTTAACTGCTGGGTTTCATACATAACCGTTTTATCAACGCTATCATACAAGCGATCCTCCACTTCGTCCAACTGATCGCCAAGCTTGGCCAGCAGTGCGAAATAACAATCGAGTATGGTATCGGTTAAAGCATAGCACATATAGCCCGGCCCCGCTGTACGGATAGAACCGGTTACTAACAAAGTAATGCCTGATAATATGCCCGAATTATACAGCGCTCATGGTTATTATTATGCCCTTGGCGGGATGCTGCTTATCGGGGTTATACAGGTACTTGTTTTTTGGAAAAAGGGGTGGTTTAGTAAACTGTGATCACAAAATATAATTCCTATCCCAAAAAATCAGGCGGGTATACTTTTTGTCCGTATTGTTCTGCAATTTTTATCAGTTTTTCGATGCTTTGCGGGTCCATGGGTGGCGGCGGTAAAAAAGTGTGGGGCTCAACTGGTGTACCAATGGCCACAAACATTTCTTCGAGACCTGATGGGATCACCGTACATAAGAGGTGCGTCAGCGTATCGGTTTTATTTTTAAAACTGTGAACAATCCCACCCTTTGGAATAACCACGTAGGCCCCCTTTTTGGCGATGTAAGTTCCGGCTTCCGATTTTACTTCAATCTCGCCATCAATCACATAAAAAGTTTCTTCGAAATCAGCATGTGCATGCGGACCGGGACCGCCTCCTGGTGGCACCAGCATATCGATAGTTGCAAAAGCCCCGCCGGTTTGTTTGCCGGAGGCCAGTATACGATAGGTGTCGCCAACTACCGAGATATTTTGGCCGTCTCCGGCGTCAAGAGTTATGGGGTGGGGTTTTGTAGTTTTCATCGTTTAAATAAGAATAAGTAACGCGATATTACTAATGCAACAGGCCCGGCCGGCAATTGTTCTTTGTTAAACTATAAATGTGATGTTCTGACTGCTAACGAGCAGCCCCCGGTTTAATCCAGCGCCGCCATAGCCAATTTAATAATATCATCAAACACCGTTTTATCGGTAGTTGATTTTGCGGTTACCCGGATGCCTTTTACCGTATTAAAGGTAAACCGTGCCAGTGCACGTGCATCCTGCCTGTTGTTGATCTCTCCGGTTTCCTGTCCTTTTTTGATGACTGTGTAAAAGGCATCTTCTACCTGCTGGTCGTTAATACACACCATTTCACTCACCTGCTTATCGTGCGGGGCAACTTCAACTTCGGCATTTACCATAAAACAGCCCTTGTGGCTTTTGTCGTCCAACAATTCGCCGGCTATCAGTTCCAATAATTTCCTGAGCGTTTCCTTAGCAGGCGCATTGCTATTTACGATGGAACATACTTTAATTGCGCCCGCATTCTGGTAGCTTTCGAGGGCTTTAACATACAATGTATGTTTGTCGCCATAGGTATCATACAGGCTCGAGCGGCTGATGCCAAGGCCATCCACCAGGTCCTGCATAGAGGTGCCATTGTAGCCCTTGTACCAAAAAATAGCAATAGCTTTATTCAGCACTTCATTTTCATCAAAATCTTTCGTTCTTGCCATAACAGGAATAGCCTTGCTTATTGTTAAGCAAAGCTATTCAATTTTTGTGTCATAAATACGATACAAGAGATCAAGATGCAAGAGTCAAGACAATGAACACTATCCTGACTCTTGAAATCTTGATTCTTGCTTCTCAATTTCTTGCCTCTTGCGTCAATTACCTTACACCGCCACCGGCCAGCAAAGTTTCGCCGGTTAACCAGCGTGAATCTTCGGAAGCCAGGAATACAGCAACTAACGCAATATCCTCTGGTTGACCAATACGGCCCAACGGCGCGGTACGTTCAGTTTCTGCCTGGAAATCGCTGCCGATAAAACCGGCAGTATGGGTACCTTCTGTTTCTACCATACCTGGGTTAATAGAGTTAACCCTAATCTTCCTGCCGCCAAGTTCTTTGGCCAACACATGAGTAATGGCATCAACGGCACCCTTGGTTGCGGTATAAATAGAACTGCCAACCGGGGCAATGCTGCTCACTACCGAACCAATGTTTATGATACTGCCACCATCTTCGTTAAAGCTTTTTAACGCGCCCTGTGTGGTTAATAACAGGCCCAGTACGTTGGTATCAAACTGAGCATGGAAATCTTCTTCGTTAATTTGTTCTATAGCGCCAAATTTGTAAACGCCTGCGTTATTTACCAAAATGTCTACCGCGCCAAAGGCTGCATTGGTTTCTTCGAATAAACGGGCCACATCGGCTGTTTTTGACACGTTGCCTTGTACGGCTATTGCTTTGCCCCCATTGCTGATGATTTCGGCAACAACCTTATCCGCACCAGCTTTTGCTGACGAATAATTTACTACCACCGATGCACCAGCTGCCGCTAAACTTTTAGCTATACCAGCCCCAATACCTTTTGATGCCCCTGTTATTACTGCTACTTTATTTTCTAACTTTTTCATGTTGTGAGTGATTATTTTTTTATTTTTGGAATAATCGTTCCGTAAAGATATATACATTTTGGAATGATCATTCCGTTTTTATTCGAAGATTATGCGGGGATGACAAATGAGGGGGAATAAAACAAATTGGTGACGTAAAACACGGTTTTAGCGTCTAATAAAAGTCCTTTATTTAGCCCGGGTTCGATATAACGACAAGCACTAACAAACGCTGTCACCCCTCACCTAAACGGTGAAGCCTTCGCTCATCCTTTCCAAAGGAGAGGACTTTAACAGCCTTGCTGTCCTACGGAGAGCAATTTGATAGTCATATTATGCTTTTTTAAGCCCCTTTCCCCTGGAGAGGGGTTGGGGTGAGGCGTATGTTTGCTTATATCGAACTCTCGTTATTTAACCATCGCCCATCTGTAATAACAGCAGTGAAAGGCAACCCGCAAATGCCTACCTTGCGTGCAAATACACTGCTATGCTGTATATCCTCATTCCGATAGTTATCCTAATCATTACGCTGTATCGACGCAAACGCAAAAGCCATCTTACTCAGGTGATACTTACCGATGCACAAAAAAAACTATTGACAAAAAACATTAACTATTACAACCAACTCACAGATATTGATAAGATTGACTTTGAAGATAAAATAGAACAGTTTCTGGACAATGTCCGTATTGAAGGCGTGGGCCTAACGATAACAGATCTCGACAGGCTGATGGTGGCCTCAAGCGCAGTAATCCCAATATTCAGGTTTAAAGACTGGAGTTACCGCAACGTTACCAACGTTTTGCTCTATCCCGACACTTTCGACGAAGATTACCAGTACGAAGAAGCACCAAACCGTAACATAGCGGGCATGGTTGGCACCGGGTACATGAACGGGCAAATGATACTATCGCGCAATGCATTGCAAAAAGGATTCTCGAAAAATAACGGCGGAGAAAACACCGGCATTCACGAATTTGTACACCTCATTGATAAAGCCGATGGCGCTACCGATGGTATCCCCGAAGGTTTTTTGCCTTATGAATTTATTAAACCCTGGGTGCGTATGATGCATGCGGAAATACATAAAATAGCAGCCGGTCACTCCGACATTAATCCCTACGCAACAACCAACGAGGCTGAGTTCTTTGCTGTGGTAGCGGAATACTTTTTTGAAAAACCCGATCATTTTCAAACCAGGCACCCCGAACTTTATGATATGCTCGCCAAAATATTCGGGCAGGAACCGGCGAAGAGTTAAGGATGGGGATATAAAAATACCCGGTTACTGGTATTGTTGCATTTACAGACCCTGCTTAGTTTTATCAGGAATTATTATCTCTTTATAAAACAACCAATCATACCATAATGCCAACGCCACATAAATCTTCAAAAACCGGGATTGTTACGCTAATACTTGCCTTATTATCTATCTGTAGTATGCCGGCTTCGGCGCAAACAGATTCGGCTACATTTAAAATGCAAACGATGATGCTGAAGATTATTCAACAAGCACCCAACGATTTTAAAACCTTAAAAGGCGCCGAAGTGAGCCGGAACGACAAAGCCGTGTTTTACGCAGCCGATCTTACCAAAACCATTACCGATGCTAACGAAATGAGGCAAGCGCTGGCCAGCAATCTTTTCGGGGCCATGCTTACTGCAGAAGATAATATCATCGAGACAGGTGGCAGCACTATTTATCTTGCCCGCTACGATGATGCTGTGGTTTTGGATGTTTTAGAAAAGGCATTTTTGGATATGCCTAAATTTTTAGGCGCCGACTACCAGGCTGCGGTAGAGGAACTGAAATTGCCAACTGCGGTTACTACACACAGTTATGTGCTTACTATTAAAGGAATCAATATAGCCAAGCTTGATTATGATGGCCCTAATGGTAAGGGGATGGTTATTATAGGAATAAAAAAGTAAAGGCCTATCTCCAATTGGCCGCGCAAAAAAAGAATGCAGCAAATTTTCACCGCAGGAACCCGTTCATTTACCGACTTCTTTTACCATATCGCCGATTTCCATTTCATCTGCGCTGCTGGCTATCTTACCTTTAATCCATATTATAATCAGAATACCATGTACGATAATTACATCAACAGCACCGCCATATTTGCCGAAGTAAAAAAGAACATCCTATCCAAGGATTTTAAATTTGGTCAGCTCACCAATGTTTTTGGCCGGACAACAGTCGACTTTAGCCATGCCGATATAAACGGTGCAGTGGTATTGGACAGCACCCAGCTTTTCGGCGAAGTTAGGATTAAAGTTCCCGCAGACTGGCACGTTGCACCCGAAATGACCAATATTTTGGCGGCCGTGGAGGACAAGCGACGGACTCCCATGATAAGTATTAACTATAACAAAGTATTGATACTACGCGGAGTGGGAATTTTTGCAACTATTAAGATTGTGGATTGCTTTTAACCGGACGTTAGCGGGTTTTGCGCTTTTCGTCAACATAAACCTGCCAGCCCGCTTTAATTTCGGCACCCGCAGCTATCAGTATTTCCATAATTTCCAGGTGCGCCGGCTTGCGTGCGTTATACAAAGCCCACAGCGTCGTGCCCAACACCGTACCGCCATATTCATTAAGCGCTTCCATATTGGCGCCTTTTTCCATCAGCAGGCGGACAATGGTTAATTGCCCGCCGAAAGCCGCCGAGTGTAAAGGTGTAGTGCCATCCCACCGCGTATTAACGTTCAGGCCAGTATCCAGCAAATATTGCACAATGGGGAGGTGCCCATATACGCAGGCCCATATCATACAGCCACCCCGCCTGGCTTCCAAAGATGCATCAATCAACCCGCCGCGCTCATTAAAATACGATTTAACCTTTTCAAGGTCGCCCAGGCCGCCAGCGGCTTCGAGGTCAACATCAGCGCCGTGAGCGGCTAAATAATGAATGGGTTCGTACCGGCCATTGTGAAGGCAGGCCAGGATCAGCAAGCCATCCGTATAGTCGGGCGCCACGGCATGGTTCAGGTCGGCGCCATGCTGTACCAATATATCCATCAATTCTTCCTGTACACCGGTTATCACGGGGTGAACGCTGGTTGCCACCAGTCCGAGTGTAGAAGCACCGCGGTACATATCGCCCCAGGCGTCAACTTCGGCACCGGCATCCAAAAGTATAGCTGCTATTTCCACTGCATTTTTTGGTGTTTTTTGCCGCCAGTGCTCAAAACCGTTAGCGCCCACATAGTTTAAAAGTGTGGAATGATGGTTGCGTACCGACCTCATGGTTATAAGTTCGGGATTTGCAGCTAACAACTTTTTTAACCTAACGGTATTCCCCGCCGCTATTGCATCGGCTGCTTGCTCAAATTGCCAAAGTGACGACCGTTCGTCTTGCAGATCGTTACTAAACTTTTGGTAAGCAGCCCATGTATCAAAATAATGGGTGTGGGCGATAATTTGCATGGCATTTGCTTCATCTCCATTTGCCAGGTCGTAGCCGGCATGGGCATACCATTCTTTTAATTGCTGGTCGTTGCATCGCCGGAAGATGCCTGCGAGCGCTGTTACATCCCCATCGCGGGCAGCGCTGTCGGCTTCCGTTTTCTGTGTTACAGGTTTTTCAGCCATTTCTCTTGTATTTTGGATCTGCTAAGACAACCGATGTTTCAACTTGGCGGTTTGGAATATTCCAATATTTTCTAAGTAAAATATTTTTTTCTTCTTCAGAAACAAGCGTAAAACCATGTTTTTCATAGAAGGCTATTGCCCAATAGGCTGCTCTCCAGGTCCCGATTAATATCAGCTTTTCTGAATCTTTTATTAACTCCCGGAGCAATATTTTTCCTATTCCTTTTTTCCGCTGGCTGGTTATAACATAAGCATGCCGGATTAAGTTAACATCACCTTTGTCTTGTATCCCCATTACCCCGATTATTTTGTCATCATCAACGTAGCACAAAAACCGAACGCCATCTTCTGTTTGTATTTTTAGCTCCTCCTTAGTCATATAGGGTTCGTGCCATCTGTCGGCCGGAATAATTCCCTTATAGGCTATCGCGGCGTCATTGATAACATTATAAATCTCATCAAAGTCTTCTTCTGTTGCATTACGGATCATTTTAATGGGCTGTTGTTTAGATCATAACCAAATTTACTAAAAATGTTGAATTTCTCCGTTGGCACATAGTTCCTTCAGCGACCTGACGATACAGAATGAGATATCAATGCCGGATTAAAAAAATAATTGACTACCTTCCCCTTCAATTGACCAATAACCAGTTTATTGAAATGAAAGAAGCTGTAATACAAACTCTGCACCCCGAAAGCGGCAAAAAGAACAAGGTGATTGCTTTAGCAAAATATGAATTGGTAAAATCTGCCATATTGGAAATTTTGCAAAGCAGGCAGCTAAGCCATACCGAATTGATGGAAGCGATTCATGAGCGGGTAAGCGACACCCTATCCGGCAATGCGCAATGGTATGGGGAAACCGTAAAACTCGACCTGGAAGCCAGGGGACTGATCCAAAGAAGCAAAACAAAGCCACCGGTTTATAGCTTAGGACTTGCGGATCAAACGGAATAGGTAAAAAAACCTTTTTACATTGCGGAAGAAACCGGTAGCGCGAACTTTATTGCACTGTCCCGCATCACCCCCACGGCCGAAAATTCTCATCAAATTCCCGTGTACCACGACCAGCCCGCAGCGCCATCGCCGTTAGGATCTATAAATTTATCGGTTACTACTATACGCTGCAGGTATTTAACGCTTTTATAGCCTATTTGCGTCTCCACCCTCAGGCGTACCGGGGCGCCATGTTGTGTTGGCAAATCACCGCCATTCATGCTGTACGCCAGTATGGTTTGCGGGTGAAGGGCATCGGGCATGTCGATACTTTCGGAGTAGTTGTCGTATGCGTAAAAGCTCACAAAGCGTGCTTCGGGCAAAATGCCGGCGCTTTGCAGCAGCAAACTCAACGGCACACCGGTCCATTCGGCAATGGCCGACCAACCTTCTTCGCAGGTATGCCGGGTAATCTGTGTGCGCTGCCCTAGTTTCTTCAAATCCTCCAGCGAGTATTTGCCGGGTTTTGCCACGCTGCCCTCCACAGAAAGGGTCCAGTCTTTAAAGTTGTTTGCTTGTAGTTCCTGGTAAATTTTATTGTACGAAGCCTTAATAGCCGGGTTGGCCGGGTTGGTGTTGCCGGTGGCGGGGAACGAGCAAATATCACTTTTTTGATATTCCACAGCCAATGCGCGTTGCGAAAGCAGGCCACGCTGTGCCAGGTAAGTTAGGTTATCGCCGGCACGGAGCAGGCTGCCATAAGTAGGTGGCAATGTTTTTTTAAAACATCCGGAAAGCAGCAGTCCGCCTAATGAGGTAAGCCCGGTAATGATGGCCCTGCGCCTGTTAATTAAGTATTTTTCCTTCATGGTTATTTGCCAAAGGTTATTGCCAGTATATTTTGTTTAAAGCCCGAGCGAACGACCATTATTACATGCACAGCTAAAAACAGCAACAGTGCCGAGGCCGCAAAAAAATGAATGGTACGGGCGGATTGCTCCCCAAAAAACATTTTGATGAGAAAAGGATACGAAGCGGTAATGGCCGGCGACATGGTAAGGCCGCTTAATATCACCACCGGGAACAGGAAAAATATAACTGCCAGGTAGGTGATTTTTTGTAGCAGCCCATATTGTCGAGTGGCGTGTTCGGCTGCTGCCTGTTTTTTAAAATGACTCCGAAAATCGCACCAAAAAGCCTTAAAACTAAACTCGCTTGCGCCCGGTAGCAAGTTTTTACGAAAATGCCCGCTAAAAACACCAACGATAAAATAAACTACACCGGTTATCACCAAAAACCAGGCCGCCAGAAAATGACTGCTGCGTCCCCAGCCGTTCTGGTTAAATATGTCGTAGGTACGGGCCGCACTTACCGGCGAACCTGCACCGGGATAAAAGGCCATGCTTTTTTCCCAGCCGCCATGGTGGTAGTTGCGGCTGATGGGTAATTCGAAGAGTGCTGGTGTAAGATCGTTACCGGCCTGGCCCCAGTAGAGCCGCGGATGGCTCATCAGGATAACAAACCCGCTTACCGTTAGCGCCAGGAAACTGAACGTGATGATAAAATGCGCACCCTTAACCCAAGGCCTGTGCCGGACTTTCTCCATTTGAATAGTTTAGATAAAGCTTGTATTTCGAAATTGACTGATATACAGCATAAAGATAGGGGAAAATTTGTGATTTATAAAAATTGGATAAGGTGGGACCAGAATGAAAAACGATGCGAGCTCCGTTGCATTCCCGTTAAGGTGGCTATATCAACTTAGTGGCATTAATGAAGTTTAACCACAGCGCCGCAAAGCTATTTTCTACTAAATTTGTTTCGTTTAATTCAGCCATCATTTTATGAAGCCAAAGTACTTGATCATATTACTGTTACTGTTTAACTTAAAAGCCAACTCGCAGAAACTAACAGTACTGGATTATAAAATAAAAACAGCCGCCAACGCAAAGGAACGGACGGAAATGCTGGATGCTTTGCGAACCCACCTATACAAAGACCTGAAAATAACCCTGGAGTTTTATGTAGATCACCTGAAAGTGGCAAACAACTACGCCTGGTTCCAGGGCTCGGCCGACAGGAAAGATGGTAGGGATTTAAAATTCCCGGACGACTCGTACGACTGCTGCCACGTGGAAGCCCTATTTCAAAAACAAGCCGGCAAATGGATAGTAGTCGAAGGTGCAGCTTTCAGTACCGATGTTTGGTACGAGGCTATCGCCAAAAGATACCCGGCAGCGCCAAAAGCAATTTTCCCCAAGGATTCGGCGGCATTGATGGCACAGTGAGTTGGCGGCCAAAACGTAAATATCGATTTGTCATCCTGAACAAAGTGAAGGATCTTCTACGATATGCGATGACAAACTAACCTATGAGCATTATTGCAGGTATAGAAGATCCTTCACTTTGTTCGGGATGACAAGGAAAAAAACATTATTTCGCCACCCACTTATTATTACTTTCATCCGCATCCATAAATATTCCGCCATCAATCACTACGGATGTAATCGTCTTATTATTTTTTAAATTAACTGTAGCCTGTTTTTGATTTGCTTGCCATATCGCCGGGGTTTGGTGGATAACGCCTTTGGTACCATCGCTGTAAGTTAATTTCACATCAAACGGAACTGCAAAACCACCGATATTATCAATCACAATTTTATACCCCTCATCAATTTTTGTTACGCTGGTTATGCCCAAATCGATGTAGTTGTAGGTGTAAAACCAGTTATAAAAAAACCAGTTTAAATCTCTGCCCGCGCCGGCGTTGATGGAGTTAAAATAGTCCCAGGGAATAGGGTGTTTGCCGTGCCAGTTGTCCATGTAATTGTGCAGGGCTTTTTTAAACAGGTCGTCGCCCAGCAGGTCTTTTAGGGCAAGGTAGCTTAATGATGCTTTTCCGTAGGCGTTGTGGGCGTAGCCGTCTTTCAGCTCGCTGGTGGGGGTAATCAGGGGCAGGTCTTCGGTACCGGCGGGGTCATTTATCCAACCCCTAACACGCCAGTTTTTGTAAACTTCCATGGCCTGTTGTTTGCCTACCTCTGTAGCATTAATAAAAAATTCGAAGGTGGTTGCCCAGCCCTCGTCCATAAAGCCGAAACGGGTTTCGTTAATACCCATGTAGAACGGGAACCAGGTATGCGCCATTTCGTGGTCCTGCAACAATTCGGCATCGGCCAGATCCGTAGTATGCGAATCATTCACCATCATCGGGAATTCCATATCGGCAAAACCCTGGAAGGCTGTCATTTTTGGGAACGGATAAGGAACACCCGGCAAGTTGTGCGAAAACCAGTTGAGCGTATGCAAGCCAAACTTAACCGCCTGATGAAAATCGGCCGATTTGTCGTCATAAGCCGCCTGCATGCTAGCCCGGCGCTGTGCGGCATCGTCAACCAATGTACTGGCAGCATCCCAGTTATAATGGTTACTGATGCCCACTGCCATATCGCTGATGTCGCCGGCTTTCCACACCCAGGTATTGGTTTCGTTTTGGGTGGTGATGTTATTTTTGGCGAGGTCGGCTGGGGTAGCAATGTGGATTACCGAATCTGTTAACATGGAAGCTTTTAGCCTGCTGATATATTCCGGCCGTAAAACCTGCTCCGGGTTTTGCAGGGTACCGGTAGCCCAAACAATAAAGTTTTTGGGAACGGTTACCTTCAGTGTATAATCGTTAAAGTCGCTATAAAATTCCTGGCGGTCGTTAAATTCCAATTTATCCCAGCCGTTATAATCGTCGTAAACAGAAACGCGGGGATAAAAATAGGCCAGATAAAAAGACGTAGGATCAATTACCCCTTCCCTACCCTCGCCAGGCGCCAGCTGGTAATGCCAGGTGATGTTCAGCTTTACTGAATCATGTGGCAGCAAGGGCGCGGCAAGCGGCAGGTTATGATTGGTAGAGCTTACCCGCACGTCGCCCCAACTCTGTCTTGTTCCGTTAACCGCCACCGAATCCACCTGTACCCCGGCAGTAATATAGCTGGTATCCGTACCCCTGAAACGTGAAGCCCCCGCCTGGTGAATATTCATGATCATTTTCATATTCAAAGCCTTCAGCGTATCCCCACTGTTATTAAAATACGTGATCTGCTCTTGCCCTTTAACCGTTTGGTTAGGCGGCATTACAGTTATTGCAATAGTATACCTGCCTTTATTTTGCCAGTAATTTTTACCGGGTTTGCCGCTTATATTGCGGGTTTGTTTTTGATAAGCCTTTGTTACATCACGTGGTGTGCGGAGGTTTTGGGCGTTGGCTTGCAGCGCAACAATACCGACGAAAGTTGCCGTAAGAAGTGATTTTATCATTTGGATAATATGTCAGTTAATGGGATAAATATAGGAAAGATGCGGCGATTTGACTGTCAGTCTTTATATGCTAAGTATATTGCACCAGTTTCCCAAAAAATACCCGTACATTTATGGGTACATCCAATTAAAACCCTATTGCCGTTGCGTTTAAGAAATTGCTGCGTAATAGTTGTCGCAGCCTGAAACCATGAAAAGATTTTTTCTTTTTATAAGTATAGTAACAGCTCTTTTCTGCCTGTGCGCTAAAGTTTATGCGCAGGGAAACCAAACCGTGGCCAATGGTGCGGCTACCGCCCCAGTTAATTTGCCTGGTGGAAGCTGTATATACAAATGGACCAACGATAAACCGGGCATTGGCTTGCCGGCAAGCGGGATGGGCAGTATTGCTTCTTTTACCGCTATCAATAACGGCGCCTCGGCGGTTACGGCTACAATTACCGCCACGCCCGTGCCTAACGGCTTCGCCTATGTAACCGTTTGCGGGGGCAATTATGTATCAGTAATCAGCACCGCCACTGATAAATGGGTGGCAACCATACCCGTGGGTAACCGCCCTGTTAGCTCGGTTGTTTCGCCCGACGGCAGTCGCGTTTATATTGTGGATTCGGCATCGCGTGACGTGCAGATCATCAATACCGCAACCAATAAGGTTATCAAAACCATCCCGGTGGGTAAATCATCTTTTAACGAAGTTATAAGCCCCGATGGTAAATGGTTATATGTGGTAAACACGGGCGATAAAAACATTGCAGTCATCAATACTTCAACCGGCACTGTAACGGCCGGCATGCCGGTAACAGCGGCGCCTTATGATATAGCCATATCGCCGGACGGCTCAAAATTATATTTAACCTATGGCTATGCTAAACCTGCCATAACTGTCATTAGCACTGCAACGCAAAAGGTTATTACTGATATTCAGGCGGACACCTATAGCGATATTCTGGAGATAGCCGTAAGCCCTGATGGCAGCCGCGTATATGCTACAGATAACGGCACCTCCCAGGTGTATGTGATTGATGCGGCAACTAACACGGTTATCACAACTTTTTACCTTAATCAGTATCCTATGGCATTGGCTTTTAGTCCCAATGGCAGCAGGTTGTACATCGGCACCGCCAACTACCAGAAAAACATCTGGGTGGTAAACACCGCAACTAACACGGTAATTGATACTATAGACACCCATACATCAGCCGCTGATACAACAGATATAATTAATCCGTCACCCAGGGGAATGGCTGTTACCCCCGACGGCACCAAGATAATAACAACCACAGACGTGTACGGAGAAATCGAGGTTATTAATGTGGCCGCAAAAGCTGTTGAAGCGAATATAGTTGCAGGCGACACCCCCGATTCGTTCCATAACTTCGTGACCGGCGCTGTAAGTTGCGGCAACCCGCCTATAAAATTTACCATCACGGTAACGCCAACAGCTACTCCGCCGCCAATAATTACCGCCGGAACAGTAACCGGGCGCTTGTTGGTATGCGCAAACAATGATGCCAACAGCACACATATACAGCAGTTTACAGCCAATGGTATTAATTTAACGGGGGCCCTGACAGTAACAGCCCCGGCAGGGTTTGAAGTGTCGCTTACTGCAGGAAGCGGTTATGTAGCTACAATAACTATCCCGCCGGGCGGCGGAGTTGTAAACACTGTAGTATATGTGCGTGCTGTTGCATCGGTAACACCCGGTGATATTACCGGCAATGTGGTGCTGTCATCGCCGGAAGCAGTAACCCAGCAGGTTGCTGTAAACGGAACGGTAATGGCTTTGCCCCAATTAAAAGTAGTGCCCAATCAAACCGTTAATAATGGAGATACTACTACCACCGTTAAATTTCCCAATAATACCAGTACGGTTAACTGGACCAACGACACACCCGGTATCGGCCTGGCTGCAAGCGGGACCGGCAATATTCGCTCTTTCACCGCCGTAAATACCGGCACTAAGCCTATCAAGGCAACAATAACAGCTACACCTGTACCAGCAGCCATCGCCTATGTCGCCAATAACAAGTCCAATAATATCTCGGTTATTAACACATCTACCAATACAGTGATAGATTCCATTGCGGCTGGCGAGTGGCCCAGGGCGGTAGCGGTGAGTAAGGATGGCAGCCGGGCTTACGTGATAGATTATGGCATTATTTCGGTAATTGATACCCATGTCAACCAGGTTATAGCTGCCATACCGGTTTTTTTTTACGGGCCGCAGGCGCTTGTTGTAAGCCCCGATGGTAACTGGCTTTACGTATCGATAGGCGGTTCGGCCGGTATCGAAGAAATTACCATTATCAACACCAATACAAATACGGTAGTTGACAATATCCATTTGATAGATGGCATGTATGATATAGCGATCAGTCCCGACGGCAATACCCTTTACGGGGTGTGCCCATCCAGTAATACGTTATGTGTTATCAATATTAAAACAAAGCAGGTAACAGCCGTTGTCCCCGTGGGCAAGCAGCCGGCGGCATTAGTATTAAGCCCTGATGGGAGCCGGCTTTATGTGGCAAACAGCATTGACGGTACTATTTCGGTAATTAATACCTCAAGCAAATTGGTTATTGGTACCATATCTGTAGGCCAGGACCCGGCATCGCTAACTATTAGTCCGGATGGCAGCCGCGTATACAGTTCAAATTCAGGTTTCGGCTATTATGGCGGTGCTTCGGATTTAAGCACAGTTTCCGTTATCAATACCGCCAACAATACAGTTATTGCCACGATACCTGTAGGCGTATGGGCGCAGGGAATATCCATAACGCCTGATGGCAGCGAGGTATACGTGGCCAATTCTGGCTATCAGGTTTATGGTGCAATACTGCCCGGCACGGTATCTGTAATTAATACTTCAACCAATACGGCAACTAATACGCTTAACGTAGGCACGTATCCCCTTGGATTTGGTAATTTCATTTCGCCGGGGGAAGGTTGCAGCGGCGCGCCGGTTACTTTTACCATTACGGTAAACCCTACTCCGCTTATCACCGCGAGCGCTGTAACCGGTAATATCACTGCCTGCGAAGGTACCGCTTCGGCAAGCCCCAATATTGAGCAGTTTACGGTTTCAGGAATTAACCTAACCGGCGATATTACCTTGACTACACCACCTGGCGGCGCATTTGAGTTATCGCTATCTGCGGGCAGCGGATACAGCAACAGTTTGACACTTACCCCCGTTGCCGGGGCCGTTAATAATACGGTTGTATATGTACGCTCCACAGCAGCGGCTCCTGCAGGCAGCCTCAACGGGAAGGTGCTGGTCGCTTCTGTGGGCGCACTTAGCCAAAATGTAGCAGTTACGGGCACGGTAACTGCGATAGGTGCGCCTTCTATCCATATTGATGCTTCAGGAAATAATATTTGCGCGGGTACGCCGGTTACGTTTACCGCCTCCATGACAAACCCGGGCAATACACCGGTTTACCAATGGACCATAAATGGTATAGCGACCGGCACAAACAGCACAACATTCACCAGCACCAGCCTGGCCAACGGCGACGTAGTAACCTGCCTGCTGAGCAGTAGTTCACCCTGTGCACTGCCGGCTAATGTGAGCAGCAACAGCATTACCATGACCGTTTTTCCGGAAGTAAACCCCGAAGTAACCATTGCGGCATCGGCAAATAATATTTGTGCAGGCACCCCCGTTACTTTTACCGCAACCCCGGCGCCCGGCGCGGGTACGCCTTCATACCAATGGCTGCTTAACGGCGGCAATGCCGGTACCAACAATTCCACGTTCACCAGCGCCGGCTTTGGCAATGGCGATATAATCAGTTGCGTAATTACCAGCGACGCGCCCTGCGTTACGCCTGCCAATGCCACCAGTAACAGCGTTACCATGAATGTTGACGTGCCGCCAGTAGTACATGCCGGAGGCAATAAATCTATTGCCATTGGCAGCAGCGTGCTTTTAAAGGCAACAACAACCGCAAATGTTACCGATGTTGCCTGGAGCCCGGCTGCCGGTTTAAGCAGCACTAAAATTTTACAGCCCGTGGCCAGCCCTGCCATTACCACCACCTATACTTTATTGGTTAAAACGCGTAATGGTTGTGTAGGTATCGACAGCGCCACGGTAAAAGTGCTGTTGCCCGACGTAATTATCCCCAACACCTTTACGCCAAATGGTGATGGTATAAACGATACCTGGAATATTAAAAACCTTGATTTATACCAAAGTTGCACCGTACAGGTGTACAACCGCTGGGGGCAAAATGTATATACGTCCATCGGGTATGGTACCCCCTGGGACGGCACTTATAAAGGAGCACCATTGCCTGCAGGCAGTTACTATTATGTGATTGACTTAAAAAATGGCGGCGCTTTATTATCGGGGTTTGTGGCGATAATAAGGTAGTGTTGAAGCTGACGTTTTTAGTTTATGTGTGCCCTTGGCCCGTCAGAGTGTGCAGTTTGCCGTGTAACAGCAACTACACACCCAGGGCAAGCAATAAAACCTAATCTCTGTTCTCTGATCTCTAACCGCTATCACTCGCTCTTCAAACTCTTTACCGGGTTCATCATGGCTGCTTTTATGGATTGGAAGCTCACCGTAATCAGCGCGATCAACATTGCCGCAAGGCCTGCTGCGGCAAAAAATCCACCATTGTACTGGTGGGTGGTAGGCAAAGCCCTGCAGCCAGCTGTACATGCCCCACCAGGCTATAGGTGTGGCAATGAGGATAGCCAGCACTACCAACTTCACAAAATTTACCGACAACAACGTGGCAATGCCGCTTACGCTGGCACCAAGCACTTTGCGGATACCTATTTCTTTGCTGCGCTGCTCGGCCATAAAGGCCGAAAGGGCAAAAAGCCCGAGGCAGGCAATGATAATGGCCAATACGGCAAAGGTTGTGAAAATATCCCCCATGCGCTGCACATCGGCATACATGCTGGCATAACTTTCGTCCATAAAAGTGTAACGGATGGGTTGGTTGGGCGCAAACGTTTTCCAGGTGGCGGTGATGGATTGCAGGGTGCTTTTCATATTGGTTCCGCTAACCTTTACGGTGACCATCGAGGGGCTGATTCCGAAATGCAACCCCAGCGGCGCAATCTGGTCGTGCATGGAATCAAAATTAAAATCGGCTACTACGCCTATAACGGTAAACGTACTTCCATTGGTGATGCGTGCGCCGATAGGTTTTTTAAGATTGAGTTTTTTAGCCAGGGTTTGATTGATGATGATGGTTTTGCCGGCGGTATCGTCGCTCATATCGTACGAAAAATTGCGGCCCTCCACCAATTTCATACCCAACGTTTTGAAATAAGTATCATCTATCTGCCAGAACTGGCTTTGTACACCCGCATCCAGCGTTGATCGGCCGTCAATAAAAAATGGATTGCCGTTGCGGTTGGTATTTGCAACCGGCAGGTAATCGCTTATGGAGACGCTTTTTACCGATGCCAGTTTGGAGAGTTCGTTTTTAAAACTTTTGATGTTCTTATCGCCAAGCGTATTTGTGCCCTGTATGATCATAACCTGGTCCTTGTCAAAACCAATTTTTTGGTTCAGGATATAATGCATTTGGTTGTAAATAACCATGGTGCCGATGATAAGCATAATAGATGCCGTGAACTGGAAAACCACCAGGCTATTACGTAGCATAGAACCTTTGCTACCCGCGCTAAGTGTACCCTTTAATACCTGCACCGGCTTAAATGCCGACAGGTAAAAAGCGGGGTACAAACCTGCGATGACGCCAACAACAAACGCCGACAAAAGTATTACCGGCAGCAACCACCATTGGCCCCAGGGCATTGTTAACTGTTTGGAGGCAAGTGTATTAAAATACGGCAGCAACAGCCAGGCCAGCAGCAAGCCGATAACAAAAGACAGACAGCTATACAACAACGACTCAATTAAAAACTGTTGAATTAATCCGCTGCGCTGCGAACCTACCACTTTGCGTAAGCCTACTTCTTTAGCCCGGTTGGCCGATTTGGCCGTGGCCAGGTTTACAAAATTTATACAGGCAATGATGAGGATAAACGCCGCTACTCCGGCAAACAGCCATACGAAGCGGATATCGCCATGCGAAAGGCCATCGCGTACATCATACGAGTGAAGGTTGATGTCGCCAACCGGTTGCAGGTACATCCCAATTTTGGCGACCTGTTCTTCCGGATTTTTCCTGCCTACTTTTTTAATGCCTGGCAGAAAGTAGGTCTTAACCATGTCGTCCCTCATTTTCTTTTGGAACGCCTTCGGGTCGGTACCTGGTTTAAGTTTTACGTAGGTAGGATAATTATAAGCATCCCAGTTATTTTGTTCGCCTTGCCAAAACTCCCGCCCGGTAAGGCTTACCAAAAAATCGTATTGCAGGTGCGATGTGGCCGGGAAGTTTTCTATCACGCCGCCTACTACATAGGGGTTGGCTTTGTCGTCGTTAAAATACATAACCTTGCCAACAGGATTTTCTCCGGGGAAATATTTTTCGGCCCTTCTACGGGTTAACACCAATGTACGCGGGCTGGTAAGCGCATGTGCGCGGTCGCCGTAAACCATGGGGAGCTTAAATATATCCAGTATACTCTGGTCGGCAAAAATAATTCCTTCTTCGTAGGTGTTCTCGGCTTGGTCGGCACGGCGTATTTCAGCCGCACCTACGGCCATCAGGCGACCGGTATTCTCAATTTGCGGAAAATCGGCCTTTAGTGTTTTGGCCATTGGCGCCGGCCATTGGGGGCCTTTGCCAACGAAACTGCCATCGGTGTAAACCATCAGCACACGGAAAATGCGACCGGCATCCGGGTACGACTGATCGTAACTCGTCTCGTTACGAATATACAAAGCAATTAATAAACAGGCCGCGATGCTGAACGCAAAGCCTCCTACTTTGATGGCCGCATACACTTTTTGTTTGCGGAGTTGCCGTATGGCAATTTTTAAATAATTTCTGAACATATAGCTGCGTTTAATTTCCTGATGAGACCACATCGGTGTGATGAGGTTACACGAAATTACCGCCGCAGCGCCGGAATGAGGTACCAAGGTGTAACTTGGGCCCTCTTTTTTCAGATCGTTCTTGTACTCTGCCGGGCTTTTGCCGGTCATTTGTTTAAAAGTGCGGTTAAACGTGGTTTTGGAGTTAAAACCGCAATCGAAAGCAATGCCCAGCAGTGTTAACCGCTCAAAAGCAGAGTCCTGCATTTTGCGGGTCACCTCGCGGATGCGGTATTCATTAATAAAATCATTAAAGCTTTTCCCGAGGCCGGTATTGATAATGCGGGATAGCTCATTGGGATGCATATCGAGGGTTTCGGCCAGCGAACGTAAAGTTAGCTCAGCATCGTGGTAAAAGAGATTTGCCTCCATGGCCTTCTTCAGCCAGATGCCTTTTTGCTTTAGCGCCGCGGCGGGCGGTAGTTTTGAAACGGGAGGGGCCGGGGCAGCAAGCGCGTTGTCGGGTTTTAAAAATGCGGCTGCTGCTATCCAAATCATCATTACCGCTAAAAGCAAATACAAAGGATAATAAGCCTGCATGCCTAACTGGTGATGATAATAAAAATAATCCGTGGCAGCATAAGGTATCCACAATAACCATAACAGGGCAAAACCCGTCAATAAGCGATGCAGCCACTTTAATTCGTACCGGTAGCGGTCGCCCAGGTAATTAAATTTCATCCGTTTGTAAAAGCGGTCTATCAGCCGGAAAGAGCCATACAGGTAAGAGATGACCGAAATAAAAACTGCCAGTCGCAATACCGGAGTTATTTGCTGAAAAATTAATGTATCATCGATCGCCGCACCCGTTTTTGCGCTTTCGCTAATCCCGAATGCCAAAACAACCAGTTGGAGTAACACAGGGCCGAAATGCAGCAGATCTTTCCAACGAAATTGGTAAGTAGGCAGGGTGATTTTAAGTGCATAAAAATAGATGAGCGGCCCCAGCGCCAGTGAAAACTGAAGCGGCACCCAACTCCAGTGTGGAAAGTAAGTTCCCAGCCTTACGTCAATACATAATACCCTCGTCATCCACAAAACAACAATGAGCAGCGCCAGCGCCAGGAAGCGGTTTGCGGGTCGACTGCTCTTTTTGGTAAATCCTAAAAGCAGGGTAAAATTCAGCCCGATAAAAATTGTTCCCAGGAAAACCAGGTCGTATGGGGTGATATGTAAAGTATATGAATTCAAGTGAAATGCTTAACGCAATTGGCGATCCAAACTTATAACATATTGATTTATAAAAAATTGCATCTTGTAAAGCATTTATGATTGTAATGGAAGCGGACGTTGCGGTGTGCGTTTTTGGGTTAAATGCAGCTTTAGCCAAGAAACTGTAATACCAACTGTTCCCATTCCTTTTCCAAAGATATATCCGGGCGGGTTTGCCGTGCTTTGCTGTACCAGTAATCAGCATTCCAAATATCACCTTCTTTACGGTGCAGATAGGCATGTACCCACGCCGATGCCTGATCGGTTAGCTGATCTACCTGGGCGTGCGCCTGCTGCCAGTTCTCCTTGCCATCATACCAAAGGCTTCTTAACTGCACAGAGAGCCCGCTAACAGGCTCTTCTAAATTCAGCGATTCTTTAAATTCCGTTAAAGTTTTCATCGGGCATTAATTTTTTACGACTGTAAAGGTAATCCGAACGTGAAGCTTTTAAATAAATATACAAGCTAAAATTAATCCGCTTTATGGCATTATTGCTTAATACCCGTGACACTCAAGCAAAACAAAAAGCGCTAATGATGCTTAAAATACTGAATATCCTTTTCATGTTTTTTGGGGGCTTCCATCGAATCGAATGTGCCAAGATTTTTACGTTTTTTTGTTTCAGGGTCTACTTTCCTGGAGTAGATGCGATATTCGCCTGATTTTAATTTTCTGATCATAGCAATTATATCATGATGTGTTAAATGATAACAAATTGACAGAATTACTGTTTTGCGGCAAGCGTTCCACTTTTACAATTTGGAACACCTGGCACATTGTGAAACGCGTTGATTATTAATTGTTTAATTTCTATAAAATGGCCGACGCTTGCTAACATGTTGATAATCAGCTACTATAAAATGAATTTTTTTAATATTGATTGTAACTTATTTATTATCAATATTTTAACACAAGCCCAGGGAATTTTTTACATGTTTTTAGAGGTCTCGTACTGATATGGGTTTATACTTGAGGATTAATCCTGGATATTCAAACTCATTTATTTCCGAGTGGTTCTGCCAACCCGATGAGAAGCCCTTCCGTTCCGCGAATATAGCAGAGCCGGTAGGCGTTCTCGTACTGAACCACTTCGCCAACGAGTTGAGCGCCATGCTTGATGAGCCTGGATACCAACTCATCAACGTTTTCAACAGCGAACATAACGCGCAGGTAGCCGAGCGCATTCACAGGAGCAGTACGGTGATCTGAGATGGCAGGCGGGTTGAGAAAGCGCGAAAGCTCGAGTCGGCTGTGGCCATCCGGGGTAACCATCATGGCAATCTCTACACATTGGGAACCCAGTCCGGTAACGCGACCAGCCCATTCCCCTTCTATTGTGCCCCGCCCTTCCAGCTTCAGACCTATCTCCGTGAAAAAAGAGATGGCGTCATCGAGTGATTCTACCACGATGCCGACATTGTCCATCCTTAGTAATTTGCTTTCTGCCATAAGTTATTTCTTTATATATACAAAGGTATTATCTTAAAGTGTTCCGGATTTATTTTTTATGTCCCTCACTTTGCAGGCAAATTTCGCTATCGCCCCGATATATCGGGATGGTCGTTACCTGTCAGTGAGGCAAGGGTGCTACAGCGCTTTGGGCCAACGCGGACACTCCCCCGCTGCCGCAAGCCTCCCGGCTTGTGGCCCGCTGACAGGTAACCGCCATACAGTCCGACTATACTATAATTTTTCAATATCAAAGCGTAAGTGTGGTCTATTACTGTCAACGGGCCATCCTGATAAAATTGGTAAAACAGCGAGAGCGTTGCCTCACTCATCGTATTTTCGAAAAAATATAATTTATATTTGGTTATAACTAAACCACGATGATAGTACTATTGCGATTTTTTTACATCTTATTTTTCGGCAGTGCTGATGTAATACTTTATTCTTTACTGCATCGGAAAAACTGGATTAGCAAACAGATAATTTTTTATTATATTTTTCTAATTATTATAGTTTCGGTTCTTCATGCCGGGCTTTTTAAAATTAGTATCCTGATGCCAATGGAGACGTTTTTTTCATGTCTTGCTTATTTGTTAATCATACTGACAATGCATTTTTTTGGGATTTTGAGTACACGACAACTTTACAATCCTGCAAACAGAGTCAATGTTGAAATTAAGGACGTATTTGCAAAATACTGGCAATTCATGACTATGACGATGCCTTATTTCCTTTTTTTCTTGATTCAATGTTTAGTGGCTTTATTTTTCCCACAACATTAACCTGTTCCAGCAAGCAATTTTCGTTCGACGCCGTCTTGATTTTATCGGGCTGGCCCAGATGATAAGTAACCACCATGCGGGATGACCATGCGCCGGCTTCCCAACATCAAAGCGTAGCATGTTTATTACCTTCCAACGGGCCATCCCGATAAATCGGGGCGGCAGCGGGGACGGACGGCGATTTTGGTTTGAGGTATTATAAAATCCGGAGCATTTTGCTAAATTAGTGTCGGCAATAAAACCAACATCACTTAATGGCAATACCTAAAACCCTGTTGTTTTTGGCGGTAATTATTATTTTGCCCTGCGCCGCCCAAGCGCAAAAATACCCATTGAGTAACTTTGTGGAAACATTGCTTCCTAAACCGGGTTCTAACGACTGGTACCCATTTTTGGAGGGCACTTACACCTTTAAAGTGAGCACCAAAAGGGGGAAATTAACTATAGGTGAATGGGATTCAAACGACTACGATAACCATGTTGGGGTTGTTGTAGGTAATGGACATATAATAGGTACTGATGAGGGCGAATTTGAAGGCGAATTGATATTTGAGGATAGTGCGGGCGAAACAACGCTTATAAAGAAGGGTAATTTCCGGTTTATATTCTATTATAAACACGAAGTTTATTTCATAGATACCTTTGCCCCAACCAGGTTTGATGCCCCACATTTACAAACTATAGAACTGGGCGCCCTTTATAAACTGGTGTGGCAAAATAATGCTTACACATATATCAAAATTTTCGATTTTGATGAATGGCCTCTATCAATGTGTATACTGAACGACGATATCTTGCTGACATCGTGGAATTATTGTTATAGGGTACATAACTTACAGAAAGAGATCATCTTTAAAAAGGAAACAATATTTAGCGACACGATCAATCGAAGTTTTACATTTAATTCGATTGCTGCTACTGATGACCGGCATATTTTTTTAGGTGTGGATGGAGGATACCTGCAATTGGACCCCGTAGACAAATCGTATAAATATTATAAGTACAAAAAATGATAGTCAACACCACCGCGGGTTCAAGCGTTTCGTGGTTATGCAACAGCCACGACACGCCTGAACCGGCGAACCGGTAAAGTATAATACTTCACTCACTCCTCAAACTCTTCACCGGGTTAGCCATAGCCGCCTTTACCGCATGCGAACTAATGGTAAGCAACGCAAATGCAATTGCAATTATACCGGCAATGGCAAATGGCCATGCGCCTACATTTATCCGGTAGCTAAATTCCAATAGCCATTTATCCATCATATACCAGGCAACGGGCGACGCAATTAATATCGAAATGATCACCAGCTTCAAAAAATCGCCGGTGAGCAATTTGGCTATGCCTGGCACGCTTGCACCAAGTACCTTGCGGATGCCTATTTCCTTTGTTCGTTGCTCGGCAATGGATGCTGCCAGACCAAATAAGCCCAGGCAGGCCACAAATATGGCCAGCATCGAAAATACCGTTGCCGTGCTGGCGGTATGCTGCTCGGATACGTAAAGGTTTTGAATGTGGGTATCCAAAAACTCGTAATCAAAAATGGAATTGGGCAGGGCGGCTTTAAATGAGTTTTGCACCTGCTGCATAAAATTTGGAAGGTTGCGGGTATTATACCGTATCAGTACCGTGTTTAACGGTTCGGTGCGCTTGTTTGTAATATAATAAACGTAACCGCCAACCTCACTTTTAAGCGATTCGTAATTAAAATCTTCAACTACGCCTTTAATGAGTGCGTGGTGGTTCATTTCGGTATTGGCGTATTTGCCAATGGCATCCTGCGATGTTTTATAGCCCAGATATTTCCGCACCGACTCATTAATTAACAGGTAGCAATTGGTATCGCCTTCGGCAAGAGTTTGGGGGATAGAGGTTCCTGCCAGCAGTTTAAATTGCATCGTTTTTAGTATAGAGCCATCGGTATTGCAGGTTCTTACCGGGTACCCGTCTTTATCATTCGCCAGTTTCCTGATAGTTTTACCGCTTTCAAGGTAGCCGGGGATAGATTGCGAAGGCGATGCGCTTTCAACATTCACTATATTTCTCAGCCCGGTAAGCAAAGCCGAAACTTGCTGCTTGTTTTGCGCGGTATTTATAGCCACAGAAACAATTCCTTTCGGGTTGTAGCCGAGGTCTTTATTCCTGATATAATTGAGCTGCTGAAGGATAACGATAACAGAAATGATGAGGATGACCGACGAAGAAAACTGGAACACCACCAACGACCGGCGGATAACATCGGCAACAGAATGTTTTATCTTCAGTTTGTTCATTAAAACCAGCGGCGAAATGCCCGACATGGAAAAAGCCGGGTAGCTGCCCGCCATAAGCGTCACCACAATCCACGTCGCCAGCAAACCAACCAATATCGGGGCCGAAAATAATGCTGATGGCTTTAACTCGATACCGGTAATATCCTGGAAGAAAGGCTGCAGAACGAAACAGGCTGAATACCCGATGATAATAGCAATAAGCGAAAGTAACGCAGTTTCGGTATAGAAAAGCCCAAGCATGTGCCGCCTGTCGGCGCCTAATACCTTGTTTACGCCTACGCCTTTCGCCCGCTTTTCTGAGCGTGCCGTAGCCAGGTTCATATAGTTTACGCAAGCAATACCCAGCACCAAAAGCGATAAGAATAACAGCGCCTTTACGGTGCCGATACTACCTATGCGGGTTGAAAAGCCAGCACGTATGTCGGCCGAGTAGAGGTGGATATCTGTTAACGGTTGAAAGAAGAATGCGATGAAAAATTGATCTTTTTTTGCGATGTATTTGTCAATAAGCGCCGTTGCATGTTGTTGTACCAGTTGTACATTTGCACCGGGCTGCAACAGGCAATAAGTTTCATAACTGGAATTGCCCCAGTAAACCTGTTTACCTAACCACGAATCCATAATATTATAAATCATGTCGCAGTCGATGGTACTGTTTTCGGGCAAATCTTTGTATACGCCCGATACATGCAGTGTATCTCTGTTATTTACATAAATAATTTTGCCAAAAGCGGGGCCGTTGCCATACAACCTATGCTTTGCAGATTCGGAAATAACCACCGACCTGGGTTGAGCGAAGGCCGTTTGCGCATTTCCTTCAATAAAATTGAAGTCGAATATTTGGAAAACCGCAGGGTCGGCCATATATAAGCCCTTTTCTTCGATGCTTTTCTCGCCGGTTTTCAGCGATGCCACGGCGCCGAATTCATGCTTCAA
>Ga0206947_1039_pt4 | contig 25055 bp, 20 predicted proteins | sample Alteio_BWOrgHeat_3_FD_153239 | JGI IMG/M metagenome (GOLD analysis project Ga0206947, IMG submission 153239) | Enriched cells from forest soil in Barre Woods Harvard Forest LTER site, Petersham, Massachusetts, United States -... | ecosystem: Environmental > Terrestrial > Soil > Temperate forest > O...
GATTTTTAGGAGTGATTTCGTTGCTCATGGTAGGTATGGAATAGAGGTGAAGGTTGATGGATTGGAGTTTGGTTGTCCTGTTAGGAAAGGACGTTGACGGTGGCTTTGATCAGCGCGTTGCAGACGTTGTTGTCGAACAGGCCGCCCGACACTTCTTCAAGTTGCTCGTCGCTGATGACTTCGGGATTTTTAGGAGTGATTTCGTTGCTCATATTGTTAGTATTGTTTGGAGTCGGTTTTTTAATCTTTGATGTCATAGTTTCGCTATTACCTGTCAGGAGTATTTTCAGTTCAGATCAGTCCAGCTTGTGAGATCAGTGAGCTGTCCTTCCCTGCATCCAAAAATCCTCCCGCTATTTTTTCGAGTTCGGCGTCGCTGAGATCGCCGGTTTCGAACGGCAGTTGCATCGGGAGAACGATGAACATTTTGTCATCGGCATCCTGAAGAACTACCACGTCCATGTCTTGGGGTAATTTCGTGCCAAGCGCCCGCTCGACAGCCAACTTTGGGTTGACCACCAATGACTCTCGGAAGAACTCATCTTTTAACGCGGTTCGTACGAGAGCCTCTCTGACGTCTTTTCGGGAAACTATAATATCGTTTGACATGTGGTTGTGCCGGTTCACCCGGCTGTGGATGCTTGTTTTTGCATCTGGACCTTCTTTGAGCACGTGCCGTGCCATTTGCAATAGATATTGCGTAAAGCGCTTGTTAACAGTATGTTACGGAGATGGAGCCGAAAGTGGCAGCTCGACTCTATCCGGTTCTCCCATCCCTTGATCCCAGGTTTGGGACTGGCCGGTCTCGCATTCGAAATTATTCGGTCAAGCGAGCTGGCGGTTGGCGAGCTCGGCGAACGGGCCAGGCTGGTTCATCAATTCCGTGTACGAGCCGGACTGAACCATTTCTCCATTCATCAAGACATAAATCTTGTCGGCATTGATGATGGTACTTAATCGGTGCGCGATGACGATTCGGGTCGATTGCATTGCGTCCAGACTATCGGTGACGGTACGCTGGGTTTCATTGTCGAGCGCGCTGGTTGCTTCATCGAAGAAGATAATCCTTGGCTTGTTGACCAGAGCTCGAGCGACCATCAGCCGTTGCCGTTGGCCTCCGGAAAAGGTGCCTCCGCCTTCGGAAACAACGGTATTCATCCCCATCGGCATATTTTTGATGTCACGATCAAGCCCCGACATTCTGGCTGCTTCCCAGGCATCGTTGAGGGAAAGCTGATGTGATCCGATGATGTTGCGGTAGATGTCGGTCGGCATGAGCTTGCTGGACTGCAGGACGACGCCGGTTTGCTGGCGCACTTCCCGTAGGTCCAGAGAGTTCAGATCCTGATTGTCGTAAAAAATGGCGCCCGATTCAGGCTTTTCGAATCCGAGCAAGAGCCGCAATAGGGTCGACTTTCCGGATCCGGATCCGCCGACCAGGGCGACGAATTCGCCAGGACGAATATGCAGCGAGACATCTTTGAGAATGGGCGGACCGTCCCTGGAGTAGCGAAATGTCAAATGCGAAACTTCGATCTCGCCCGTTAGTTCTCCGGGATGCGCCTTGGCCTCATCGATTTCAGGAGGTGACTCGATAATCGGCACCAGCCGTTCAAAGAGCGGCACGATGATCATTAGTTCAAGCGAAGCCGCCGCCAGCGACAAAAACGATGAGAGGATGAGCGTGAAAGTGGTGTTGAAGGCAATGAATTCACCGGTCGACATCTTGAAGACGTCACCGTTTTTAGAAGCTAGATCGCGAAACCAGGCATAGGTTCCGAAAAGAATGGCCGAGCAAAGGACAGGAAAAATCTGATTGAACACGTGGGCCGCGTTCGCGAGTCTGCCCGCGGCGAAGGCGGTCCGTTTCTGTTCTGAGAATTTGCGGGCCCATTCGCGGAACGCGCGATCTTCGGCGCCGGAGACGCGCAGCTTGTTCACGCCATTGATCAACTGGAGAACGAGTCCGGAAATGGAGCCTCGAATATAGAAGAGCTTCCGTTGATGCTTCACCTGCAAAAGATTCAGCGCCGTGGGAAAAATGACCGAAAGCAAAACCAGGCCAATGGCGACGAATGCCATCTGGGTATTGTAAGAGAACAGGAAGGCGATCATAATCACCGCGCTGATCATCCCTACGATCGCTTGGGTCCCGGCTTGTGAGACAGCTTGGCGAATCTGATCAACCCCAAGGGCCCGGTCTGCGAGGTCGCCCGCCGCGTAGTCCCGGAAGAATGCGGATGGCAAGGCGAGGAGCCGGTCCCAAACGCCTGCCTGCACAAGGTAATCCATTTTTCCGGCCATCCGAAGCACCGAAATCGCTCGCACAAGCTCGAAGGCAAATGTTCCAAAGGCAGCCGCCAGCAGTCCGACCATGAATTGGAACAATTGAACGCGGTCAGCCGCTGGAATGATTGAGTCAAAGATCTGACCACTGAAATAGGGTGTAACCATGCCAAGCAATCCAAGCAGGATGCCCATGCCCAGGATGGTCCACATGTCGAGTTTGCTTTCACGGACGCCGAATTTGATGAGGTCCCACGCCCCAAGCTTTTTTTCTGGAAAGGGCGTATAAAGCGAAACAGCGAAGGGGCAAAGAGCCGCCGCCACCGTTGCGTCGATTGGAATGCGCCGGTTTGTTTCAGGATCGATAAGCTCGTAGTTCGTCGCCTTGTTTTTCAATATCGCGACCGGAGCCAGACCCTGTTCCAGATAAGCGAGGAGAGGCCCGTGATCGGTCTCCCACCAGTTATCTCGTAAGGCCACGGATCGGAAGCGGAAGCGCGATGCCTTCGCGATCGCGGGCAGGCGCTGTTTGAGACGACGTAGATCCGGCGGCGCGACGATCCGAATTCCGGAGGCTTCGCCAATCAAACGGCAGACCGCAAATGTCTGGTCGCCGAGGTCATCATCGAGTGCTGTGGTACCGTTCTGCCCGGTTGCCGATTCATCCAAAACCGAGGCGATCTCTCTCAGCGCGACTTCTTTCGACCGTTGACCGTAAGATTCGCGGAGACGGATTCGATTGAATTCGTCCACCATGCGCAGTTTCTTATTAATGAATTCGCATTGACACAGGACCTGGTGGAAGAGGTCGATACCGCGCCAGAAGGTCGCCTGGCCAATGATCAATGGTGTCGAAAAGGAATGAAGGGCGCAGTCATCGTACGCTTCAATCCATGTCTCTGTAGAAATTGGAAGGATCGATGCGCCATCGCCGGTCACAGAGACCGCCTCCATTCCAAGGTAAAGCGCTTCGCCTTTCATCACTTGAATCCAGACAAGTCCTTTTCTGGCTCGGGCCACATTGCCGCGGGAAAGCTTCGTCTCTTTGCCGCCGACTAACGTTTCATCGGGTTTCGGGCGCGGGCGAACGTCCCGGGCGACACTGGTGGAAAGAGTCTGTAACCAACCATTGAGGAGTTCGCCTACGGCGAGCATGTGTTCGCGCTCACGTGCCAGGGTGCGCAGCTTGTCCCGCGAGATTTTGTAAATCTGAGTGCGATCAGAGCTAGTGGCCAAAAATCCGGACGATTGTCCGTAAAGGCCGAAGTCCATGCCCAAAATGATCGAACCGGGATTGAAGGTGGCAAAATGAGTTCTTGGACCTACGGGTTCATCCTCCAGGGTCTGGACAACGAATAACTCGATTTGCCCGGACACAATAAACCACACGTATTGTGGGTCGCTGATCAGGAAAGCTTCGTTCGTTCGAAGCGTCTGCTCTTCGCCGATGGTCGAGAATCTCGTAGCCAGGTCCGGGTTCGGTGGGAGAAGAGCCATGGATTCGCTCGATGTCTAATGCTTGATCAACCGTGAATAAGGTCCGCCCGCATCTTTCAGGGTCTCGTGTGAGCCGCGCTCAACCACCTTTCCGTATTCCAGCACGATAATCTCATCGCAATCTCGAATGGTGCTCAGCCGATGGGCGACGATCAGGCAGGAGCAGCCACGCCGTCGAAGATTCAGATCGATGATCTTTTCGGTCGATGGATCCAGAGCGCTCGTTGCTTCGTCAAGGATCAAAAAAGTGGGCGAATTCACCAAAGCGCGGGCGATTTCAAGGCGTTGCCGTTGACCGCCGGAAAAGTTTGTTCCTCCTTCGGCGACATAGCTTTGAACTCCGCCTTGGCGAGAGGCAACGACTTCAGCGATGGCGGCGTCTTTGCAGGCCTGAGTGACATGCATATCCGGTACGGTGGCGTCCCACATTGTCAGGTTGTCACGTACGGTGCCCTCAAACATGAAGATCTCCTGGTCAACCATTCCGATGGAGTTGTGGAGAAGTCTCGGGGGAACCTTTCCTCTGGGAACTCCGTCGAACAAGATTTCTCCGCTCCATTGCTTGAAGAGGCCGGCCACGATTTTGGAGGCGGTCGATTTACCGCTTCCGCTCCCGCCGACCAGGGCGATCCTTTGTCCGGGCTTGACGGTGAAGCTCAGATTTTCGATCAACGGCGGGCCGAGGGGGTTGAATCCGAAGCTGACATTTCGCAGCTCAACATGACCGGTAAGCTTGATGACGTTGTCGAACGATGGGTCGAATGTGCGCCCCTCGAGATAGGCGGGATCGTTTTCGTAACGGAGCACATCATCCAAACGATTGAGATCGGCCCCAGTCTCTTGCAGAGCGTTTCCGAACGTCACAAATGTCGTGATTGGCTTGGTGAAACTGTCCATGAGGGTTTGAAAGGCGACCAGGAGGCCAACGGTCATGCGACCATCCATCACGCTCAAACCTCCCAAGCCAAGGATCGCCGTCGAAATCATCGCTTTGGTGAACGGTGGAATCGCGGTTAAAAACTGACCGAAAAATTCCATGTCCTGCTGTGATTTGATGGCTTTCGCCTGGTAGCCTCCCCAACGGCCAAAAAATTCGTTTTCGCCGCCGGTGGCTTTCAGGGTCTCGATCATTTGCAGGCCACTCATGGAGGTGCCGACAAGTTTTCCTTTTTCCTGAAGAACGCGGAGACTGGCATCCATTCGTGGCCGCTGAACGATCTTCGTCACGATGATGTTGATCATCGAAAAACCGACACAGGTTAACGTCAGAAGGACGTCGTACCTGAGTAAGATGAGACCGAAAAAGACGAGCGACATCATATCCAGCAGGGTGGTCGCCAATTTTTCAGAGAGTACCTTGGCAACTTTGTCATTGATCAACACGCGGGAACCAATTTCTCCGGCAAAGCGTTGAGAGAAGAATTCCATCGGCAATTGAATGACGTGAGTGAAGAATTTTGCGGACGTCGTGAGGGCCAGTTTCGTTTCCAACCGCAACAAGAAATGTTGCTGCAAAGAGAGTAGAACGGTCATCAGCGCGATCGCGATTGCCATCGCGACCAGCAGCGGGCGGACGACGTCATTTTGTTCAGCAACCAGAAAATCATCGATAAATATCTTGGTAAAGGCCGGGTTGACCAAGGTTGGCAGAACAAGGAGCAGGCCGGCGGCCACTGCGAAAGCGATTCCGATTTCGAATCCTTGCAAACGCCGGCGTAACGAATAAATGAGGCTAGGCTTGTGGCCGCCGGCCTGGAATTTGTCCGTGGGCCGAAGGACCAGGACAACACCAGTGAAAGAAGCTTCCAGTTCTTCGGTCGTCACCCGTCGCGGGCCGGTGGCCGGATCGTTCAAGCAGATCTTTCCTTCACTGACTCCTTCGAAGACCAGAAAGTGATTAAAATTCCAAAACAGAATCACGGGCGGTTCGAGCTTCAAAAGAGCGTCGATCTCACATCGGATTCCACGACTCTCCAGACCCAGTCGGCGCGCTGCTTTCAAAAGATTACTCGCCTTGCTTCCATCCCGTGTCACCCCACAATCGACCCGCAACTGTTCGAGCGGCAGCCAAAGTCCGTAGTAACGCAGCAGAATGCCGAGGGAGGCAGCGCCGCACTCGACCGCTTCCATCTGAAGGAGCGTCGGAGTGATGATCCTCTTTGGCGTGGTATCGGCGGGTCGGCGTTTGAAAAGCGTCATCAAATTCCTCAAGAAGCCCGGATCATTCGAGCGGGGTCTAAAAATTAGTGCTATGTCTTTCGGACCCCGACCCGCCGACTATTTCCGAAGGCCCGGCTCATCGGGTTATTGGATTCCGAGTGTTTCCTTGATCTTTGGAATGACGTATTCGACCGGTCTTTTTCGGTCGACGACGATCGAGGCTGTACAAAGTGTACCGCTGAAAATTCCGATGGGCGGACCTTGAGACGAAGACCATTTGTAGCCGCTTCGCGTGGCCGGGTTGGGTAAGAGATCCGCGGTGACTTCGATTGGGGACCCCCTCTGAGAGAGCTCCTTGACCAATTGATCGTTGCGCAAAACGCGCAGCATGCCTTCAGGTGTGCTCGGGAAGAGAGAGACACTCTTGACTACACCCAACATGAATCCGAATTCTTCCGGCTTAACGGTCGAAGGCGAGATCTGTACTTCCATCCCGACATTGACTTTCTTGCCGTCGCCGGCCGGAATAAAGAGGACGGCTTGCATCGCCGACTCGTTCGTTTCGATGGTGATGATTCTGTCTTTGGTCGAAACCAGGTTGCCTCGCTCCACGAGCTTCTCAAGCACTCGTCCGCGGTAGGGACTCAATACTTTGGTGCTCCATTCTCTCTGGGTTTCATACTCGTGAAGTTGGCGTTGCGTATCATCGATCTCCTTTTTCCGCGTATTTCGCTTTTCCTGCGTTTCCCGTGCCAGTTTCACTTTCTCGGAAATGATTTCGGTCAACCGAACCTGGTTGTCCGAAACTTGATGCTGAACCGAAAAAAGGCTGTCCCGCGCAGTGATGACGGTGGACTGCGTCGTAAGACCTTTGGCCTGGAGTTCCTGTTCATTTCGCAGGCGGTCGGCGAGAGAACCTTCTTGCTGCTTCAGATCGTTAATCACCTTGCTCCGGGTTCCGTTTTCTTCGGTGAGCGCCTTGAGAGCCGCAGTGTTATTCTGATCCTCTCGGGCGGTGATATCGGCGTCCTGGGCCTGCAAATCTTCCAGCTTACGGTGGGCCAGCAGAATCTTGAGATCCAGCCCTGATTGACTGATGGTGGCGATCGATTGGCCGGCCAGTATTTCATCGCCCGGCTTGACGATCAGATCGGTGATCACACCGTCTGCGCCGGCAGAGACGTCAAAAACCGATCCGCCCCGGATGAGTATTCCTTTGCCTGAAACCTTGGCTGGGATAAACCCGACGAATCCCCATAAAATGATGAGCAGCGCGAGCACTCCGATGGCAGCTAGTGCGATCCAGGCGATCGGAGAGGTGATGGACATCAAGTAGTCCAACTGTTCCGGAGAAGACAACCTCTCGAGCGCGGCCTTGCGAAAGATGCTGGATGGAGGAGTTGGCTCCTTTTCCCCGGCTTTAGGGGTTTCGGCGGGGGCTTGACCTGTGACCTGGCTCATAGTTCCTGTCCGAAATTAAGGGGCCACGCTGCTCAGTGGCATCGGGGAGGCTGGTGAACGAAGTTCGCGAGATCTTAAGGCTTTCCACCGGCTTGGGAAAGCCCGGAATACGGTAGGCCACGTCCCTGGAAATCAGGGTAGCCGTTTCGAACCGCAACTTAGCGATTTCCTCCGCGAGACTCGCTTTTGCTGAGACCGCTGAAGTGGCTGCCGAAGTCAGCCGCTCCTCGGCCTGAATGGTGTCCAACAATGTGGCGGCTCCCAGACGAAGTCTCTCCCGGAGATCGCTGAGAGACTTTGTGTAGTAGTTGACTGAAAGTTCTGAGTCCGAGATTTGTTGATCAAGCTCCTTCAACGTGTCGACGCTCACCAGAATGTCCGCGACGATACTGCGCGATACGGTTTCCATGCTCAGAACGGATTTGTCCAGGTCAGCCTGAGCGCTGATCAGCGCACCTTTCTTTGTGTGATTGGCCGGGGGATAATTGAACCCGACTCCCAGTTCAAATTCCGGCTGAAGTCCGTAGCCACTGCCACTATTGGTGGCCGAATTGTCAATGATGGCAAGTCCAACCCCAGCCTTGAGCTTCAGGTCTGGGCGCATGTCAATCCGGGCCTTTTCGGTCAAGAGTCGTTTGGACTCGATGCCTTTCAATGCCGCGGCCCGATCGAACCTTCGAGCCAGCGCAACGTCCGTCAACACTTCCGAATTCAGCCCGGCGAGCTTCCCTTTGGCGATCGAAGGAAAAGTTTCGTAGGCCAAAGGAAGCTTTTTCAATTGGTCTGTCCGGAGACCAATGGTCGTTGCCAGTTCGGCCCCCGAAGTGAAAACTGCCAACAGCGCATTTGACCGGCTTGACAGCGCTTCCGCGCGTTTAGCTTCCGAGAGCGAAAGATCCGAGGCAGGGATCGCGTCGGCTCTTACCAGTTCCCGAGAGAACGATAGCATCGCGTCTGAAACGCGGAAGGCTCGGTCGCTCAGATAAAATTTCTCCAGCGCGGAGGAGGCTTTCCAGTAAGCCTGAACGGTGTCGAGAGCCGCTTTGGTGGCGGCGTGACTGAGATTGAGCAGACTCGCCTCATAATCTATTCTGGCCGCCATTTCATCGGCATCATTGGCGATTGTTCCAAGTTTCGTGAGGGGCAGGGAAACAGAAACTTTCAGATCGTGCTTAATTGGCGGCCAGGTCGGTTTATCATTCTCATCGAGCAGATCCGGCCCGTATTCCACGTCAAACGTCATCCCGTTTCGGAGTTCCTTGCTGACATCAAAGGACGCGAACAACACGTCGATGCTTTTGGCAATGCTGTTTTTTGCGGCGGACGAAGTGCTCTGGTCGATGAGTCCACTAATGTTGCCCGCCGCGCCCGGATTTGCGGCCAGGGTTTTAAAGACTCCGCTCAGCGATTGATTGACGATCTGTCGAACTTGATCCGGCGTCGCCGCCTGGCCCTCGGCGGGATTGGTAAAACTCTTGGCGTACGCGACCACCGCTGAAATTTTGGAATCGAAATTCCCGCCTGCTTTCACCAATGCTCCCTTAGCTAATTGGGCGTCCTCAACTGCAAGTCGGATATCCGAGTTTTGATAGAGTGCGATGCGAATCGCATCCATCAGCGAGTAGTATAGCAATTCCTTTGGATGCACGCGCCGAATTTGCAATGAGTCTTGAAATTGCTGATCAAGAGCCTGCAGGGTTTGAGGCGGAAGTGGCTTCGGAGTAGGGGTTGGAACTGCGCCGGGTCCGGCAGCAGGCGGCGTTGCCGACGGTTCAACAGCTTCCGGGGATTCTGCTGGTGACGCGGCAGGGGTCGGTTGAGTGGTGGAATTCGTGGGCGATGAGGGCTCGGGTTGAACTGGCGTTTTCTCTTCAGCTTGCGGAGTCGCCGGTGTGGCGGAAGAAGCCGGCGACGATTCCGTGGCGGGAGCAGGCCGGGTTTCCGGGGTGGGGGTTTGGGATTGAGCCAGGCTCGCGAATACCAGACTCGCAAAGGCAAGCGGGATGTTAATGCATCTACCGAGCCGAACGTTTGAGACATGGATTTCTTGGGCGTTACGCATACGGTTCTCGTCCATTGCTGGCGGGGGGAATTTGGCGCTCGGTGTTTTTGACAAATTCGTGGCACGGGAACAAGACGAAAATTTGCAGGTTGCAACGTTGCGAGAGTGCTGGAGTGCTGGAGTACTGGAGCGCTGGAGTACTGGATTGCTGGAGTGCTGGAGTAGTGGAGTACTGGAGTACTGGAGTGCTGGAGTACTGGAGTACTGGAGTACTGGAGTAGTGGAGTACCGGAGTGCTGGAGTAGTGAAGTACTGGAGTGCTGGAGTAGTGGAGCGCTCCCGCCCACCGCGTTTTTTTCCTTTGCACTCTGCGACTTTCGTACGAATTATCGTGCACAATGCAATATCTGCTCCTGACAATGTCCACCGTTCGATGCTCCGCGATCCGCTCTGGGAGGGCATCTGCGGCCCACTGGAGGCTTTCGGCGTAGAGAATGCTGGAAGATCCTGAGATATGCGAGTTTTGATCATCGACGACGAAAGATCGATTCGAACTTCGACCATGGTGGCGATCCAGACGGCTGGGCACCAGGCGGAAACCGCCGACAGCGGCCAGGTCGCTGTTCTAAAGCTCGAGGAGGATGCTTACGACCTCGCGTTCCTCGATTTGCGGCTTGGCGACGAAGACGGACTGGAGATTCTCCAGCAGATCAAGCGGCAGTTTCCTAAAGTGCCGGTCGTTGTCTTTACGGCGTATGCCTCGGTGGCTTCTGCGGTGGCGGCGATGCAGCGTGGCGCCTTCGACTATTTAGAGAAGCCGTTCACCCCCGAACATTTGCGACAGATCATCGGGCGAGTGGAAAAACAGCGTAAGCTCGAGTCGAAGATCGACGATCTGCAGCAACAAATCAGTCTGCAGAACCCCACGATTGAGCTGCAATCGACCGATGCCAGGATGGCCGGCGCTTTGGACATGCTTTACCGCGCGGCGCCAACCCAGGCCGCGATTCTCCTGCTGGGAGAAAACGGCACCGGGAAGAGTGTTCTCGCCCGCGAAGTTCACCGAAGAAGCAACAACAAAGAGGGCCCATTGGTGACGGTGAGTTGTCCGAGTTTGTCTCGCGAGCTTCTGGAGAGCGAATTGTTCGGGCATGTCAAAGGCGCCTTCACAGGTGCGGTGCGGGATACCTGGGGCAAAGTGGCCGCGGCCGAGTCCGGAACTCTCTTCCTGGACGAGATCGGCGAATTGCCTTTGGAGATTCAGCCAAAGCTTCTGCGGTTACTCCAGGAGCGTCAATACGAGCGGATTGGAGAAAACAGGATTAGAACGGCCAATACCAGAATCATCGCCGCCACGAACAAAGACCTGAAAGAATGCGTGCGAAAAGGAACATTTCGGGAAGATCTGTATTACCGGCTCGACGTCATCTCGGTCACGATCCCGCCCTTGCGCGAGAGGCAGCACGATCTTGAGGATCTTTCGAGGGAGTTTCTGCGATTTTTCGCCCGGCAATTCGGCCGGAACGGACTAGCGTTTTCTGAAGGGGCGATGCGCAAGCTCCGGGCGCACCCTTGGCGAGGAAACATTCGCGAGCTGAGAAACACCATTGAACGCGCGGCGATTCTGGCTCAAACGGATAGTATCGGTGAAGAGTTTCTGCCGGATGAGACGCTCGACGGTCAGATGACGGAGGCTTCGGTTGGATCGGAAATCACGCTGGACCAGCTCGAGGAAGTGCATATTCGAAGCATTTTACAAAAAGCGCCCAGCCTGGACTCGGCGGCGAAAACTTTAGGAATCGACCCGGCCACACTTTATCGAAAGAGAAAACGATTGAAGCTTTGAGTGATGCTCCGTTTGAAGCTGACGCTTGGCCTGCTGGCTACTCTGATCATCCTCTTGCTGGTTGGGATCTACGGGGTCTGGCTCTTCAACGATCTTGGGCGGGCAGTAGACAAGGTCCTGCGCGATAACTACGACAGCATTAAGGTCTGTCATTACATGCGGACCGCGACGGCGCGTGTCAACACGTTCTATTCTCGCGGCGAACGTCCTTATCCACCCTATGATCAGCCTGGGACACTGAATGAGGTCGAAAAGCAGTTTCGCGAGCGTCTACCGGCGCTCGAGCTGAACGCAAAGTCAGCGGAGGAGCGCGATCTGGTGGCGCAACTCACGGCTGCCTGCGCTGAATACATTCATGTTTACCGGGAAATCTCCGACTACTTCCGAGAGGGAGGGTTGAGCGATCCACGGATTGCCGCGGTCAGATCGCAGATTCCAGGTTTAACCTTAGGCATCACCAACTTGAGCGAGAAAATTCTCGATCACAACGAGCAACAGATGTTCATGGCAAACCGGGCTGCCGAACAAAAGTCTAAAGATTCGATCCGGCTCCTGATTATCGCCATGATCAGCGCGGTGATCGTTTTTGTGCTGACCTATGGGAGGCTTGGCCAATCAATCATCACACCCATCCAGAATTTGACCAAGTCGATCAGGGAGCTTCGGTCTCGGGATTTTGCGCAGTCTCTGCCAGTGGAAGCGGATGATGAGCTTGGGGCCTTAACCAAGGAGTTCAACGCCATGGCGGAAGAACTTCGGAACTTCTATCGGGAAACTGACCGAAAGTTTATCGAACTGAATCAGGTTATCCGGGCGATGATGACGACGTTGCCGTACCCTCTGTTTATTCTTGGTGAACGCGATGAGGTCAGCCGGATGAACCCGGCCGCCGAGCGGTTGGCGGATTCGATGAATACCAAAGGGGCGATGCCGAAACAGGTCCGAAAACACCTGGCGGCGGCTTCTGTGACCGGTCCGGACTATCGTTTGGATGATCTCAAGCAGGCCCTGCTTTTCCGGATTGACGAGCAAGAGGTTTTCTTTCTGCCAAGGATCTTTCCTATCGTCCTGGAGGATGGGACCGTCTATGGCCGGGCGCTCATGCTGGTCGATGTCACCCGATTCCGTTGGCTGGACGAGATGAAATCCGACGTATTATCCACGCTCAGCCACGAAATTCGAACGCCGTTGACGGCGATCAGACTGGTGCTGCATCTCCTCCTGGAGAAGGGAGTCGGAAAGCTGACGGTGGCCCAGGAAGAAATCGTCACCACCGCCTGGAATGACTGCGAGCGATTGTTAAAGACGCTCAACAGCATCCTGGATCTTGCTCGGATGGAAAGTGGAAAATCGCAGCTGGACCTGAGACCAGTCCCGGCCAAGAGGGTGGTCGAAGAAAGCTACTATGGCTTTCATGATCAGGCAGCCGCTGCGTCGCATCCTCTCAGGATGGATGTTTCGGACGCGCTCCCGCTTGTTTATGCGGATTTGGAACGGATTTCGCTCGTCTTTTCCAATTTTCTGTCCAATGCACTCAAGTATAGCTACCGCGGGACAGAAATTATTTTGACGGCGCGGCAACTTACCTCTGATTTCGTTCGTTTCAGCGTGATCAACTCGGGGCCCGGTTTGGCGGAAGAAGAACAAGCTCGGGTGTTCGACAAATTCTACCGGGGCCGGGGTCACAAGGGTGAGGGGGCAGGATTGGGTCTCTCGATCGCTCGTCAAGTAGTTCAAGCGCACGACGGACGGATCGGCGTTCTCAGTGAGTGGGAAAAGAAAACGGAATTCTATTGCGATCTGCCGGTCGCACGAGAGTGAGGCAATCGCGAGTCGGCGGGTGACTTTGCTACCGCGGTATCTCGAGGTGGTAGCCTTTTTTGCGGGCGGTACTGAGGAAGCGGGCGAGAAAGGTTTGCTCGATGCAGGCGAAGGCTCTGGAAAGTCCATGGGATCGGTAAAGGCGGCCGATTTCAGCTTCGACGCGCGTTGGTTCACCGAAAGTCGAGAGGAATTGGTTTGAAACGAAGAGTTCAAAAAGCGCGGCACGTTGTGCCAGCCTGGTGTCCGAGCTCTTCACGGTCAGAAGCCAGTCTCGAACGAACAATGCCAGCACGGCATCGCCGATCCATGCCTCTTCACGGAGTTGTTCAATCGCGTCCACGGTCGCTCTAGCGCTTTTTTCTTTGACCTCCGAACTGATTTACTACATGAGTCGGTTTCTAAATGCATCGCTTTGTTTCTGCGGTGTGCGGCTATAATCCCTTACCCAACCCTACCCCCCAAAATGAAAAGAACGAAAACACTACCCGCGCTCTTTTGCGCGATCGCCGCGGCTGCGGCATTCTCCCCGGCAGCCTTTGGCGATTCCAAACCCCTCAGCCTGGCGTTCCTGACCAATAACCCGTCTGACTTCTGGACGATTGCCCGGGCTGGCTGTGAACAGGCGGTCAAAGAGGTCCCGAACGTCAAACTCGAATTTAAAATGCCCGCCGATGGAACGGCGGCGGAACAGACCCGTATTTTCGATGACCTGTTGGTGAAGGGCATCGATGGCATCGCTCTGAGCCCGGTCGATCCGGCCAACCAAACGGCGATGATTGATAAAGGCACCGAAAAGGCCCTGATCATTACCCAGGACAGTGATGCGCCGAAGAGCAAGCGCGCTTTTTACGTCGGCACTGACAACGTCGCCGCAGGTCGCCAGGCGGGCGGGTTGATTAAGAAAGCCATCCCGGAAGGTGGAAAAATAATGCTTTTCGTCGGCAAAAAAGATGCCCAGAACGCGAAGGAGCGCATCCAGGGCATCGAGGAAACTCTGAAAGGATCCAATATCCAAATCCTCGATGTTCGCACGGACGACACTGACCGCGTGAGAGCGAAGCAAAATGTCGCCGATACCCTGGTCAAATACCCGGATATTGCCTGCCTGGTGGGTCTTTGGAGCTACAACGGCCCGGCGATTATCAACGCGACCAAAGAGGCTGGTAAGATTGGCAAGGTGAAGCTCGTCTTATTTGACGAAGAGAATGACACCTTGCAAGGAGTGAAAGACGGTGCCGTCGAAGCAACGGTGGTGCAGAATCCTTACGAATTCGGACGCCAAGCCGTCACCCTGATGGCGAAAAAGCTTCGAGGGGAAGGTCTTCAGATTCCAGAAACCCACGCTTTCATTGTCCAGACTCGCGCGATCGACAAAAGCAACGTCGACGAATTCTGGGCGAATCTCAAGAAGCTCCGCGGCCACTAAAAAGCGGCAGACATTGGCTGCGTTCGACACTCTGTTGTGCCAGAACCTATTCTCGAACTCAAAGGCATTGGAAAGCGATTCCCGGGCGTCGTTGCCCTCAGCAATGTCGACCTCTCGGTCGGCCCTGGCGAGGTCGTCGCGCTGATCGGGGAAAATGGCGCCGGAAAATCAACGCTGATGAAGATACTCGGAGGCGTGTACCAAGCCGACGAAGGCGCCATCCGGGTCGACAGGAAAGAGGTCGAGATCCGTCACGTGGCGGACGCCCAGAAACTGGGCGTCCGTCTCATTCATCAGGAACTAAACAATCTCGACAATCTCGACATTGGCGGAAATATATTCCTGGGGCGCGAGCCTCTCTTGGGCGGTTTCCTCCACTTGGTCGATCGAAAAAGGATTGCCGAACAGTCTCGCGGCTACTTGGAGAAGGTCGGTCTGAACCTATCGCCTTGGACCTCCCTGAGTTCACTCTCGATCGCGCAACAGCAGTTGGTCGAAATCGCCAAGGCGCTTTCGACGAATGCGCGCATTATCGTGATGGACGAACCGACTTCCTGCCTGACGCTGACCGAAACGAACCGCCTCTTCAAATTGATCGCTGAACTAAAGAGCTCGGGCGTGAGCGTCATCTATATTTCCCACCGGTTGATGGAGGTGAACGCGTGTGCCGACCGGGTGGTCGGTCTCCGCGACGGAAAGAACTCGGGCCAACTGCCGAAGTCTGAAATAAACCATGACAACATGGTCCGGCTCATGGTTGGCCGGAATATTGATCTCAAGAGGACCGAAACTCGCTTGGGCGACCCGGCCAAGCGGATTGAGCTTCGAAATATCATTTCGCCGTTTTTCCCGAGCCATTCGATCAGTCTGGAGGTCCGTCAGGGCGAGATCCTGGGTCTGGCCGGTCTGGTCGGCGCTGGACGTTCCGAACTGGCAATGACGGTCTTTGGGATCGTTCGACCGCTGGCCGGAGAGATCGTGATCGAAGGAAAACCGCTCCAGGTTCGCTCGCCGCGCGACGCCATTGCCCATGGAATTTACCTGGTTCCGGAAGATCGTCGTAAGACCGGGTTAATCACCAGCATGGCCCTTCGCGAAAATGTTACGCTCCCAGATCTTTGGCAGTACGCTCGTCTCGGCTTGATTTCCTATCAAAGCGAACTGCGAAGCGCGGAGGAACAGCGGAAAAAGCTCTCAATCAAGACCGCTTCGTGCGAAACGCTGGCCAAGAATTTGAGTGGCGGTAACCAACAAAAATTGGTCCTCGCGAAATGGCTTTCGCTGAAGCCGAGACTTATTATCTTCGACGAACCGACCCGTGGCGTTGACGTTGGCAGCAAGGCGGAGATCTATCGATTGATGAGGAATCTGGCGGACGCCGGGGTGTTTATTCTGATGATCAGCAGCGATATGGAAGAGGTCCTCGGCGTCAGCGACCGGATCGCGGTGATGCGGGAAGGGGCGCTCATGGGGGTTCTCGAGGCGAAAGATTTTAGTGAAGAGGCAGTGATGCGGATGGCGGTCGCACCCGTTCCTGCGAGTCCGGACCTGCTGACTCTCGACCAGACAACCGAGAAGGAAATCCGAGCATGAGGCAAAAGAAAGAACTTGGAATGGTCCTCATTCTCCTGGGGCTTTTCTTCGGTTACGCCCTGTTGGAAGCTTCGCAAAGAGGTTTGCAAGCAACCTTTGCAAACCCGGTTTTTCTTGGTCAGGCGAATCTTTCGAACCTGACCCGATCGATCGGATTGTTTGGGATCTTCAGTGTGGCGATGGGTGTGGTAATCATTACCGGTGGAATCGATCTTTCGATTGGCTCCATGTTCGCTTTGTTAGGAGTGATTCTGGCGTATCTCCTCGGTCCGTATAATTTTCCCTGGCCGCTGGCGGTCGCGATCATCATTCTCATTGCTATGGTGCTTGGCCTGTTCCACGGATTGCTGGTTTCCCGCGCGCGTCTCCAGCCTTTCGTGGTCACCCTATGCGGGCTCCTTGCTTACCGGGGGCTCGCCCGGTTTATCTCGTCGGACCAAACCGTCGGATTCGGCGGCAACACCGCGTATGAGCTGCTCCGGACGCTTGCCACCGGAAGCATCTTTAACCTACCAGCTCCTTTCATCCTTTTTGTCGTCGTCTGCATTGTGATGGGCGTTGTGTTACACGGCTCGGTTTATGGACGTTATCTCTACGCGATCGGACGGAACGAAGAGGCCGCCCTCTACTCCGGAATCAACACCAAGCTGGTGGTGACCAGCGCCTACGTGCTCTGCGCGTTATTGGCTGGGATTTCTGCTATCCTGATCGCCTTTTACACAAATTCCATCTCGCCGGCCAGCCACGGTAGTTTTTTCGAACTCTATGCCGTCGCCGCCGCCGTTCTGGGTGGTTTCAGTCTCCGCGGAGGAGAAGGCGGCATCCTCGGTATTTTTATTGGGACGGCCATGATTCAGTTGCTGCGCAATATCGTCAACCTCCAGGGAATTGATAGCTCGTTGGAATTTGTGGTGATGGGCGGAGTCATCTTGATCGCGGTGAGTCTTGACCAGATCCTGACCGCCCGCCGCAGAGCGCGAGAAGCTCGGATCGACGTGAAAGCGGCGCCAACAGAGGCAGTCGCGGAAGCGAAGAGTTGAGCCGAGGAGACAGTGGTCAGTTGGTAGTTATTCGCCCCGAGAATAATGTCCAGCAAATCAGGCTTTCTTCGGAGAATTTTTCGAAGCGACGCAAAGTTCCAGCGTTCAGCAACTTCTGACTTCTGAATTCTGGATTCTTGCTTTTCCATTCCTTCCGGCTAGAGATGTGTCGCATCGAATGCGACAGCCAAGTTTGTTTCTTCTGTTGTTGGTCAGCATGGCGATGCCATGTGCCGTTGGTCAGCTCAATGCGGGCGAGTTGAGACGCTCTTCTCTTCAAGGAGCTTCCGCATATTCAGCGGCGCGGCGCGGATATTCGTTTTTAGTTCTGCAAGAGGGCCGGGTCGTTTACGAAAGCTATGCAAATGGCGATTCAGCAGATCGCATCGCTTCGATCTACAGCGGAACAAAGGGATTCTGGTGTGTGGCGGCGGCCGCCGCTGTGCAGGATGGAATTCTGGATTTTGACGAACCGGTGCGCGATACGATTACGGAGTGGAGATCTGACCAGAACAAAGCGGATATCCGGGTCAGAGATCTCTTGAATTTTACCGCCGGCATCGAACCTGTCTTTTCACTGCACGGGAGAAGCATTGGCGATCGGAATCGATACAGCGTGAGGTTGCCCGTAGCGGCACCGCGTGGCAAGTCTTTCATATACGGTCCGAGTCAACTTCAGATCTATAGTGAAGTCCTTCGACGCAAACTCCTGCCGCGACATCTGACTCCGGAACAATATTTGACCAAACGGGTCCTGCGGCCCCTCGGTCTCGGCTACGTTGACTTCCGGGAGGATCGTCAAGGGAATCCGCTGCTGGCCAGCGGATTTCGGCTAACGGCGCGCGCATGGGCGCGATTGGGAGAACTCATCCTGGGGAAAGGCAAATACCAAGGACACCAGTTGGTGCGGTCGGATCTGCTCGCAGAATGCTTTCGAGGGACGCGCATTAATCCAATGTTTGGTATGGGCTTCTGGTTGAACCGGGTTGGGCCAGAATCTCATGAGGTCGATGTCGAAAGGATGCTCGACGTCCCTTGGGAACGTCAGAACTGGCGGGAGGGATGTCTATGCCGGGAAGCGCCAAGAGATATGATCGCGGCCATCGGTTCCGGGTACCAGCGGATGTTCGTCGTGCCGTCGATGAACCTTGTCATCGTTCGCCAGGGCCGGGATGACAGCCGGTTCTCCGACGCTCATTTTTTGCGGCAGATTTTTGCGGACTGACAATTTCTCGCCTCACTTCTTCACTGCCAGAAACATCGTCGAGGTCCGACTGCTCCATCGGTATCCAAAGCCAAAGGTGAGCGGTTTGGGCGCACTGGCTGCGTAGTATTGGCGAAGATCGGCTTGAAAGAACTTCTTGAACAAGTCGATCGGTCCCGTGTAGGTGCCGAAAAACCTCAACGTCCACTTGTCCTGGGTAAAGTAGTGAACCGGAATTCCCGAGTCATCCTGGAGAACCGCGGCGCTGTTTTGCAGGAGAAAATTTCTCACGGTGTCGAATCCTCCTTCGTGGAGAAGGTAGGAAGCAGCTTTCAGCAAACTGTTTGAGGGCCCGAGTCCCTCACAAAAACGGAGGAGGCCCGGATTACGCTTCAATGCATCATCCGAAAGATCGGAAGTAAAATAATAGAGCACTTTGTCGGAACCGGTCGCGGAGTCTGTAAAGGTAATTTTCGCACCCCGGGTTGCCCCTTGGAACCCCGGGGCGACGGCGCCTGATTTATCCAGGGAAATGTAATCAACTCCGTTTACCTCTTTGCCGGTTCGCGCCAAGAACACGAAGATTGCCGGGAGGACGCCTTTCAATTGGGAGCGCTCAAAGTCTTCCCGCATGTCTTTGGTCTTAAAGAAGCTGAAACTCAAAATCGCATTAAGCGAAATCTCAATATTCTGGAGGGTGCCGGCTAACGCCGCCGGGGAAACCGTTGCCAAATCGGGCAACGGGACTAACGGCTCCAGACCTTGGAGGACGAAGGTCGAGCAATCGGAGAACATGGCATCGGCATACAAAAAGTCGGGTCCACTGAACAGATAGAGACAGGTGTGGCTCTGTTGAGTGACCGGCGCGATATTTTCGGCCCTGAAGACCCGGATATTACTGAGTTGACGTTGTTCCAGTTGGACAAAGGCTTGATTCATCGCCCGCGCGTGGGCCTGCCAACTTGGCTGTTGAGCCAAAGCGGCGATTGGGGACCCAGGTAAGACGGGCAGCCCGGCCAGGTACCGCGCAGCGTCGTTCGCAGGAGAACTTTTTCCAAACAACGAGGATGTCTGCCCTTGTTGGCCCGGTGCCGTTTGGGCCGGCGCCGAGGAGGTTGGGGGCTCGGTTCCTGGCTTTTGTTCCTGAGCGGATTGCGTCTCCACTTGTGGCGCCGGTGCCGGCTCTTCGCCATACACGGTTAATGTCGCCAACATAAACAGGCACAAACTCGCTTTTATGGGAAACCAGTGATGCTTCATGATCTTTGTCGTCTACTATTTCAAGGGCGCCGAATAATTTTTCCGCCCAGGTTCTCTCGTAAAAAAATAGATAATCAATCCGGCTATCACGGTCATCAGACCGAGGAGCGATTCCGTTGTTTTATCAAGAATGACGTAGATCATCATCCACAAGGTGATCGCGAGAAAGACGATTGGGGTGATCGGGTACACCCAAACTTTGTAGGGCCGTTCCAAATTCGGCTCGCGAATCCGCAGGACGATCAGGCCCAGGACAGTCAGAAACGAAGAGAGCAATAGGCTGAACTGAGTGTATATCAACACCCTCTGAAATGTTCCGGTCGCCACGAGTATAGTCACGATGACGACCTGGAGAAAGATTGCCGCGTAGGGCGTTCCTTTGGCGGAGGTTTTGCCCAACAGACGCAATTTGGGTAAGTCTTCGGCCATCCTTTTCGTAATTCGGGGACCGATCCAGGCCATGGCGCTGATGGTCGCAATCAGTCCGAGACTGATCAGGGCACTCACGATCCTTCCGCCGATAGGGCCAAAGATCGCCTGGCCGGCGAGAAGTCCGACTTCGAGTTGACCGGACAGTACGGATTTCGGTGTGGTAAGGAGAAAAACGTAATTCAGCAGCAGGTACAACACCGTTACCGCGACGGTCCCGATCAGGAGAGCCCAGGGGACGTTCTTAGCCGAGTCCCGTACTTCCTCTGTGATATACGTTGCCGCGTTCCACCCCGAATAGGCGTACATGACGTAGACGAGACTGATCGCGAAAGGCGAAGAGATCAGCGTGGCGACGAGGCTTGGTCCCGGGTTCAAATTCAGTGTTTGCGGATTTGCGATCAAAAATCCCGCGACGATCAAAACCAGGATGAGTCCGATTTTCAAAAAGGTGGAAGCATTTTGGAACATCTCTTCGACGCGCAGACCGAACAGATGGACCAGAGTGATGATCCAGATGACCAGGAGGGAGATCAGGACCGGAGAAAACCCGGGTGTGAATACTTTAAAATATTCTCCAAACGCGATCCCGGCCAGGGCAATAGGCGCAGGGAATCCCACCACCACCGAGATCCATCCTGAAAGAAAACCGACCGACGGATCGTAAATCCTCGAGAGGTAATGATATTCGCCGCCGGACCTCGGAAGCGCCGTCGCTAACTCGGCGTAACTCAGAGCCCCGCACAACGCGGCGATTCCGCCGACGACCCAGAGAGCAATCAGTGCGAAGTCGGAAGTAATTCCCGCAACCTGGAACCCGAGACTCGTGAAGACGCCCGTTCCGACCATGTTAGCCACCACGAGATTTGTGGCGGTGACGACGGAGATTTTCTTTAGGCTCACTCTGCGAAATGCATGTTATTTCGGGGACAGGACTCTAGTTAGTCGAGAAGACGCTAACTTGTCCACGGAAATTCATTCCATTGCATCGGTGATCTGACTCTGTAAGTGGACGATGTTTGGTTGGGATTTTCATTCCTTGACCGCGATCCTGCCTAGCGGCGTTGCGTCAGAGTCTCATCCGACTGAAGTTCGTTCCTTGAACGTCTGAAAATCACCGATGAACTCAATTTTTCGTTTCTGGTTGCTGCTATTCGTCGGTGGCTTCTGTTCAAGATCGACGCAAGCCGCCCCCTCAGTTGGAGCGCAAGTCGTGGTGAAGGTGGAAGTCTCTGGAGTCGATCAGACAAGGCCATTTGATCGAGAGCGCGTGCTGAAGGTACCGGAGGGCGCAAGAATTTCGGTGCTGGCCAGAGTGGATAAAGCGCGGTTTCTAGCGGTGAGTCCGCAGGGCGACATTCTCGTTTCTCAACCAGACAGTGGAAAAATCCTCTTAGTCAGGAAATCGGGCCCCTCGGAAGCGAAAGTCTACGAGCTCATCCGCGGGCTTCGCCTTCCTCATGGGATGGTCTTTCAACGTGTCGGTGACACGCTTTATCTGTATGTGGGCGAATCCAACAGAATCAGCAGATTCGTTTACTCGAGCGACGCTCTCTCCCGAGACAAACAGGAAATAGTGGTTCCGAACCTTCCGGACAGAAGCAGCCCTAATCTGGGCGGAGCCTACGGGCACGAGTTGAAGAACATTGCAATCGGTGCGGACCAAAAGCTTTACGTCGATATCGCGTCGGCCACCAACGCGGATCCGTCCGATGCCAGGAGTGATCCCATCCGCTGCGCAATCTATCGGTATGACCTGGACGGTCGAAACGGGAAACTGGTGGCCACCGGGATCCGGAACGCGGAGGGGCTTGATTTCCTGCCTGGAACCAACGAATTGTGGGCGGTCGTCAATCAGCGCGACGACCTCCGTTACCCTTTCAAAAGCGCGGATCGCCCATACCGTTGGAGTGACTACGGTCGGGTGATCCCTTCTTATGTCGATGATCATCCGCCGGACGAGTTTATCCACGTGAAAGAGGGGGCGAACTACGGTTGGCCATTTGCCAATCCGAACCCGGACCATGGGATGGATAGGATGCCGTTCGATCCGGACTATGATAACAATCGGGATTGGTCCCAATTTCCGGAGAGTACTTTTACCAGGATCGACAAAGGCATTCCCGCTCATTCTGCTCCGCTTGGGTTTTCTTTTTTGCAAGCAGCCAAAACTCCCGTTCCGTACCGGAATGGAGCGGTTGTCGCGTTGCATGGGTCATGGAATCGAACCCGTAAGACCGGCTATAAAATCATCTTTTTTCCTTGGCTGCCCAGCGGCGGACCAGGGGCGCAGGTGGATTTGGTCACAGGTTGGCTGGACGATCAAACGCAGCGCGTTTGGGGTCGTCCGGTCGATGTCGTCCCTGACCTGGACGGCAATTTGCTCATTTCCGATGACGCGAGCGGAACGATCTACAAGCTCTCTTTCGATCAGGGACACGCCTGATCTTTCCTGTTGTCTGGCGAGCGCCTAAAGTTTAATGAGGAGACCGTGAGCAAGCCGTGTTCAAAAGGGTGCGCGGCATGGTCAGACTTTTTGTGAACTAAAGGATGCTAATGACCCAGGAACATCAGGGTGGAAGGCCGCTCGGACGGATTGTTTTGCTATTCGCGACCAGCATGGCGCTCTTGAGTTGTAACAAGCAGGCGCCGCCTCCGGAGTCTCAGCCTCCGCCGGTCACCATTGCCAAGCCGGTGCAGAGAGAGATCATCGAGTGGGACTATTACACTGGACGGACCGATGCGGTCGAAAGCGTTAACGTGACTCCCCGTGTCAGTGGGTACATTGACAACATCACTTTCCGGGCCGGCGATATGGTTCACAAAGGGGACCTGCTCTTTGTCATTGATCCGCGGCCTTACCAGGCGGTGCTGGATCAAGCCAAGGCCCAAGTGCGCCAGGCTGAGGCCAACCAACAGCTCCAAGAAGCGAATTTCGCCCGGCAGGACAAACTCCGGCAGACCGGGGTGATCGCGAAGGAGGATTTCGATACGGCGCTCTCGAACAAAAATCAGGCAATTGCCAGCGTCCTGGCGGCGCAGGCGTCGGTCGAATCGGCACAGTTAAACCTGACCTTTACCCAGATCACTTCGCCGATCGAAGGGCTCATCAGCCGCGAATTGGTCACGGTCGGTAACCTCGTTCAGGCGGATTCCACGCAGCTGACCAACATTGTCAGCGTGAATCCGATCTACGCCTATTTCAATGTGGATGAGCTTTCCGTCCTTAAGTATGAGCAACAAGTCAGGGAAGGGAAATTAACGGATGCGAGAATCGGTGGGGTGCCGATTTCCCTTCAGCTGGAAAACGAAAAAGGGTTTCCCCATCAAGGGAGTATCGATTTTATCAACAACCAGTTTAATTCTTCCACTGGAACACTCCAGGTGCGTGGCCTTTTCCCGAACGCGGATGGGGCTTTGATCGCGGGATCGTTCGTGCGAGTCCGCGTCGCAGGAAGCCCACTGCATTCAGCACTCCTGGTGAGTGACCGAGCGGTGGGAACGGATCAAGGACAAAAGTATCTGCTGGTCGTCGACAAAGATAATGTTGTGGTCGTCAAACCGGTGGAACTCGGGCCGGAAGCCGAAGGGCTCAGGGTGGTTCGCAGCGGGATTTCCGCAGATGATGAGATCATCATCAACGGCATTGTGAACGCTCGACCTGGTTCGAAGGTCAGCCCGCAAGAGGGCGATATGAACCAGTATAAGACGAATCAGCTCCAGTTGCAGACCAACACCAAGACCGTACCGGTCGGCGACGGAAAAGAGAAGGCGGGAGGAAATCCGCAGCCAGGCACGCAGGGGCGATCACCAGTTCCGGGCGGCCAGTCCAACCAATCGAAATCGGGTGGCCGTTAGGCCCAGGAAGCGACTATGAAATTTTCGCACTTTTTCATCGAGCGCCCGATTTTTGCGATGGTGATTTCGATCGTAATCGTCATCGCCGGGTTGCTGGCCTACATTTCGCTTCCGACCGCGCAGTATCCGGAAATTGCGCCGCCAACCGTCCAGGTTACGGCCAGTTATCCGGGTGCGGATCCCAATGTAGTAGCCGAAACTGTTGCCACGCCGATTGAAGAACAGGTCAACGGTGTCGAGAACATGCTCTATATGTCGTCGCAATCGACGGCGGATGGCACGATGACGCTCACCGTCACCTTCAAGCTTGGAACCGATCTGGATATCGCGCAGGTCCTGGTACAAAATCGCGTGGCGATCGCGACGCCGCAACTGCCCCAGGAAGTTCGCAATTTGGGGGTCACCGTTCAGAAGCAATCTCCGGACCTGATGATGGTGGTACACCTGCTCTCTCCGGACGGCACCTACAGTCAGGCCTATATCAGCAACTATGCCTTTCTCCAGATTCGCGATCCGCTTTCCCGACTGGATGGCATTGGCAACGTGAATGTTTTCGGCGCCCGCGAGTACAGCATGCGGATCTGGTTGGACCCCGACAAGATGTACGCTCGAAACTTGACGACGGACGATATTGTTTCCGCGATCCAAGGGCAAAATGTCCAGGTCGCGGCCGGGCGTCTGGGCGCAGAACCGGCCCCGCCGGGCACGGAACTTCAACTGACGATCAATACCGAGGGTCGCCTGGTGACTCCGGATCAGTTCGGTCAAATCATAGTCAAACGCGGAGACAACGGAGAAATTGTCTACTTAGCGGACGTGAGTCGCGTCGAGCTTGGAGCCAAGGATTACAACGTCTCTTCGTATCTGGATGGCAAACCTGCGGTAGCTCTCGCGATCTTTCAACTGCCAGGATCGAATGCGGTGAAGACGGCCCACGAAGTCCGGGCCCTGATGCAGGTACTATCCAAGTCTTTTCCGGCCGGCCTGCAATATACTATCGTCTACGACCCAACTCAGTTCATCGAGCAATCGGTCGAAGCGGTGATCCATACACTTTTTGAAGCGGTTGCTTTGGTGTTGATCGTGGTCCTGGTGTTCCCGTGATAAAAGCCGTGGGGATAAAAACGGCGCTCAGGACGATCGCTATTGCGACCACGGCGCCTCCTACC
>Ga0206947_1100_pt1 | contig 24975 bp, 36 predicted proteins | sample Alteio_BWOrgHeat_3_FD_153239 | JGI IMG/M metagenome (GOLD analysis project Ga0206947, IMG submission 153239) | Enriched cells from forest soil in Barre Woods Harvard Forest LTER site, Petersham, Massachusetts, United States -... | ecosystem: Environmental > Terrestrial > Soil > Temperate forest > O...
TTCCCTGCGTACTTCGCGGCTTCTTTGTTTCTGCGGCTAAAAATAAGCTAACTCCTGTATTAAAAAATCGAACACCTAAACTCTAATCTCTAACCGCTATCTTTGCCCAATGCGTTTTGATATCATCACCGTTTTGCCCGGATTGCTGGAAAGCCCCTTTGCCCATTCCATTTTGCAGCGTGCACAAAAAAAGGGCATAGCCGAAATCTACGTGCATAACTTGCGCGATTACTCGACTCAAAAACAAAAAAGTGTGGACGATTACCCATACGGCGGCGGCAGCGGCATGGTGATGACGATTGAGCCTTTTGCCAATTGCATTGAGAAGTTGAAATCGGAACGTGATTATGATGAGATCATCTTTATGTCGCCCGATGGTGAAACGCTTAACCAGCAGATAGCCAACCAACTATCCATAAAGGGAAACATCATGATATTATGCGGTCATTATAAAGGTATCGACCAGCGCATCCGTGATATTTTTGTAACCCGTGAGCTATCCATTGGCGATTATGTATTATCCGGCGGTGAGCTTCCGGCCGCAGTTTTAGTGGATGCGGTGGTGCGATTGATACCGGGTGTATTGTCGGATGAAACATCTGCTTTATCTGATTCTTTTCAGGATGGATTATTGGATGCCCCGGTTTATACCCGCCCGGCTGATTGGAACGGCCATAAAGTGCCCGCCATTTTATTAAGCGGCAACACCCCCGAAGTAGAGAAATGGCGTTTTGAACAAGCGGTGGAACGGACGCGGTTGAGACGACCGGATTTGTTGGATGAATAGTTCTTCTATTTTTCTTTTGTCATTAGCAGCAAATAGGAATATCTTTATTTCACCATAACCCGTGTCATGAAAAAACTTACCTTGTTTATACTTATTTACTCCGCTTGTTTTTTCATACTGTCTATTATCACCACAAATATATTTGAAAAATCACACTCAAGTAACGAAATGCTTTCGTTTGTTGTATATGGATGCATAGCCTATATAATAGTTGGGAGCCTTACCTGGATACCAATCAATTGGCTGGCGATGCAATCTCAAAGCAAAGCACTTGGAGCTACTATTAGGTTTTGTTTGGGATTGATAGTCTTAAATTTTTTGGCAGCCGTAGCAGGCAGCGGGGTTATTTTAACTTTGAACTTGCTGTGTTTTGATATTAAGGACACCACATTTTGGATGAGTTTAGCAGTTCACGGTATTTATGCTATTTCTTTTTTTATTGCCTCGTTGGTTTTTGCAACTAATGAAAAGCAACAAGAATCGGTACTCGGTGATTGATGAACGTCTCCCGTACACGTCAACATTGCAAATTGAGCATAGTTTGAAAAAGTATGGCCTGAATATCCTGCGGGAGACGCAAGTATCGCGTCTCTACATTAAAACAAAAACCGTAAATTAGATTGCAACCAAAGTGCACCACCTGCATTACAGCTTGCAACAATGACCCCCGAACAGGAAAAACAGCTTATTGAGCAATGCCGAACCGACGCGACTGCCTTCGGGCGGGTGTTTGATTACTGGTATAAACCTGTTTTCGGCTACATTATGCGCCGTACGGGCGATTATGACTTATCAAAAGATATTGCTGCCGAAACATTTTTAAAAGCGTTTTTAAAAATAGGTTCTTTTAAATGGAAGGGCATCAGCCTCTCAGCCTGGCTGTACCGTATTGCCACCAACGAGATTAACCAATATTACCGCAGCAGCAAATACAAACCGCAATCGCTGCAACAACTGCTGGAGAACCCCCAAATGGAAAAGCTGCTACACGACGAGGCCGGCAACGAGCGCGAGATGCTTGAACAGGAGCTGAAAGCCTATAACGATTATAATTTGATACGCACCAATTTGCTAAAGCTGGATATTAAATACCAGGAAGTTATAGCCCTGCGCTATTTTGAACAAAAAACCAATGGCGAGATCAGCCAAATACTGGACAAAAACGAGGGCACCATTAAATCGCTGCTTTCGCGAGGATTGGAAAAATTGAGAAATACAATTAAAGATGTTTGAGTAATTAACCACGGAGATGCAGAGGAGGCGCAAAGTACAAAGAGGATTAAAAGATGTAATGGGCATAAATTAAAAAAGTATGGCGGCCGCTGGAAATTTAAACTCAGCGCCCTTGTGTGCCTTCTCGGCGTCTCTGCGTTAAAATATCAAATAGGCCTTTGAAAATATTATCGCAGAAACACTGCAACCATAAACACATTTTGCATTATAAGAGTAATTAACAGGATGGAAAAAGACGAATTTTTAAAGCAAATGGAAAACTTACAAGTGCCGGACATCAACCCCGGCGCGCATCCCGAAAGGGTAAAAATGGCCATCATGAATGCGGAGCGTTCAGCGGCCCTGGGGGTATGGCTCATTGTAGTGCCCTGTTATTTTTTGCTGTGTGTGTTTATGTATTATCGCTTTCACGTACACACGGGCTGGTTTGGGTCCATGTTCACGCTGATGGCCAGCCTGGAGAAAACACCATTCATTGACTTTTTAGGTCCGCTGGTGCTGTTTATTCTCCCCATTGTATGTATTATCATCAATGTGCTGGCGATAACCCATGTGCAGGTGCAAAAGCTGGGGCCAGATCAAAGTAAGGTGAGGGAGTTTAGCTTTACCGTAAAGATAAAGCTCTGGAATATTCTGCTGATATTGATCAGCCTGATTATCATCTGCATTTTTATGAGTTACGTAATGACCGAAAGTATATCAATTAAAAACTAAAATCATGAAACTAAACTGGTTTACACGAAAAGGAATTATCTATTGGCCCGCATCAATAGTTGGTTGGGTAATATTATTAGCGGCCATTGCCTATGCCGTTTACACATTTATCGATATCGACAGGCATTCGCATTCGGTAAGCGATACTTTGATTAATTTTGTATTTAATGTATTACTCATCGGGATGATCTATACCATTATTGCTTATTTTACGGAAGCGAGGGTAGTGAAGGAAGTTGATTGAGTGACTCCTTTTTATCTTTTGTCATCCTTGAGCGAAGCGAAGGATGACAAAAGATAAACAAAAAAACTTTTTCTTTCACCCTTTCATTTTTAAAAAATTATCCCTATACTTGCAATCCGATTTTTACGGGCTAAAAATCGCATTAACAGCTAAAAATCATGGATTTAGTAAAATTTGTTGAAGAACAATCATTAGAAAAAAGAGAACTTCCGTCATTTAAGTCAGGAGATACGGTGAGTGTGCACTATAAAATACGCGAAGGAAATAAAGAACGTATCCAGGTTTACCAGGGTGTTTGCATACAACGCAACAGCGTTGGCAACAACGAAACCTTTACTGTTCGTAAAGTTTCAAACGGTATTGGTGTTGAGCGTATTTTCCCTATCAACTCTCCAAACATTGACAAAATTGAAGTAAACAGCCGCGGTAAAGTACGTCGTGCTAAATTGTACTATCTGCGCGAACTTACCGGTAAGGCAGCACGTATTAAATCAAAAAGGGTTTAATTCTCTGGTTCTCCGCAAGGGGGATCTCAAAATATTAAAAGGCTTTTCAGGAAATTTTCTGAAAGGCTTTTTTGTGTATTTTACATTTACAGCCCCGGGAGATTTGACAACTTTTAAAAAGTTGCCAAATCTTTTCAATCTAATTTCTCACAAAAAAAAGCGGCAAACATCAAGTGCCTGCCGCTTTATATTCCAATCTCCCCCTTTAGGGGGCCGGGGGTTACGCTTTGCTGTATAATTCAGCTACGTGGTTCCAGTTAATCACATTCCAGATAGCTGCTAAGTAATCCGGCCGACGATTTTGATATTTTAAGTAGTAAGCATGTTCCCAAACATCAATACCTAAAATTGGTGTGCCTTTTACTTCGGCAATATCCATCAATGGGTTATCCTGGTTAGGGGTTGAAGTAACCGCCAGTTTTTTATCAGCTGTAACAATTAACCATGCCCAGCCCGAACCGAAACGGGTTGCACCAGCTTCTGAAATTTTGGTTTTCAAATCGGCAAATGAACCGAATGTGCTTTTGATCGCATCGGCCAGGGCGCCAGTAGGTTCGCCGCCACCGCTTGGCGAAAGCAAAGTCCAAAATAAGCTGTGATTATAATGACCGCCGCCATTATTACGAACCGGCATCGGGAATTTCGAGATATTTTTGATGATATCGTCAATGCTGCTGTCGGCTTCGGGTTTACCTTCCAAAGCTTTGTTTAAATTGGTAACATAAGCCTGGTGGTGCTTACCATGGTGAATTTCCATAGTCAACTTATCAATGTGCGGTTCAAGGGCATCGGTAGCGTAAGGTAACGCCGGTAGTGTAAAAGCCATAATATATTGAGTTTAAAGTTTAATGAAAGTAACGCAACAAATATAAAGCGTTGTAAACGGATTTTGTTTTATTTGAATGTAATTTTTGTGGGAGTCCATAGTCCATGGCAAAAATGTGTTGTGAACGATAGCACCTTTTTCTGCGGCTATGGACTATGGACCATCGACTATGGACTTTCTCCCTACCCCCTCTTCCCCTTAAAGAAATTTCGCACCAGCTCAGCGCATTCATTTTCCTGTATGCCGCCGGTGATTACAGTTTTGGGATGGGTTATCTTTTGATTGAGCCTGCCAAACCCCCGTTTGGCATCGTAAGCGCCAAAAACAATACGGCTTAGCTGGAACCAGTAACTGGCCCCGGCGCACATTACGCAGGGCTCAAGGGTTACATATAGGGTGCAGTCTTGCAGGTATTTGCCGCCTATAAAGTTTGCCGCTGCAGTAAGCGCCTGCATTTCGGCATGTGCCGAAACATCATTGAGCCGCTCGGTAAGGTTATGGCCGCGACCTATAATTTTCCCTTTGCAAACTACAACGGCGCCAATGGGTATTTCATCTTCGGCCAGGGCCAAATTAGCCTCCTTTAGCGCCTCCTTCATAAAAAGCTCATCGGGCGATATGGTTGGCTCACCATCAAAGTTGATATATCTCATTTATTTTTTTGGGGTTACGGTGATTTAAAAATGATTACAGCGATTTTATGCTCCCGTTTTTTCTTGAATCTTGATTCTTACCTTCTTGCTTCTTAATTCAAACCAATTTACTCCCATTCGGCACTGGTTTTTCTATCGCGGCTAAAACAATGTCCCCGTTTTCATCGGCAAAGCCGGTCAGCAAAAACTCCGACATAAAATTGGCTATTTGTTTTTTGGGGAAATTAATTACGCACATCACCTGCCGGCCGGGCAATTCTTCTTTTGTATAATGTTTGGTAATTTGGGCGCTGGTCCATTTAATACCCAGTGGACCAAAATCTACTTTCACTTTGTAGGCAGGCTTGCGGGCCTGCGGAAAATCTTCGGCCTCTAAAATCGTTCCGGCGCGTATTTCTACCTTTTCAAAATCATGCCAGCTAATAGTTTCCATAGTGCAAAGGTATAAACCCCGGCCGAATCCTGCCTTTTGCGCGGGATTTTTTTATTTTTGCCCAATAATCAATATGAAAAAAACATTTTTACTGTTAAGCGCATTATTCCTCATCATCGCATCGTGCAAAAAAGATAACTCGGCTGCCGCACAAGCTGCCGCCGACGACACTGCAATAAAAGCCTACATCGCCGCCAACAACATCACGGCAATAAAAGATCCTTCGGGCCTTTATTATCAAATATTAACCGATGGCAGCGGGGCTAATCCCACCGTAAAATCAACAGTGGACGTAAATTATACAGGCAAACTTTTAAATGGCAGCGTTTTTGCGCCTACGGCAAATCTTTCGTCGCCATTGAGCGGGTTAATTCAAGGATGGCAAATAGGCATTCCGTATGCCAAGGCCGGCGGGCGCATATTGCTGATTATACCTTCAGCATTAGGTTACGGCAGTTCGTCGCCGGGAGCATCTATACCGGCTAATTCGGTATTGGTGTTTACGATAGATTTATTGAGCTTCAGTAACTAAAAATAAGAGTAAAGCAATTATTTTTTATATTCGGGAAATATAAGATTAATCAAACGATAAATTATGTTAAGAAAAACGCTGTTTATTTCGGTTGTTGTTTTGTTTATGTGCAGTTTCTGCTTTGCAAAGCAAACAGCTAAAAGCGGTGTCGAAAGTAATTACGCCGCAGCCTTATCACGCGATACTGTACCACAGGCCGAGGTGATGCAGGTAGTTAACGCGGCAATAAATTCGTTAAATAGTTTTAATATTGATGCGGTAGCCAATTTGTACACCCAAAACGCCGTAGTTGCCGACGATGAGCCACCCTACTCGTGGAATGGCCCAACTGCAGGTGTACAGTGGGTAAATGCGGTTGAGCAGGTTTGCAAAGAGAACCGCTTAACCAAACTGAAAGGATCGATAGGTACGGTTAGTGTTTATCAGCAAAGTACTGATAATGTATACGTGGTGGTACCGGTAATTTACACCGGCCTGCTGCCCGGCAAAGCTGCTTTTGAAGCCAACGGCGCATTTGCTTTTGTTTTGCGAAATATAAACGGCAAATGGCTGATAAAAAGCCAGGTTTGGGTACCGCGCAGAGCATTGTAAGTATTTAGCTCGAATGATCGTGCAATATTTTCCATCCACCGGCAGTATGCACCATGACAAGTGAATACCGCCCCGAACGCTCCGGTAAATTATTGCCGTACAAGGTAAACGCCCCTGTTAGCAGCGCATAGTTCTCGCCCAGCATACGTACTACCATATCACTGTAGCGCAAATTCTGTTTTGGCATACTGCCGTTAAAATATTTTTTTTCGTATAATGATCTAATAGCATCCATACCAACCGGCCCGGTAGGGAACATCATGGTAGCTGACGGATCATACAAACTAATATAAGCTTCCAGATGTCCTTTGTTCCATTCGTCTGCCGAATTATTCATAATGCTGATGATTTCTTTTGAGATTTTATCATCACCGGGTGTTTGGGCATTTACTTTGGTTGCCGCGAGCAAGCAAAGCAAAATTAAGGTTGCAGTTTGAAAGCGTATTTTGCGGATGATATTCATGATACATAAATTTACGCTCAAATTTAGGATAAATTGCGCTATAGAATAGCAGTATGATTTCGAGCGCTGTGACAAAATGTTACTAACATACCAGTGCGCCATATATAGTTCGAAACGCATAGTTCAATAGACATGGCGTTAAAGTTTTCTCACTGCGTTCGAAATGACACGGCGGGGAGGGCGTCCAAAACCTCATTTCTTCTTCTTTGATGCCTTAGCCATCGGGTTAAAATCGAGTGCAAGTTTTATCCAATAATTAAAATCTTTTTGATTGTAAAAACCTTCTTCGCCCACAAAAACAAAATCCTTGCTGGGCTTGTTCCTTGCCATTACCATCTGCCGCACGGCATTATTCGCCAAAGCGGTTTCCATTTGTTCGGCGCCAATACGGCAAAGCATTTCGTCGCCACTGACGCATACGCACATTTTACCATTAACCATAAAACATACGCCGCGAAACATTTCCTTTTCTTCCACGTCGGGCAAATCTGCAAGCGCTTCTCTTATTCTGTCTGCAAGTTTTGTGTTATATGCCATCTTATTTAGTCATTTTAGCTTCGCTGTCATTGGTCATTTGCTGCGCGTCTTGGTCATTGTGGAATTGAATGACTGGCGATGCTCGTCTTTTCAGACTTTCCTGGCTCACTTAGCAGCGCCATCGCAATCCCTTTAAAACTTAGTTGATTTAGCGGAAATTCCAGTATAACGTGTATCAAACTTAATATAAACAACCACTTAATACCCAAACGATAGTTGTAAAAATACAGGCCAACCGACACGGCCCAAAGCAAGCCAATAATAAAGGCTCGCTTCGTTGTGACTCGATGCCATTTAATAATACGCGTTTTGCTAAACCAGTTAATGTAATGATAGGTATAAGCAAAGGCAATTACGCGTGTTAAAACAATGCTGGCGGTATTGGTGTAAATATTTACACCCTGGCTGCGTAGTGTTGTGGTATTTAAATTTCTAAAATATCCGTAATTGCCCATAGCCCAGGCAGTGGTAGCTGGGTGATAATTGGTAAATAACACACACAGCAATACCGGGCAAAGTATAAACATAAACAGGGCCACGTAGCCCGAAATCAATTTATCTTTCAGCGCACCCGACAAAATAAATGCCCCGGTAAAAATATATACATGAATCAGCGTTGGTACATACAATCCGAAAATGGTGCGCAACAGGTTATTGCTTAATAAAAAGTATCCGGCAATAACTAATATAATAAATGCCAGCAAGCGATTAACGCTGGTTTTTAGAGCTAATAATATGAATGATAAGCCAAAGCTGTAATAAATTAAATCGGCATAGCTGCGCCCAAGCAACAGACACAAAGGGATAATAATTGCAATGGTTAAATAGTCATATTTTTTCAATGTGAAATATTGCCGTTCGTTTAGCCACGATATTTCGGTAAGATAATGTGCCGGCCCCAGTATGGCGTATGATAACAGCACCAGTTCGAAGGGGATTACCAGGGCAAGGCAAGCGGAGGCAAGCATCGCTAAGATGTTATAATAATTTATCTTTTGGTTCATTTGTTCACTGGTTCATTAGTTTATTGGTGCATAATTAGTTTCTGTTAGGCGTTTTGAACTAATCTCTCACCTCAAACCTCTAATCTCTAAACCGCAACTTCTTTCGGTCTTCCTGACTTTTCCGACTTTTCGGACTTTTTTTAAAATTAATTAAAATGTATTCATTTCCCAATCGTCTCTATCTTTATAAAACATTAATACATTGATAACAGCCGTAATGCCCGAAGAGAAAAACAACACTATCATAGATGCTATAACGGCGTATGGTAAAAACTTGTTGGGCTTTATACGGCGCAGGGTAAATAATGATGCCGATGCCGAAGACATTCTGCAGGATGTTTGGTACCAGTTTAGTTCGGTCATCAATTCGGAGCCTATTGAACAAACGGGTGCCTGGTTATATCGCGTGGCCCGCAACAAAATACTGGATAAGCATAAAAAACATACCGAAACCCTGCTGGACGATATGCTGCCCGATACGGATGACGATGAAGCTCCGGACTTTAAAGCCATCCTGATGACGGAAGCCAGCACGCCCGAAACAGAATACCTGCGCAATCTTTTTTGGGAACAGCTATTTTTTGCCCTTGATGAATTACCCGAAGAACAACGGCAGGTTTTTATATGGCAGGAACTGGATGACATCCCCTTTAAAGAAATAGCCGAACGTACCGGCGAAAATATACAAACCCTGGTATCGCGCAAGCGGTATGCGGTAGTACATCTGCGCAAGCGGTTAAAACAATTGTACGAGGAAATTACAGAATATTAAAAATTAAAAACATGAGAGCATTTTTTTATAGAAGGAAATTTATATTTATTCCATTTGCGATAGCCGCCTTCCTGTCGCTCGTCAGCTTTGTGGTGATGACTTTATGGAATTACTTACTGCCTGGGATACTACACGTTGGCGCCATAACCTTTTGGCAGGCCATGGGCATATTTGTGTTATGCAAAATATTGTTTGGCTTCGGTAAAGGCGGCCACAATAAATGGGGCGGCCGGGGTAACCCCTGGATGCGCCATAAAATGGAAGAAAAATTCAAAGGCATGAGCCCCGAAGAGAAAGAAGCCTTTAAAGCCAAAATGAGTAATTTTTGTGATCGCCGTAATTGGTACGGGCGTCATAAGCATCCTTTTGATACCAATTGGGATGATATCAAGACTGAGGTAAGTCCGGAGTCATAAGTCTTTAGTCCGAAGTGATAAGCTGGTTAAAACTGGCCTATCACTTCGGATTAAAAAACCTGATGAATTTTGTCCAAAATCGTCAACCTCGGTAGTTATAGCATCAAACTAACAAATAACACTTTGAAATATGGATATTTTAGTTTTTACAACAAGTGTTGAAAAGCCGGCACAAATAAAAATGGTAAAACCATTGCTAACGGCTGTACCTGCCATAACCGGATGGAATTTTGACCTGGAAGATTGCGACAATATTTTACGGATTGAAGCGAATGACGTATCGCCGCGTTACATCGAATCGATTTTACATACGGCAGGTTTTAGTTGCCGGGAACTGGAATACTGACGGGAAGTTCAAAGTTCTAAGTCTGGAATCTTTAATCGAAAGTCTTATGTTCTAAGATTGAGAACACCACGACGTATGACTTTTCCACTAACGACTACAGACTTTTTACCTAATCCCGTCTGTTAAATAAAAACGACGCATAGTATAGCAACGTTGCCAGCGCGCTTAATGCGGCCACCACATACGTCATAGCGGCCCACCAAAGGGCGTCCTTAGCTTGTTCATGCTCCTCGCGGGTTTGCATAATGGTGTAATTGTTATCCAGCCAGGCTAATGCACGTCTGCTGGCGTCAAACTCCACCGGCAGGGTAATAAAACTAAACAGTGTTACCAACGCTAAAGCCACCACCCCAATAGCCAATACCAACGGATTGTTGGTAAAAAACAGCAGCAATACGCCAATCAATAAAGTAAACTGCGTTAAAGTAGAAGCCACGTTGATAACCGGCACTATGGCGCTGCGCAGGCTTAACCAGCTATACGCCCGGGCATGTTGTACGGCATGTCCGCATTCGTGAGCGGCAACCGCCGCCGAGGCCACGCTGCGGCTATAATATACATCCGGACTCAGATTAACCGTTTTTGTTTCGGGATTATAATGATCGGTTAGCTGTCCTTCAACTGATACGATCTGCACATCGTAAATACCGTTGTCGCGCAACATCCTTTCTGCAACTTCGGCACCCGAAAGTCCCGACATCAATGCAATTTGCGAATATTGATTAAATTTGCTTTTAAAGCGCCATTGTACAATAAAACTGATGATGGCAATAACGATCATCAAAAACCAGGCGGAGCCTGTGCCAATATATGCGATGATTAATGATAAGTGATTCATAATAGTTCATGGTTAATGGTAAAAAAGTCGGAAAAGTCCGAAAGACGAAGCATTGCGGATTAACCGATGTCTAATGAGTATAAATCAAAAAGCATTCCTAAAACATAAAAAAATTGAGCGGAAATACATTTTCATACTGGGAACAAACAGCATTTATTGATAATGCCGATGTGATCATCATCGGCAGCGGCCTGGTGGGGCTAAGCGCTGCGCTGCATTTAAAAAAACAGCAGCCCGCCTTAAAAGTGTTGGTTTTGGAACGGGGATTTTTGCCAACCGGCGCGAGTACCAAAAATGCGGGATTTGCCTGCTTTGGCTCTGTATCAGAGATACTTGCGTTGTTAAAAAAGTCGCCAGCCGATGAAGTAGTGCGTATGGTTAACTATAAGTGGCGCGGCTTGCAGCGGCTGCGGCAAAATTTGGGCGATGCAAACATTGATTATCAGCAACACGGTGGTTACGAATTATTTATGGACGGAGAGGAGGAACATGCCAATGAATGCCTTGATAAATTAACCTATTTAAATAATACGTTAAAAGACGCCATTGGCCAGCCCGCCATTTATTCAGTTGCCGATGCCAAAATTGCAGCTTTTGGTTTTAAGAACGTTTGCCGGATGGCTTACACCCCCTACGAGGGGCAAATACATACCGGTAAAATGATGCGTACTTTGCTCAATAAGGTTTACCAACAAGATGTGCTGGTGCTAAACGGATGCGAAATTAAGCAGATAGAGCAGGAGACAAATTACACCTGCCTCCGAACATCGCAAGGCAATTTTAAGGCGGCAAAAGTAATATTAGCCACCAACGCTTTCGCATCCCAACTATTTCCGGAGCTTAACGTAATACCCGGCCGCGGCCAGGTTTTGGTAACCAAACCCATTGACGGTTTAAAATTAAAAGGCACCTATCATTTTGATGAGGGCTATTACTATTTCCGTAATATTGATAACCGGGTGTTATTTGGCGGTGGCCGCAATCTTGATTTTGAAACAGAAAAGACCTGGGAGTTCGGCCAAACCGAGGCTGTAAAAAACAAGCTTACAACCTACTTACATGATGTAATATTACCCGGCCAGGATTTCGAAATTGATTGTTGGTGGAGCGGCATTATGGGCTTTGGCGAAGATATAAGTCCGATTGTAAAACAAGTTAGCCCCGGTATATTTTGTGCAGTTAGATGTAATGGCATGGGTGTTGCCATGGGCAGCCTGGTAGGCGAGGAAGTGGCGGAACTGGCGTTGGGATAACGCCAGCCTGTGGTATTTTTTTTGTAGAGACGCGATACTTCGCGTCTCCCGCATACAGGCAGACGACGTAAATGCGGATAGGCAGGTGATAGGTATGATTGAGCGCATAGTGGCAGACGCGAAGTATCGCGTCTCCACGTCAAAAAACCACCAATAAACTAAATGAAAAAACACTTTTCAAATATCAATTTAATTCTTACTTTTGCGGGCTAATTGTTGCTCATTGAAATCGCTAAAAGATTATTCGATTCCTTTTACCGGCCTCAAACTGGGGAAGCACCAGTTTGACTTTGTGATTACAGATTCTTTTTTCGACGAGTTTGAATATTCGCTGGTAAAAAAAGCAAAACTGGATTGCCGCGTTGAACTGGAAAAGCAGGAGACAATGATCATCCTGAACTTCCGGATATCCGGAACTATTGATGCTACCTGCGACAGGTGTTTGGCGCAATATCCGCAGCATGTGGATATACACGAACAGCAGGTTGCTAAGTTTAGCGAAGAGGAAATTAACGCGGATGAAGAACTCATCGTACTGACTAAGAATGATCACGAGATCAATACAGCAGCGCTGATATACGAATACATAAACGTTGCATTACCCTTTATAACGGTATGCGGCGACGAGGGTAATACCCCGTATTGTGATAAAGATATGCTGGATAAGCTTAACGAGCTTGCCGCTAATAATGAACAAACTGAGCAGGCAGACCCCCGATGGGATGCGCTCAAAAAAATTAAATAAGTATATAAAAAACAGGATTTATGCCACATCCAAAACGTAAAATATCCAAATCGAGAAGAGATAAACGCAGAACACATGATAATGCTCCTCTTCCAACATTAACTACTTGCAAAGTTACCGGTGCTGTACATTTACCACACAGAGCTTACGTTGTTGACGGTAATACTTACTACAACGGTAAATTACTGATTGAGAAAGCGGCTGTAGCATAAGTTTAATTTTCTGAAATGAAGATTGGCTTAGATACTATGGGCGGTGATTTTGCTCCCCAGGCAACTGTGCTGGGGGCAATTGCGGCCTATAAGTCCTTTTCTTCCGGGCAGCAATTAGTGCTTATTGGCGATAAGGAGCAGACGGTAAATATCCTTCAGGAAAATAATTTTAACCCCGATCATTTTGAGTATGTACATACTACAGAAGTGATTGGTATGGGCGAACATCCCGCTAAAGCGGTTGTTCAAAAGCCCGATTCCAGTATTTCGCTTGGCTTTAAAATGCTGAAGGAAGGCACTATTGATGCTTTTTCTTCGGCAGGGAATAGCGGGGCGATGCTGGTTGGTGCTGTTTTAAGCGTAAAAACTATTCCGGGTGTGCTGCGCCCGGCTATTACCAGTATAATGCCCCAGCTAAGCGGGGCATTAGGCATTTTGGTGGATGTTGGCGCAAATGCCGACTGTAAACCCGAGTTTATGCCGCAATTTGGCGCACTCGGCAGTTTATTTGCCCAACACGTTTACAATGTACACAATCCCCGTGTTGCCCTGGTAAACATTGGCGAGGAAGAAGGAAAAGGCAATGTACTTTGCCAGGCCGCCTATCCGCTGATGAAAGAAAGCAAACTATTTAATTTTGTGGGTAATGTTGAAGGCCGCGGGTTGTTTTATGACAATGCCGATGTATTGGTTTGCGACGGTTTTACCGGTAACGTTATTTTAAAGTTTGCCGAAACATTTTACGAAGTAACCCACGAAAAAGGTATAAACGACAGCTTTTTTAAACTGTTTAACTACGAACAATATGGCGGCAGCCCCATCCTGGGTGTTAATGCGCCGGTTGTGGTGGGGCATGGTATATCAAGTCCCGAGGCTATTAAAAACATGGTGCTGATATCAAAGAAAATGGTTGAAAGCGCCCTTGTTGACAAAATAAAGCTGGCTTTCCAGTAAAAATATTATAGATGAATAAAATTCATGCTGCTATTACAGCCGTACATGGTTACGTACCCGATTATGTGCTAACCAACCACGAGCTGGAAACAATGGTAGATACTAACGACGAGTGGATAACCACACGAACCGGTATTAAAGAACGAAGGGTACTGAAGGGCGAAGGCCTCGGAACATCAGACATGGCGGTGCCCGCAGTTGAAGGCCTGCTTAAAAAACGTGGCATCGGCGCCGATGAAATTGACCTCATTATTTTTTGCACCAGTACGCCCGATAGGGTTTTCCCGGCCACGGCTAATATTTTGGCAGGTAAAATAGGCGCAACAAATGCCTGGGGGTACGATTTACAGGCCACCTGCTCGGGTTTCCTGTTCGGGCTGGCTACCGGGTCGCAATTTGTGGAGACCGGCAAATACAAAAAAGTTTTAGTGGTTGGCGGCGATAAAATGTCGTCGATAATAAATTACAAAGACCGTGCTACCTGCATTATTTTTGGCGACGGCTGTGGCGCTGCCCTGCTTGAACCTAATGAGGAGGGTTATGGCATTGTTGATTCTATTTTAAAAAGCGACGGCTTTGGCGCACCTTATATTAAGCAGGAAGCCGGAGGCTCGGTAAAACCGGCCAGTCATGAAACTGTTGATGCAAATGAACACTATTTTTATCAGGAAGGTAAAGTGGTATTCAAATTTGCTGTTACCAGGATGGCCGAGGTTGCCGCCGAAGTGATGGAAAAGAATAACCTTACTGCCGATAATATTAATTGGCTGGTGCCTCATCAGGCCAATAAACGTATTATTGATGCTGCTGCCACCCGTACTGGTGTAAATGCCGAAAAGGTGGTGATAAACATTGATCGTTACGGCAATACTACCAACGCAACACTGCCCCTGTGTTTGTGGGAATGGGAAGATAAATTTAAAAAGGGCGATAATATTATATTGGCTGCCTTTGGCGGTGGCTTTACCTGGGGAGCCATGTATTTGAAATGGGCTTATTGATGTTCAATTTTTTTGATGTGCAGATGAGAAAAAATGTGGAGATATGCAGGTGGGCAAATGTGCAGATCAGAAAAATTGCTAATTTGCACGTCTAATTAGTTTTAAATAAATTCCTAAAAAATGAGTAAAATTCACGCCGCTATTACCGCTGTACATGGCTACGTCCCCGACTATGTGTTAACCAACAAGGAATTGGAGACATTGGTTGATACCAACGACGAGTGGATAACCAGCCGCACCGGTATTAAAGAGCGCCGCATATTAAAAGGCGAGGGCCTGGGTACTTCGGATTTGGCTGTACCTGCAGTTGAAGCTTTATTAAAAAAACGCGGAATTACAGCGAATGATCTGGACCTGATTATTTTCTGCACCACCACTCCCGATCGTGTTTTCCCGGCAACTGCCAATATTTTGGCTGATAAAATTGGCGCGAAAAACGCATGGGGTTATGATTTGCAGGCGGCTTGTTCTGGCTTTTTATTCGGCCTGGCTACCGGTTCGCAGTTTATTGAGAGCGGCAAGCATAAAAAAGTATTAGTTGTTGGCGGCGATAAAATGTCGTCAATTACGAATTATCAGGACCGTGCCACCTGCATTATTTTTGGGGATGGCTGCGGCGCCGTATTATTGGAGCCTAACGACGAAGGAAACGGAATTATCGACTCTATTTTAAAGAGCGATGGTTCGGGCGTAGCTTATTTGCATCAAAAAGCAGGCGGCTCTATCAAACCGGCATCGCACGAAACGGTTGACGCCCGCGAACATTACGCTTACCAGGAAGGCCAGGCAGTATTTAAATTTGCCGTTACCAATATGGCCGATGTAGCTGCCGAAGTGATGGAACGCAACGATTTAAAATCAGAAGATATAGCATGGCTGGTACCACACCAGGCTAATAAACGCATTATTGACGCAACTGCTAACCGTACCGGTGTAAGCGCCGATAAAGTAATCATTAATATTGAGCGGTATGGTAATACCACCAATGGCACCATCCCCCTTTGTTTATGGGAATGGGAAAGTAAATTTAAAAAAGGCGACAATTTGATATTGGCGGCCTTTGGCGGAGGCTTTACCTGGGGATCAATTTATTTGAAATGGGCTTATTGATGATTTGAAGATTTGATGATGTGCTAATTTGAAAATTAATGATTTGGGGTTCCATTTTCAAATCTTCAAATCAACACATCTTCAAATTATCTTCGCATCAAAAATACACACATTGTCAAATATGTTTTGTTAATTTGCTTATAAACTAACTATCAACTTAATTAATTGAAATTGGCAATTTTTTTGAATCTGCATATTAGCACGTATGCATGTTAGTAAGAAATTGTATTCACTATTAAAACAACTAAATACCGGGCATGGATATTAAACAAATTCAGGATCTGATACGCTTCGTCTCCAAATCAGGCGTTAACGAAGTTTCCATCGAGCAGCAAGATTTTAAAATCACCATAAAAACCGACCATCAATCGCCGGTTTTATATCAGGCTACCGTTCCGGTTCAGGCTGTTGAGGCAGCCCCTGTTGCCGCCGCTCCTGTTGCACCAGTTGCTGCAGCCGCTCCTGTTGCCGACACATCACATTACGTGACTATTAAATCACCGATGATTGGTACCTTCTACCGCTCGGCAAGTCCCGAAAAACCATTGTTTGTTAACGTAGGCGACGAAATAAAACCAGGCAGTGTGCTTTGCATTATTGAAGCGATGAAGCTTTTCAATGAAATTGAAGCTGAAATATCGGGTCGTATAGTGAAAATACTGGTTGATAATGCATCGCCGGTAGAATACGATCAGCCGTTATTTTTAGTTGAACCCGTTTAGTGATGTGCAAATGTGCTGATTACGAATGTGCAGATGATTGCATATTCTCCCCCCGGCATATCTGCATATTTATACATTAATAAAATCCGCACATCTGCATATTTGCACATCTGCACATTTTTAAAACTATGTTTAAAAAAATATTAATAGCTAACCGAGGTGAAATTGCCCTGCGAATTATTCGCACCTGTAAGGAAATGGGTATCAAAACCATAGCTGTATATTCTACTGCCGACCGCGACAGTCTGCATGTACGTTTTGCTGATGAAGCTGTCTGTATCGGTCCGCCGCCAAGCCGCGATTCTTACTTAAATATTCCGAATATCATCTCGGCTGCCGAATTAACCAATGCCGATGCCATACATCCGGGCTATGGTTTTTTATCTGAGAATGCGAAATTCTCGGCTATCTGCGCCGAATACGGCATTAAATTCATCGGCGCTACTGCCGACCAGATTAACTCCATGGGCGATAAGGCTTCGGCCAAAGAAACCATGAAAAAGGCAGGTGTGCCTACTATCCCCGGTTCCGAAGGATTATTATCCAGCGTGAAAGAGGGAATAGAAATCGCCAAAAAAATAGGCTATCCTGTAATATTAAAAGCAACCGCCGGCGGTGGTGGCCGCGGTATGCGTATTGTTTGGAAAGACGAAGAGTTTGAAAACGCATGGGACTCGGCCCGTGCCGAATCGGGGGCTGCCTTTGGTAACGATGGCATGTACCTGGAGAAATATGTATTAGATCCGCGCCATATTGAAATACAGGTAGTGGGCGATCAATACGGTAAAGTTTGTCACCTGTCTGAACGCGACTGCTCCATACAGCGCCGTCACCAGAAACTGGTAGAAGAATCACCTTCGCCGTTTATGACCGATAAGCTGCGTAAAAAAATGGGCGAGGCTGCCATAAAGGGTGCTAAAGCAGTAAAATACGAAGGCGCCGGAACAGTAGAGTTTTTAGTGGATAAGGATCGCAATTTCTACTTTATGGAGATGAACACCCGTATACAGGTAGAGCATCCGGTAACCGAAGAAGTAATCAACTTCGATTTGATTAAGGAACAAATAAAAGTTGCCGCGGGTATCCCAATATCAGGCAAAAACTACGAGCCGATACTACACGCCATTGAATGCCGTATCAACGCCGAAGATCCTTTTAATAACTTCCGCCCTTCACCGGGAAAAATCACCAATTTTCATTCGCCGGGTGGCCACGGAGTGCGTATTGACACCCACGTTTACACCGGTTATGTAATACCGCCTAACTACGATTCAATGATTGCCAAAGTTATTTGCGTGGCCCAAACCCGCGATGAAGCCCTGGCTACCATGGAGCGTGCATTGAGCGAGTTTGTGATTGAAGGTGTAAAAACAACCATACCTTTCCATTTAAAATTACTGCAGGACCCTAACTTCCGCGCCGGTAATTTTACCACCAAGTTTATGGAAACTTTTGAATATTAGCAGTAATGGCAAATATTTTTAGCGGTATTGTAGATAAGATAAAAGAAAAAGGCCGGGAAGCGCCCGAGGGCGAAATGTCATTTTTTCAACACCTGGAAGCGTTACGGTGGCATGTAATCAGGGCTGCTTTAGCAGTGCTGGTATTTGCTATCGTTGCCTTCATCTATTATAAGAGCTTCTTCTCAGGCGTTATAATGGCCCCAACCCGCATCGATTTCTGGACCTACCGGATGATGTGCAACATGGGGTACTCATTGCACAATCTAATCCCTTCTTTTTTTGATGCTGATGGCTTTTGCGTTAAAAAAATAAGCTTTACCCTCATTAACACCGAAATAGCCGGACAATTTAACCTGCAGCTTAACGGGTCTATCATGATAGGGCTTATTGCAGGAATACCTTACCTCTTGTTCGAGATATGGCGCTTTATAAGGCCTGCGCTGCATGAGCGGGAGCGCAAGGCGGCAAGTGGTTTCGTATTTTACACTTCGTTCCTGTTTTTTATAGGTGTGCTTTTTGGCTACTACGTGGTTACCCCCCTATCTATTAGGTTTTTGGTAAATTATACCGTTAGTGATAACATCGTAAACTATTTCAGTATCGATTCGTATATGTCGTCGGTAACCATGCTTACGCTATTGGCGGGAATAGTTTTCCAGTTACCCATTGTGGTTTACATATTGGCAAGTTTGGGCATACTTACCCCTAAGTTTATGCGCGAAAAGCGCCGTTACGCCATTATCATCATTTTAATTATCGCTGCTATCATTACCCCATCGCCCGATGCATTGACCATGGGCGTTGTGGCCATGCCGCTCTTTGTACTATATGAATTAAGCATATACGTGGCGGCAATGGTACAGCGCCGTCGTAAAAAACGCGAATTGGAGGAAGGGCTGAACTAATATTTTAATTTGAAAATTTGAGGATGTGTCTATTTGAAAATTGGATAATATCTTCAAATTTTCAAATAGACACATCTTCAAATTATTTCTATGAAAGAAGGATTAAAAATAGCAATCGGTGGCGATCATGCCGGTTTTGAATACAAACAAGCTTTAATAGATGTGCTGGGAGCCACGGCCACCGTTAAAGATTTTGGTCCGTTTTCAGACGCTTCTTGCGATTATCCTGATTTTGCACATCCGGTAGCGTCAGCTGTTGAGAGTGGCGAATTTGATTTCGGTATCCTCATCTGCGGAAGCGGAAACGGGGTATCCATCACCGCCAACAAGCACCAGGGCATCCGTGCTTCTATTTGCTGGAACGAGGAACTGGCTGAGCGCGCCCGCAGCCATAACGATGCCAATATACTAAGTATCCCTGCCCGCCATATCTCGCTGGACATGGCGAAGAAAATTGTTGAAATATTTTTCTCGACTGATTTTGAGGGTGGCAGGCATGCTACGCGAGTGGGTAAAATTGCTTGTTAATTTAAGTCGGAAAAGTCAGTAAAGTCCGAAAGATGAAGCATGGTTGCATAGCAGTAAGATGGGCCGAAAAGACTCCAGCCCAAAGGCACCGGGGCGAATCCCCTTATACAAATGACACAATGACTAATTCATGAAAATAACAACATTATCACTAATCGCCGTTATTTCGGCATTTTCTGCATCCGCACAGCAGGATACTATTGCCATGAAATATGCCCGGAATATTAGTCCGGCATTAGCCGAACTGCATTTAAGTATTATCGCATCTGATGCCTATGAAGGCCGCGAAACCGGCAAACCGGGTGCGGATAAAGCGGCACATTACATTGCCACTGAGTTTAAGGCGCAAGGATTGGAGGCTCCGGTAAACGGATCTTACTTTTTTAATGTGCCTTTGGAGACTAAGGACGTAAATATGTCGGTAAATATTAATGCCCGTCAGTTCACAAACGCGCAGGACTATTATGCTGCCAATGTTTACGAGGATAGGAAGTTGATAACCCCCGAAATTGTGTTTATCGGCTATGGTACCAATGCCGAGATAGCCAACGTTGATTTAAAAGGCAAAGTAGTGCTGATGATTAACGAAGACAAACCGCAGCCGGGAGTAAAAGCCAACACGGGTTTCAGAATGTCGAAATCACGGTTGCAAATCGTTAAAAACCTGCAGGAAAAAGGTGTAGCCTTAATAATGGCGACAAACGCGCAACTCGGTGAGGTGCTCAAAACAAATGGCGCACGTTTACGGGCTGGACGTTTAACTATTAAACAGGATAAAGGTGAAGTGGCCAAACCGCAAGCTGCTGTTTTACTGATCACATCGGGCATGGCGGATGAACTGGTAAAATCAACCGGCAGAACATTTGATGGATTGAAAGGAACGGTAACTGATAATTTTAAAGCACAAACCATAGCCGCGGGCGTAGCATTTGATTATCATACCACGATGAAAGATGTGAAAGCGGTTGATGTAGTTGGTTTGCTGCCAGGCTCTGATCCTAAGCTAAAAGATGAGGTACTGGTAATTTCGGCGCATTATGATCATATCGGGGTATTACCTGAAGGCACGCCCGGAGATCGTATTAACAATGGCGCCGACGATGATGGCTCGGGTACTACCGCCATAATGGAATTGGCCAGGGCATTTTCGAGAGCAAGGGACGAAGGGCATGGTCCGCGCCGCAGTATTTTATTTTTAGGAAACGTGGGCGAGGAAAAAGGCCTGCTGGGTTCTGAATATTATACCGATCATCCTACTATCCCGCTGGCAAATACCATTGCCGATTTAAATATTGATATGATTGGACGTATCGGTGCTGATTACATCGGCAAGCCTGATTCGGCCAACAACGTCTATGTTATCGGTTCATCTATGTTGAGCACCGACTTGCACAAGGCTAACGAAAAGGCAAATACATTATATACCCACCTCGATTTGGATTACAAATACGATGATCCGAACGATCCTAACAGTTTTTACACCCGGAGCGATCATTACAATTTTGCCAAACATGGCGTGCCTATTATTTTTTACTTCAACGGGGTACACAAAGATTATCACCAGCCCGGCGACGAGATAGGTAAAATTAATTTCCCTTTACTAACCAAACGCGCGCAATTGGTATTTTATACCGCCTGGGATTTGGCCAATGCTGATGCCCGTCCGGTGGTTGACGGGAAGAAATAGAATAGAGTACCTCCTCAATGTCATTTCGACCGCAGGGAGAAACTGTCTCTTGAGCGAACCGAAAAATTTAAACGCCATGCATAGCAGACTGTGCATGGCGTTCAGGTATAGTTCGTAAGGTTTTCTCACTTTGTTCGAAATGACATGGAGATGAGGATTTTCTGATTAACCTTTTGCCTTTCTGCTTTCGCCTTTCCCCTCCAATTCCCTATCTTTGTATTGAGGTAAAAATTGGATAAAGTAAAAATTCTTGAACAGTATCTTCCGCCTGATGCAGCTCCGCTCGTTGGCCGCTGGATTGACTACTTTAAATGCGAATTCAAAATTTCGCGCAACCGCAACAGCAAATTTGGCGACTACAGGCCCCCGCATTCCGGCAAAGGACACCGTATTTCTGTAAATTTCGATTTAAACCCTTATGCCTTCCTGGTAACCACCGTACATGAGTTTGCACACCTGCATACCTGGAACGAACATCAGCATAAAGCTAAACCACACGGTACCGAGTGGAAAAATAACTTCAAAAAAATGATGCAGCCTTTTTTTGAAAAAGATGTTTTCCCTGCTGATATAAAACATGCTATTACCAGCTATTTGAATAATCCTGCAGCGTCAAGTTGTTCGGATTTAACGCTCTATCGATCGTTGCGTAAATATGATGCACCAAAAGAATCGGTAGTGACTGTTGAAAAACTGCCCATAAAAGCGATATTCAAATTAAAAGACGGCCGCGTGTTCCGCAAAGAGGAAAAATTGCGCAAACGATATAAATGCGTCGAGGTAAATTCCCGGAGGGTATATTTGTTTAGCCCGGTTGCTGAGGTGGAGCTGATGCACGAACAGGGATAAAAATAATACCTCTAAATAATATCCCTAATCACCTTTATTTTGCGCAACAACGCAACCAACCAAAAGATTAAAACAATTGCCGCCGGGGCAACTACGATTAACTTAACTGCCGGATCAACCGCCCACGACGAAACCAATAACGAAAGCCCGATTAACACCACCGGATGAAAGATATACACCCCAAAAGCATTGTTTGACATCCCCGTAAGGCGCGCCGAAGGGTTGTTCCACTTAAATTTGGAAATGCTAAGCAAGGCAATGGAGATCATTACGCCGGTTAACTGCTCCCAAAGTGAATAGGAAAGCGCAATAGGATTCCATCCACCATTGAAATAATCGCCCGGAAATTTCATCATTAAAAATAAAATAAACAAGGCAGGCAGCAATACCAGCACCATAACCCAGGCCATACCGCGCATTTGCTTACCTTGTTTAAGATTAAGCTGGTTAAGCCAATCATTTTTTGACGCAATTATTCCCACAATAAAAAATACGATATACTGAGGAAAATAACCCAACTGAAAGCCAAGCGGCTGCCAGGACCAGCCAGTGGGAAACAATAACCGCGTTAAAAAACTAACCAATCCCAACAAAAGCCCCGCACCTAATAGCCAACCCGTTGATGGCAGTTGATAACTTAGGTTAATTTTAAGGGCCGGAACAGTTTTAAAAAGCAGGTAAACCAAATTAAAAATAAGCAGGGCTGCAGCAAACCAAAGCACGCCAAAATCAACCCAGTGGTGGTAACCAGACATATATTCAATAAAAGAATAGTGCTGCCCATTACCATAATGTTCCACCATATAATTTAATATGGGCGATAGAATGAGCGAATAAAAAACCAGCGGTATACCCAGCCGTTTTAGCCGGTCGCCTAAAAATTTTGCAGCACCTTTTTTTTGATATGAGGACTCAACAAACAAGGCGGAAAGGAAAAAGAACAGTCCCATAAAAAACGATTGATCGGTAGCCGTAAGTATGGCCATGGGAAAGCGAACCGCCAGTAAAGTTGTTTTTTGCTGATAATACCAACCACCAGGCGCTCCGTAAGTGATGGCCGCGTGATGCAGCACCACTAAAATAGTCAACAAAACTTTGATGTGATTGATATATTGAATTTTGTTTTTCGAGGTCTTATCGGATGTTTCGGTTATGAGGGCCGGGTTGATTACTGATTCCATTACCTGAGTTTTTTGTTCAAGCAATGTTAGCATTTAATTTTAACAGCTGTATGCGGCTACGTCAAAGGATTTAGGCTGGTCGTCAAAAAAAAGCCGGTGTGTTTTCGATTCACGCCATTAGGCTGCTATTTTTCTGAAAAAAGGATTTGCAATAAAGAGTTTACCGCTTCGCGTTGATTTATGTCCAGATCGCCATCTTTTTTTACAATTCTGCTTTTATCTATCGTTTTAATCTGGTCAAAAGCCAAAGCTCCTGTTCTGCCTTTATGATTAGTAGTCAAACGTGTAGGATAGTTTTTAGTTGCCGACGTAAAAGGCACCACAATTAAAGTGCTCAATGCTGCATTGACCGCGTTTGGTGAAACAATAAGACACGGGCGTATTTTCGCTATCTCTGCACCTTTTGTTGGATTCAAATCTACCAACACCACTTGCCACTTTTTGTAGAACTTACTCATCTTCCAAACCGTCAGATAGTGTTATGTCCCAATCGTCCAATTCCGGCTCAGCACTGGTATCTGCATTTGCAAAAATCGCTGCCCATTCTTTCAATGGAGGTATGGCCGGTCTTGCCTTTATCAATATTCCCTCGGCGGTCTTTTCCAATATCACCTCTGACGTGCCTAATGAGAGTGCTAACTCCTTTGGGAGCCTCACGCCTTTTGAGTTTCCTATACGTGTTATCCTTGCTTGATATGTTTGTTGCATAGTATAAAGGTAATAACTTTTATTATAACATTATGCCCTAAACGAAATTAAAGAGCTTGAACGTTAAACGGCTTATCACTATAATTACCGCCAGAATTGCCACCACAGTTTATTTTTGTGCACAGTGGAGTATTTTACGATTCCATCATCGGTTTTAACTGTATGATATACTATGTAATTGTCTGGGTCTTTGTCCATTTTAGTAGTTTTCCTGTCAATCGCTTTTAATTCTCCATTTTCAGGAAAAAAGATATCACCTTCATCACTACTAACATCAAAAAAGCCAACTTCGTGTTTCGCGGCAAACTTAAAAACTGTTTCATACGCTAATTCCACTACCGACCATCTGAAGTCTAAATAAATCGAATCTGTTCCAATGCTATATCCTGTAATCATGTCATTGTCGATATCATCTTCGTCGTGGATTGAAAAGGGTCCGTTCATTGCCGGGAAAGTTTGTATCATTTCCATAAACCAATTACCGAGCTCAATCGAAGTGACGGATGGGTCGTTATAGCTATGATTTTCAGCCCACTGGGTTTGTTTTTCGAACCATTTCATAAACTCGTCCCGTGTTTGAGGGGCTGCTTCTTTTCTGAATACCATCAAATCGTAACTCATAGTACAATGGGTTTTGGTTTAATCATACGTAAAGTTAAACTTATCCGGCCTCCGTCATTAATGGATTTTGGTATGCCATGTTCCCACTCCTTTTGAACACTTTGCTCCATATAAAATAAAGAACACGAATGAAGATAGAAA